>Ga0307509_10006925_pt1 | contig 15042 bp, 8 predicted proteins | sample 10_EM_MG_FD_202245 | JGI IMG/M metagenome (GOLD analysis project Ga0307509, IMG submission 202245) | Populus trichocarpa ectomycorrhiza microbial communities from riparian zone in the Pacific Northwest, United States - 10_EM | ecosystem: Host-associated > Plants > Roots > Unclassified | place...
GTAGTTTCTACCCATAGTACCGGGCGGGGGATTCTTTCTTTGTCGGGCAGGGTCAGAGGGTTTTAGCTTGGGGATAGCGGGAAGGACTGTAGTTGGAGGTTTTGGTCCACATGGCTTACGTTCCAGCCGAGGACCCTTGTACCTAACACCGTGGGATGAGCACAGTTGTGCATTTTGCCCCAATAGAAACAATAAATAAGCGAGATTGAAAAAATAAAAAATAAAAATAAAAATAAAAATGGTCACAGTAGTTAGCATCCTCCGTCTCCGCTACACCTCCGGCAATTGAAATCTCAACACCACGAGAAATCATCGTCACTTCCATTCACGCCCCTCTCCTTGGACACGCCACACTGCCTCTGTCTGAGTGAAGCCATCTCCCCTCCCTCTTCCTTTCCCTTCTGATGGTCAGGCCTGGCAAGCTTGTTCCTAGGGGTTGGTTGAGTTCGCCTTCACCCCCTCTTCTCCGGGCTCGCTTAGGCAGCCCCCCACGGTCGGCAACCCCTCACCCGTCCATGGTCGGTTTTTAGTCTCGGTCGATCGGTAAAGTAGCTGTCCCCGGTGGCACTGCTCTCTGGTATTGCACTATCTCCTTTGTGTTCTCCTGGTACGGTCGGACTTTTCGAAACATCGTGACACCATTTCCGTCAGCCTTCCTCGCACTTCTCGTGTCGGTTAGCCTTCCGCCCCACCCCTCCCCGACTTTTGGATCGGCTAACACCCTACTCCTCGCGGCTCTACGCCCACCACCAGACCTCTGTTCCCTGCTGATGTCCTCGGACTAGGGGAGCACGTTTAAACCTTGTTCCGGGTCCTGTTTCCCGAAATAGCCGACCGGATCTTTCCTCGGCTGCCACAAGCCTTCCTTCGTTTGGCGAGATTCTCTCGAACTCGGTTGTTGTTCCTAAGTCTCGGCTGGCGCGGCTATATGCCTCCGGGAGCTTTTTTCCCCTTGTTGCGTCCCCGAGACCTATTTTCAGGAGTCCCTATTCCTTCGGGAGCTGGGCCCGGTGGGGTTTTACTACGGTTTAGCTTATAGGTGGTTTGACTTGGGGGAGTGGGTTTGTTTTCCTTTGTTGGTTGTGTCTACTGTCGGTTGGGAATGTTTTTCATTTCGGCTAGGCTTTCGCGGGGGTTATTGGTTCGATGTTCACAGGCCCGTGTTCTCATCTCCTTGTAGTTTCTACCCATAGTACCGGGCAGAGTTTTCTTTGTCGGGGAGGGTCAGAGGGTTTTAGCTTGGGGATCGCGGGATGGACTGTAGTTGGAGGTTTTGGACGAAATGGTCTTCATTCTGGCCGAATGTCCGTTGTACCTAGGACTGTGGGATTGAGCACAGTTGTGCATTCGCCCTGATAGAAACAATTAATAAACTAGATTCAAAAAGAAAAAAGAAAAAAAAGAAAAGAAAATGGTCATAGTAGTTAGCACGAACCATCTCCCCTACACCTCTGGCGATTGAAATCTCAACATCAGGGAAATCATCGTGGGATCAACCTCCACCCCCTCTCCTCCCCCTTGATGGCTTTGGCCTAGGGGAGCGATGCTACAACCCCTCCTCTCCCTGTAGGGTCTACCCCCTCCTCCACAGGGTTCTTGTTCCTGTTCATCGTTGACTCCCACTCATGAAGTTCAGTTCTCCCCCTTACCCTGCACTTCCTTTGCACCTCTCTTAGGTTTTGCAAAGTCGGCATTCTGTCCTCTTGGCTCACGGTCGGCGCTGAGCTTTCCAAGCCCTTTGCGAAGTACCTTTCCGCCTCGGTTGTGTGGTCTTGTCGGGGAACGCTTCGGTCAGTAACTTCAGCACCTCGTTTTCGTTTCGCATTCGGAAAAGCATCGGCCGCGGTTACTCTAGTCGGTCATCTCAAGTGTTCGGAAGTCCTTCCTCCTCCCATCTCCCTTCCTCTACCTTCTTGGTCTTCGTCCCATTGCTCGGTTACAGCTACTCCCATCCCCTAACTTTCCACCCCATCAGCTGGCACCTTACTGCTTTCCCCCCCAGCAGTCCATCTTCGGTCGCTATACAAAAACCCGCCTTGGTTACGCCTGTCCTCCTGGCCATCGCTAATGCCGCTTTGGCACACCTTCTGGCGACCACTCACCAGAGTCACCTCCATACGCCGTTCTATCCTGCCATCGGGCACAGCTTCCTCCCCTGGCACCGCTCCGGTGTGCAGGTCCATACTCTCACTTCCTTGCTCAGGCTGATACATGTCACTTATCAGACGTAAATTTCCTTTGTCAGGGGTTCATTTATCTCCTTTGTTCTTATACTTTGTAGATGTCACTAAGGGTTCTCCTCTCCTTCCTGCTTGCTTCTTTCCTTTCTACTTCCTTCGGGTGTCCGTGTATGTTCCTAGGATTTGGTTGGGCGATAGGCGAGATATGCGGTTGGTCTCATACGAGAGGCACTTGGGGGTTTGGATGTTTCCTGGGGTGAGGAGGACATGGTTTTTGTTGGCCATCGCGTTAAAGCTGAATGCTGTCTTTGTACCTCTTTTTTCCTTTTTTTTTTTTTTTTTTTTTTTTTTGAATCACATGATTATTATTTAAGGTCCAAAATCTTGCATGCAGCTCGCGCTATGGCATAAAAAAACCTCCAATACCCCTGGGAAAAAGCCAACCCCCCAAGTCCCTCTGGTGTGGAACAAACCGCACATCTCGCCCCCAACAAGAACCCCTTGACTAGCTAAGAAGATAGAGGAAAGGAATCAAGTCAAAAACAAGCAGGCAGAGTCAGGAAAACCCATGCCACATTCATCCTGACAAAAAGAAAACGCAAAAGTCAAACAACGCAGCGACCACTTGCGAAAGTTCCCGCACAATCAGCGCGAGGGTTGCCAGGCCTGCCTAAAGAGCCACCTGGGGGGGCCGCAGCCACCAGGACCGAACCCGCTGTGTTGGCAAACCCCAAAAAGAAGAAGGAGATAGTGCAATATCATCCTCCCAGAGGCAAGCCCCGATGGACAGTGGTCTTTCTAATGCAGAATGTAATAAAGTAGTTGTGGATACCAGCCTGGTAGTTGTGGGTACCAGCCGAAAAGGTGGAGAAGCAGTAGGATGCCAGCCGATCCGACTGTGTGAGGAGGAGGAGAAAGAGGGGTAGACCCAACTCTGTGCTGTAGAAACTATCGGAAAACGCGTTCATGTCTTGACTAGGCAGCCTCTTAAAGAGAAAGAGAGTAGAGAAATCGACTGTGACCTGTTGAAGTGTTTTCTCTTACTGCAAACCTTGTACCCAGCCGTCTGTAACATGGGCGTTGAGAAGAGTGTTGCCGACCGTGCAAATACTCCAAGCGAGGCAGAGCAAAAGCGTAATAGGGAGAGGAAACATCATCAAAAGAAGAGGAAATCCATCACCCAGAGTGAAGAAAGCCCAAAGGGATAAACCTAAGGGGAGGGGAGTGTAGAGGAGGTATAACTCCACCCCCTAGAGCAGGCTCATGGCCGGGGGTAGAGAAAAGAAAAGTGGTGATAATCTCGTGGTGTTGAGATTTCAATCGCCAGGTGTGTAGAGGAGACGGAGGATGGTTGTCTTTGTACCTTAAACAAATGCATATGATTTAAAAAAAAAAAAAACAGTGGTCACAGTAGTTAGAGCTCTTCACGCAACCATCTAAGTAATACACCACTCAGATTCTGGGGCACGGGCCAAGCCCATTGATAGCGACCATCCATAGGTGCAATATGTTCGAGATACCTAACGCCCTTATCTCTATACTACCTCGCTTGTATACGAGAACTCTATTCCTACAGGATAGGACTTTCTACGATCCCTATACCTACTACAAAGACAAGATGTTAGTCTATAACGATAGACGAAGCAAACTACGTAGGCTATGTCGATAGCTTATGATAGTCACGATAGTTGTTTCCCGTTATGAACACCTGCAAGGGAGGCTGGTTTGTTCCAGTATGAGGTCATGGAGGAGAGGATAACCGTGCCAAGGTTCCTGCTGATTGTGTAACTGCGTGTAGTTTCAAATCTGGTAGCCCATCTTCAACGTGCCCAACAGCTCAACGTCAGAATTTCTTCAACTACCACTAGTAAATTAAATTTGCTTAGCCAGATTGAGTTTTGTTCATTCCAAAATTGCATTATATTTGAGGTACACAAGTTCTTCACTACGTTCTCAACCAGTTTCAAAGCATGATTCTCCTGCCTCTTCAGTGCAATTGTGCAAGCTTCATGCACATAGGGGACTCCGCTCTATGTCTGGCTTTTGTGAATGTGTTTGTCAGGTAGAACATGGCAGTTTGGTTGTCTATGTCTCATCAAGTTGCTGATATTCTTGAGCTCTCATCAGCAAAAGATTATTTCCCTCATATATAATATACTATGATTCATGTGGTCACTGGTATTATCACAGAGCCCGATACCTCTCATCCCATGTAAGGCATCAGGCATCATGTAACGGGGGCACACTAAAGAGAGGTGAACTCTAAGGTTGCGACTGCATCAAACACTCAAAGTAGAAGATAAAGATGTGATAAATTATTCAAAAGAATCAAACGGTAAAAATTAATATAGTTAAGCTCGAAGTTTTCACTCAATTTAGTTCTCTTGAGGAAAAGTTGGTTGTCGAAGTAGAATGCCAAACGCTTAAACTTAAGTAGATATCAGATTTAAGCCTTTGACATTCACCACTACTCTGACCTTGTGCGAGTACCCTGACCTGCTCAGGGCTTGTCCAAGTTCTACCCTCCATCAGGAATGATCCTTCTGGAAGTATCGGACTAACTCAGGTACACATAACTCCGTCAATAGAATATAAGTTTCTGCAATGCATCTCCAATACAACTACAGGTGGAAAAACTCTTCCTATCAAAGTCATACCAGTGGCTAACTGTTATGACAACAACCGGAGTCAATTCCTAGGTGGTGGACTCGCTTGCCGAGTGGTAGTTTCGTCTATACAAGCTATGCAGTTCATCCTTTAATCTACATGATTGTCTTATATGAGAAATTGACATGGAAGCTCCCCAGGTGAGATGTAGCCGATGGTTGGCCGAGTGGGCGCTACCCATAGCGGGCCTCTCAGGACATACTCTATCGTGATAAGACTCATACCGCTAGAGTCCATTGACAACACATAGTAATGCAACAAATTAAGGGGAGAAGGTCCCGGCTGGTTACTGAGGAATTTGTCCCCAAAGCTTCCTGGCCTTCTTGGACTACCTAAGTACCACTAGGAAGACTCCCTACTACCCGTAGGCTAAGATAGACTCCTAGGTGCCAGAGAGACCATATATTGAGGACCACCATTTTGGTGGTTAGCCATAGTCCCCTTAGATATTCTGCGAACGACATTGAGTCAGGCGGACAACGACGACCTATACGCTGTTATGGCAGCCGCTCCAATAACCTCTTTTTACTAGCAAACGAGCAACTAGGCAGCCATCTACCTATGACGCGCAGTCCCAACACTGGGGCCACAGATGGGTGTTAGCAAAACCCGCCCAACTTTAATAGCATGTTCGGGCCACTCTTACTCAGGCATGGGGCCTCCCCCCGCAGGTGCGTGTGTGTCTATGAACATCTTAAAGCCCATAGAATGTGAGGCAATCGACCTCTAAGTTCTAGGATGACTTTGCCGGTAAAGGTAGGGTAACTTGGATACCTCATTAGAGTAACTGAGATCCATTGGCATGATGGCCAAATGCCCAAGATGGGGTAACTTTGTCCTCTTATGCCTTTAACTGCTCTGGAAGTCCTGCAGTTGACAACAAAAGTCATCTTGGAGATCTGTGTAACATTCCCATAAGTCTCTTGACCATATGCGAATGTTCTCCCGAAAGGTTACCCTGCCTAATTGTAACGGGGGTATCCTATAGAGAGATAAACTCTATGGTTGCGACCGCACCAAACACTCAAGGTAAAAGATATTAATGAGGTAAAATAATTCAGAAGAATCAACGGTAAAACTTAATATAGTTAAGCTCCAAGCTTCAGTCAATTTTGTTCTCTCGAGGAAAAGGTGGCTGAGCCATTGTCAAGACCATACCAGGGAGCGAGAATTACTCTTCTCTTGCTGGTGTATGTGGCAGAGTACTGCATAAATAATTGAAGGTGTTGCTGCTAACCCTACCTGTAATTCATCTAGGTGGAAAGGAAAAACAACCAACTCTTGAGCTTCCATTAAGATAATGTTATTTCCCCCATCCTGGTTGTAAGTGCTATAAGAGTTTCTTTGCTGATAACCTTTGCGATATTGACACATTCAGATTGACGCAAGGTTAACCTGAAAAATAATTGCTGCTGCACTGGCCTTCTCACAAGCCTCTTCATCTAGCCATTTTATGGCTCAATCTAAATGCTGCTTCATCCCAAGCTTGTTGATCATATCATGGACTTCCATTTGTAATAGGCCTTCTGTCTCAGAAACTCCTATTCGGGCTAGGCATTCTATATCAGGAACTCACCGCTGTGCTGTGCCTTCTGTATCAGAAAGAGTCAGAGGATTATTGATTGAAGAGGAACCTTTATGGGGAAAGAATTCTTTAGCTTGAAAACTAGGATGAGGTCTGAGAGGCTCTGAAGTAAAGCGTGAGTCCACCTCAATCTCAGGACAGGATTGGCTCGATGCCACTATGAGACCAACTTGACCAGAGTAGTGATCTATCTTATTGATAGTATTTGATTGCCTTAGGCTAGCAGGGCTTGAATTGAGAGAGCCAGGAAGAATGGAATTGGTGAGACCAGGAAGTAGCTGATTGATTAGGTCAGGGACAGTTGAGTTGGCTCTTGTGAAATATTGGCCTTGCATTTGAGCAGAAATAGCCTTGTAGGAGGATAAGAAGATTGGCATTACTGGAAGTAGGCTTGGTATTGCTCAATTGAGGGGAAGTTGTGAGTACAGTTATTTAGACTGTTGATTTGTGAAATAGTAGCTGGAAAAAATAAAAAAACTGAAGTGTAATGCTTGCTTTTGCGTAATACTTGGTTTTCCCAACTATGAGCAGAGCGAATAGGAGAGTAACCGGCTATTACCAACTAATATTTTCTCCGGGGTTCATTTTGTACAAGGATCAAATACTACAGATATACAATAAATATCATAAATAATATTAAGTGTTCATGATCTGACACTATGAATTGTAATTACCTAAGACTATATTGTGGTATGAGTACTAGTAGAATGCTAGATTTACATTTTGGCAAGGTGGCTTAGTAAGACAAGACATCTTTCACAAATCCTTGTGACTAGGAGCTGTACACTATGCAACAACATCTCAACATAGTTGACCAATTTCATAATTACCTGGTATGGGCCGGATTAATAATGGTCAATATTCGACAATAATATACAACAGGAATGCTTTTAACTACTGCTGTTACATGATCCACCAGGTTAGGTATAGGTCAAATATAATCTACTAACCTATTCAGGAATACTCTAATAACTCTACGGTACATAGCACCAATAACTGTCATCTTAGCTCAAATGGTATACTAAGTGGTAACCAGAGGTGGTTTGGTCCAGTATACCCAGTATACAAAAGGCTGGTTAACGTTAAGCAAGACCAAGAGAACGACACAGTAGCCTTGGGTACTCTGTTAGGTAGGGGAACCTTTCAGAAGTTTATTGGCATAAAGTTAACGGAATTATTGGAATATTAAACGAGACTCCGAAGTGACATTTAACATCACCTTGTGGACACCCAAAGAGGTTAGAGGCATAAGTGAACAAATTTACCAAACCTTGAGAACTTGACTACAATGCTCAGGGAAGTCCAATTACCCTACCCTTACTGGCAAGGAAAATGCGGAACTTGAGCGATTGTTGTCTGACCATCTAGGGACTCTTAGATGTTCATAGGCACACGTGAGGTTACACAGGGAAGCCATTAGCTTGCGTAACAGCTATTTGAGTATCAGTTTTAGTAGTCACTAGTTATATTGATGTTGTTGCTAAAACGAGACTAAAAGGTGATCCATGGGGATGCTCTTATAATACCATATATGTCGAAGTTGTCAAAAAAAGTAAATCCCATCTGCAGGATATATAAGTTGGGTATGAGTGGCTACTAGATATGGGATAACTCATAAATGGTCTCTCCAGTATCTAGAAGTCTATCTTTCTGTAAGGGTAATGGGGTATTCATCAGGAATGTACTTAGGTAGTCCAAGGAGGCCAGGGTTCTTTCGGGACAATTACCTAAATGGACAGCTGGAACCTTCCCATTCTGATTTGTAGCATTACTATGGGCTGTCAATGGACTCTAGAGGTAGGAGTCTTATCACTATAGAGTATGTTCCGAGAAGCCAGCTATGCGTAGCATCCATTGAGCCTACCATCGGTTACATCTCACAGTGGGAGCTTGCATATCTGAATATAATATTAAGTAGGCATGTAGATCGAATGATGGACTCCGGTTGTCATTATGGTAGTTAGCCACTGGAATAAATTCAATAGGAAGAGTTTTTCCACATGTAGTGGTATTGGAGATACATTGCAGAAACTCATATCCTATTGACAGATTTAAGAGTACCCGAGTTGGTCTGATACTTTTGGCATCATAATTCCTGATGGAGGGTAGACCTTAGCCAGCCCTGCGCAGGACAGGGTGCTTGCATGAGGTCAGAGTAGTGGTGAATGTCAAATGCTTATATCTATTATCTACTTAAGTTTAAGCTTTGACATTCTACTTTGGTGACCAACCATCCTCAAGAGAACTTAATGAGTGAAGCTTTCAGCTTAACAATATTAAGTTTTACTGTTTTGATTCTTCTATAATTAATTATCTTATCATTATCCTCTACTTTGAGTTTTGGTGCCGTCATAACCTTAGAGTTCAGCTCTCTATGAAGTACCCCTATTACAAATACAATTCAAGTGAAGAGCAATTATACTCAGAGATGCATACGGCATACAGCAGACGGGTAGTATGAGACACACGTATAGAATATGCACTGACAAGCCTCCAGGAGTTAGTCTTTCCAGTGATGACTTTTTGTTCCTGTCCCCAGTAGAGCACTTTGCCCGCCAGTTCAACTGTAGCACTCATTTTCAGATTATCTGATAAGACTCACTTTATGATTTTTTTGCGACATAAGAAAGCCTGGCCAGTATAGGTGAGATCGGTGATATCTTTTGACAGATGAGAAACTGCCCTGTCAAGACGCCTGGTCTGCCTCTAACATTGTTGCTTGTGCCACCAAAGCTTACTGGCGAATGAACCTGTTCAGACGAATCCCAGCAGAAAATCAATACAGATGCTCTGCGTGCTGTCTTTCTTCTTATCATTGTACTATTGCAACAGGTTACCTAAGACGGCAGAGTAATAGACTATGCAGACAGCAAAACATGTCCTTGTTTTTACATCCTATTGGCCTAGAGAGAGGATCATGCCAAGCATGTGACCTTGTGCAGAATAGATAACAGGTTGTGCCCAAGATATGAGATTCTATTCAAAGAGCTCAGTGAGAACATGTAGCAGATGTATGAAGTCCATGACTACCTCAATTACAGAGACAAAGCCTGAGAGCATGACCCGGAAGAGGCGACTTCTATTCCCAAATACCTTCAGCATATAGGCATGAACATAGACTAGAATATATTTACTGGCCTCCACAGAGTAAACCCCACTAACCTATATAAGCTAAACTCATTGCAAAATATTTATCGCAGCTGGTTCAAACATATAATGCAATAGGTAGAAGGGTTCCTGAAAAAGCATAAATGACACCAGGCATTCAAAGATGTCTTGAAAGAAATTCCGCCCTATCACAGATTCAGTGTCTCAAACAAGGCCTATCAGGAAGTCACACAATAGGAAGGTCAGGAAATAAGCAAACCTTAGTCTCATTATTTCAGCCTATTAGTATTCACTTTGTGAAATCCTGAATGTTCACAATATCAGGATTGTCAGAATAGAATGCCTTGAAGTGTGTGACCACTCTTGTTTATTTCTCCCTCATTGCCCAATATCGCAGCAATAAATTGGATACACATTCTTATATGGAAAGCATCAGCAAAAACAGAGTCTGTACGAGATGCAAGGTCTTTGTATCTGGATGCAACAAATCCACCCAGAGCATTGTGTACGCCCGGCCCACCCAGAGAGCGCTCAACTAGAGCTTTTGCATCCTGTTAGGTCTGGATGCATCAGGCGCAGCATAACCTCCATCCTATGCGTCCGGTGCACACTAATGGCTAATTCCATCATCCAGCAACATCGAAGACGTCTACCAAATCCACTTTGATCTTATTCATCTGGAGAGTCTATTTACAGTCAATATGTTCTGAATCTATTCCAAGATTCGCCTTTTCACAAAATGTCATTATACAGAAATCACCAATAAAAACAAGCTGACTAAGGATCTATTGTCCCATTAACCAACCACCAACAATATACCTCTTATTGGAACAGACCTGATCGTAGCAAAAAAGTTGCTAAGATCTTTCATTTCAGAATTAACACAAATATAAACTTTATCACGTATCCTGCCTCTCCACCCCTTTAATGTGCGGACTTAGGCTGACACCCCGTTAATGGGCTATTGACCTCTACAGGTATCCCCATACTACGGGCTATATACCATTCGAGTCTCCTTGACCTGCGGATTCCAATGAGATGCTCCTCGACCCTATCTATCAACTGGTGGGTGAGTTACCTGTACTTTTGTAGATTTGCTCTCGGGGCACGTACTACCAGATAGCTAGCTTGTGATAGCTACAAGGATGCCCACGCTTTGGGCCTTATACCATTTGATTCCCCTTAGTGAGCAGATTCCAATGAGCCCCTCCCTGACCCTGGCGGGCCTTTGCCTGGTCAGCTATCTACCTTTCTCTATCTGCTGACTGCTTCATGTACGCTTATACTTCAAACCTTATACCCTTTGATTCCCCTCAGCATGTGAATTTCAATGAGCCATCTCTCGACCTTATCTGACTGCTGGTTGTAGAATGACCCCTACCTTTGTACTATTCCTCTCTGGGCAAGATGCCACCAGATAGCCAGCTGCTGATAGCAACAACCATGCCCACACTTTGGGCCTTATACGATTCAATTCTCCTCAGCGACCAGATTCTAATGAGCCCCTTTCTGACCCTAGTAGACATCTCCCTGGTGAGCTAGCTACCTTTCTCTACCTACTAACTGTGACAGGTATACTTATACTTCCAACATTATACTATATGATTCCCCTCCGTCCCCGACTCTAGCGGACATATACCTGGTGAGCTATCTTCCTTTCTCTACCTACTGACTACTTCTAGTGTGCCCATGCTTCAAACCTTATGCCATTCGATTCCCCCCAGAATGCAGATTCCAATCATCCATCTCTCGACCTTTTCCATCTGCTGGTTGTTGAGTAACCTATATTTTGGTATTTTTACTCTCTGGGCAGTTACTACCCAATAGCGAGCTGCTGATAGCTACAAGCATGCCCACACTTGGAGCCTTATACCATTTGATTCCTTTCTATCAGCGGATTCCAATAAGCGGGGCACGTACCCTCTCCAACCACTGGGGGTAGTGTAAACGGTACTTCTGTATTTGTCTCCTCCTATCTTAGACCTAATCATACTGCCTCTTATAACTTTTATAAATATTTTTTCTACATTAGACCTATTAGAAGAATTCTATATATATAAATATAATTTTATCATACTTAGCGGACTTTGGCTTGTCTATTTGCCAACTATTCTATCGTATTTGCAGATAGTTCTAAGCTATATGAGGACTATTTGATACTAAATATGGAAATCCTCCAGAACCCTCTGAGGAGTATTACACTAGTGTCCAGGGAATCAAGTTCTGTCAGGATTAGTTTGATAAATCAAGGTAACTCCGCATACATCTGACAAATCAGGGTACGTACACAAATGTCCTGTTGCGCTCTGCTGCGTTCTGAGGATTCGGCCGTGTCCGGCATGTTGGGTGAAGATATCTATGCACAGGGCGCGACTGGGTAAATGCCCTATCACCCAGAACCGCAGTTAATATTATAAGTGTCTGGAACGTGTGACACTCAGGGCACATGGGGTGCTCCTGGGCACAGCCTATTATTTTTGCTGATCAGGTACCTGATAATATTTCACAGGACAAAAGAGGTTTACCTTGACTTTTGTACCTGGAAGGCTACCTGTACAGAGGTAAATCACCAAGATCAGGAACTAAGAGAACTAATGGCAAACTAATATGCTAATAGGGTCCGCCACAATACTCCCGCCAGACACTGTCTGCAGGCAGATCAAGATAGGCTTCAATAGCTTAATCTCAGAGCTGATTTATTCCGTCAAGAAAACAACTTCAACTTCATCAAAATGCACTAACTTAGTCACTTTTCCTCCTACCTACGACATTTTGGATTGATACCAATATATGCCACCAAGATCCATAACCTTGCATAATAGGAACAAGTTAAAGAGAGCTACCCCTGATTAAACAAAAATGAAGCTGGCCACTACATCTTGTCAAATTATGGCCGCTACCATGCCTGAGGAATGAGGGTGCAGCCACTGAAACTACTGTTCAAAGTAGAAAGTGTAATCACAATAGAAAACAGTAAAGGAGAGGTTGTGGCTTCAAGCAGGAGCAGGCATCTGCAAGTGCTCAAAAGGCCTCATAAAATATATCATCACGCTGACCGAGCTTTGCAGAACCTCCAACCTCAATTATGGCAACGTAATAGAGCACATGTTACATTTTATCAAGCATACCATAGCAGATAACCCACCGCTGCCTACTAACCCAACTGAACTGGGCTTACTTCCCGTAGAGCCATTTATATATCTTGAAATACCTGTCGGTGACATTCTGGAAACCGACATGTTCCTGATTCACTGGACCTGCCGAACTGGAACATATGCTTTTTGCAACTGGAGTCTCAGAAACAATTGAGTATGGATCTAGGCTGGTGGAAAGGAGAGTTATTGAAATCTGTGAGGACGAGGAGTATCACACTTGGTAGAACATTGAAGATAAGGAATATATTAAGCAGGGCCACAGGTGTTGGGCACCTGGTATTGCTTTACATACCCGTTCTGATCAATGCAGGTTGATTTCACCTGACAAACAGCCATATACAAGCTAGGAGGTAGACCAGTTATCAAGATATTGAAATAATCGATATAGGGACAGTGATTGAACTGGCACAAGTAATTCCCAGTGGAGAGAGGCAATGGATAGTAAATCACAGAATTGATCTACAGACATTTAATGGAATATATGGAATTATTCTATTTTAAATTACTCTATAGGATTGTGTATATTACACACGTGGTTGAGTTGAATCCGGCTGCTTGAGATGGCAATTCTCATCCCAGGGCCCAGCTATAACTCGGCCACAAGGGTCCCGCAGATGATTAAAAAAAGGTTTGTAGTTGAATAGATTTGATAATACTAGTTAAAGGCAATAGAAACGCGATAATGTTCACAGAGAATGAATGTAAATAAACCATAAGCGTAGGGGACCCACATTTGAAAACGGGCGAAAGTAGAAATCTGCAAACAGAAGCCAGACATCTTGGGAGCGATAAACACTTAATAGGAAGCCAGTGGGTCACAGGCGATGAAAGAGGAATTATGGGGTGTCGCCAGAAGAATTCAGCCCACCAGAGGTAGTAGGGTAAAGAGGAGGGCAGTGGATGCTAGGGATAAAGCATGAGTAAACTGGGGTCTATCAGTGGAGGAAGCCTGGGAGGTAATGGTAGTGGGTGAAATTAGGACGGAATAAGACCGGGAGAAGTGTGTTGGGTGCTGTGGACAGTAAAAGGTTTATTGGGAGGCACCAGATGGTGGAGAATGTAAAATAGAACTCTCAGTCGATTATGGCGTATGGGACGAAGGGGGCGGACATAGTAGACCATTAGTAAGAATAGAGCATAGGGGATGGATATACCTGTCCCGACATGCAGTTTATGCATTTGGAGCAAATGTTTTTTTTTTTTTGCTCATGCAAATTCTGGGTCCCAGTAGAGATTTGGCTGAGGGGTCTTTGAGCTGTTCCAATGCAATCTCATATATATAATAATTGCCAACCAGACTTTCAACCCTCCTTCATGAGTTACATGCCAGGTATGTGATGTTGCCATTCAGGTATTTTCCTTCTCCGCATAAAGGTTAGTGTTTGTAACTAGCTCACATATTGTATTATCGCTAACAAATAGCTTACAATAGCTAGCTAAAAGGACTGAGGATATCTGTGCTCACTGGGATATATGATTGGGCCTGATATGGTAAGTGTTGGTGAATGAATGGTGTAAAGTGCGGTACTCAGTCCACTGAAGATGGTTGATAGTCATCGGGTTGTAATAGTATATCAAGTGCAATCTGTGATTCTGGTTCCCAACCTTCTAAACCCTCCCAATCCTCTGATTCCGCTTCATTCATTCCACTTCCTTCGTCGCTACTTTCCACCTCCTCTAAGGTTTCTGCCTCATCACCCTTGCTCTTCTGCCTCGGATATCTTTATACCCAAAGAACTCCTTTGACAATTGTGTAAAAAGTGTATTTGTAAAGCAAAATGCAGATTGTGCATCATGGAAATGAACTTGCTAAGGCGATTTCTTTTTTTTTCTTCTTCCTCTCGGTAACGTATTTTTGGTGTTATCCAGTTTTCTGCCAAGAAAGTACATCACTTAAGGTTGGACATTCCCTGTAGTCTAAAATAGGGCCTTCAATGCTGCCAGCCAGCATAGTAACCATTGGGCGGATTTTAGGTGTCTACAACATTCCTGCTGAGGGTCTGCAAGGGTTGGGATGGTGATCACTCATGCGCCACACACTAATTGGTGGAGTACTGGACACCTAAAATCCGTTCCTTAGTTAGACTACTATAGTAACTAAAGAGCATTAAAAAGCCTATTTGAGACCACGGGCACCGTCCAACCTTAAGTGACGCACTTTCTTGGCAGAAAACCGGATAACACCAAAAAAAACGGTACCCAATACTATGCTAAGGCTTCTCACCAGCTACACAATCTCATGCAAGTATTATACAAATCTGTAGACCGAGTGAGCCCTCAGCGAGGCGACACCCTCAGCGTGGCGTGGCGTGGCTTGACACCAAATTTCGGACCAAACTGCTAACAC
>Ga0307509_10006926_pt1 | contig 15040 bp, 16 predicted proteins | sample 10_EM_MG_FD_202245 | JGI IMG/M metagenome (GOLD analysis project Ga0307509, IMG submission 202245) | Populus trichocarpa ectomycorrhiza microbial communities from riparian zone in the Pacific Northwest, United States - 10_EM | ecosystem: Host-associated > Plants > Roots > Unclassified | place...
GCAGGTCTATGGCGCGTATCACCTGAAGACGGCGTACCCGGGCCTGCACGGAATCTGCCTCGAACCCGAGAATTTTCCCGATGCGCCGAATCATCCGAACTTCCCCGACAGCATCCTGCGCCCCGGCGTGGTACATCGCTCGTTCATGAGCTTCACGTTCAAGGCCTGACGTCGTGAGATACGCGCTCGCTCTGTTGTTGTTCAGCTCCGGCGCGTTTGCCGATTGCCCGGAGCGCCTGCAACGCGATCCGACTTTCGTCGCGCTGGCAGTCGACGAGAAGGCGCCGCGCCCATCGAGCGCGGCGGACTTCAACTTCGTCGGCAACTCGACGTCGTTCGACCAGCTGCAGGCGAAGGTCGGGCCACCCGACGGGGCGAAAGGAGAGCGCCGTTACCTGTGGTGTCTCGCGAGCGGTACCGTCATCGAAGTCGAACTGTTTTCTTACGGTGACATCAGGTCCGTGCGCGTCGACGGCAAGACGATCTACAAGCGCAAGTAGATCACTCGATCACGCCGACCATCGGGCCGAACTTCGAGCGTTGATCGTTGCGCCCCAGTTGCACTGAGTAGAGGCTCGAGACCGAGCCGTCGAAGTACAGCGCCTCGGTGCATTTGAGACCGGAAGCGAAGTACTCCGCGAACTCTCGGAAGGTCACTTCGTCCTCGCTGATCACGAACTCCACCTGCAACGGCTCCGGCACGCAGACGCCATTGCGGATGTGGCGCGACGTCGAGCGCATCGCCGAATTTGCCGGGATCTGCCCGCGATGGAGCAGCATCGGGCCGGACTGGGTCGCGAATCTCGGCATGAGAAGACGATATTCCTCGGTGGCCATCACGCGCGGCCCCGCTTCGTCGATGACGAACACGCCGTTCGGCTGCTGGTAGAAGTTGCCCCAGCTCATCGCGCGGTCGACCTCTCCGATCGCGCGTCCTTCGATCACGAGCAAGCCAACGGGTCTGTAGTCCGGGGTGAACATGCCGGCATTCATCGCGAACACGAGCTTGTGGCCCTGCTTCGCCAGCGCCACATCGAGACGCGAGAAGGTGCCGTAGCGCATGACGGGGTCCGCGTAGAACAGCCGCAGCGTCTCGCGGAACGCATCGACGCGGCAGGTCGTGAAGCGCGAACCCGCGAAAGTCTCGGTGCGGCAATCGACCGCGCCCGCCACGCGCGCGAACGCCAGGCAAACGAGGACGGCGATTGCGGCCCGTTTCTCCATCGCGCGGAGCATAACGCACGGATATCATCGCGGCCGGTGAAAACGCGCTTCCTCCATCCGAAATTCTGGCCCACCTGGCTCGGCATCGGCGTCCTGCGCGTGTTCGAGCCGCTGCCGCGCGGGCTGCTCTATCTACTCGGGCGGGGCGTCGGCGCATTCGTCTACCTGTTCCCCTCGCCGTTCAAGCGCATCGCCCGGCGCAACATCGAGCTGTGCCTGCCCGAGCTGGACGCCGCCGCGCGCGAGCGCGTATTGAAGGAGCACTTTCGCGGCCTCGGTGACGCGCTGTTCGAGACCGCCATCAGCTGGTGGTCGTCGAATGAGCGCATTCGCCACCTCACGATGATGGAGGGCCTCGATCATCTCGAAGAGGCGCGGCGCAGCGGCCGCGGTGTATTGCTGCTCTCCGCGCACTTCAATTCGATCGAGATCGGCTGTCGCGCACTCGCCGCGCGCATGCCGCTCAACGTGATGTACCGCCCGACCAAGAACGAGCTCATCGGCGCGTTCGTCCATTCACGCCGCGCGGTGCAGACGAAGCGCGCGATTCCGCGCGACGACGTGCGCACGCTGGTGAAGGCGCTCAGGGATGGCGACGTCGTGTGGTACGCGCCGGACCAGAGCTTCCGCAAGAAAGGTGCGCAGATGGTGCCGCTGTTCGGAATCCCGGCGGCGACGAACACCGCCACATCGCGCATCGCCGGAATGACCAACGCCCTCGTGATGCCGTACTTCTTCGAGCGCCTGCCGGGCGGCGGTTACCGCGGCATCATCCACCCGCCGCTCGAGAACTTCCCGACCGACGACCCGGCCGCCGACACCGAGCGTTTCAACCATATCGTGGAAGCCGAGGTGCGCCGGATGCCGGACCAGTACCTGTGGATTCATCGGCGATTCAAGGGTTTGAGCCCGGATTACCCGAACTATTACGCCTGAAGAACGGGGTCAGACCCCTTTTCGGCGGCCGAAAAGGGGTCTGACCCCGTTCTCTCATCTGATAGCCCGAACTTCGCGGCACCTCTAAGATATCCGCCCGCTGAGAACACTTAACTTGGGGATTCGATTCATGAAGCATCAGTTATTGGCCGCCGTCATTCTGGCCAGTGGATTCGCCTTTCAGGCCAATGCGGCCTGCGACTATCCGACGGCGCCGGGCAAATTCCCGGATGGCAGTCAGGCCTCTCTCGACGAGATGAAGGCGGCGAAGGCCTCGGTCGTGAAGTACAACGCCGACATGGAAACCTACTTGCAATGCATCAAGGACGAGTACGACGCGAAGGTCGCCGTTCAAACCGATGCGACTCCGCAGCAGAAGGCGGAGATGGATAAGGTGCAGAACCAGAAGCACAACGCTGCCGTCGACGAGGTCACCGACGTGACCAATCGTTTCAACGAACAGTTGCGCGCTTACAAGGCGAAGACCGCCGCGGAGAAGAAGCCCTCCTGACGCGTCCGCGCCGTGCGGTGCGGGTGAGGCCACCCTCATGCTGACACCTGCCCAGGCAGAGACCCTCATCGAGCAGCACCTCGTGTGCCTGCCGATCGAGTCGTTGCCGCTCACGCAAGTGGCGGGCGCGGTGCTGCGCGAGAACATCTACGCCGAGCGCGACCAGCCGCCGTTCGATCGCGTCGCGATGGACGGCATCGCGCTATCGACGGCGAGCGCGCTGGCCAGCACCGGCCGGCTGCGCGTCGCGGGCATGCAGGCGGCGGGCGATCCGCCGCACACGCTCGCAGATCCGGAAACCTGCATCGAGATCATGACGGGCGCGGTGCTGCCGCGCGGTTGTGACGCCGTCGTGCCGGTGGAGCAGATCCAGCGCAGTGGCGACGTCGCAGAAATCGGGCGCAAGCCCGTGCAACCGTGGCAGAACGTGCATCGTCGCGGCTCGGATTGCCGCCAGGGCACGTTGCTGCTGGCGGCAGGCACGCGACTCGCCGCGCCCGAAGTCGCGATCGCCGCGGGTGCGGGCATGGCGCGGCTGCGCGTGTCGGCGCAACCGATGATCGTCGTCATCTCGACCGGCAACGAACTGGTCGAGCCGGGCGAGACCATCGAGCCACACCAGGTACGGCGCTCCAACGCGTACGGCATAACCGCATCTCTGCGCCAGCACGGATTCACGCGCGTCGCCGACGACCATGTGCGCGATGACGAAGCACAGCTCACGGAGCGCCTCGGATTCCATCTGCACACTCACGACGTGCTGATCCTGTCGGGCGGAGTCTCGATGGGCCGGTTGGATCTCGTGCCGAAGGTGCTGGAGAAGCTGGGCGTCACCCTGGTGTTCCATCACGTCGCGCAACGCCCCGGCAAGCCGATGTGGTTCGGCGTATCTCAATCAGGGCCCGCCGTGTTCGCGCTGCCGGGCAACCCGGTGTCGACGCTCGTGTGCCTGTCGCGATACGTGCTACCAGCACTCCGCGCCGCCATGGGCCAGGTGCCCGCCGCGCCGCCGCGCATCGCGATCACCGCGCCGATCGACGTGAAGGCGCCGCTCGCGTTCTACATGCCGGTCAACCTGCGCAGCGACGAGTGGGGCCGCACGTCAGCGGAGCCGAAACCCACCAATGGCTCGGGCGATTTCACCGCGCTCGCGGGGACCGACGGATTCGTTGAGCTGCCGCCGGGACCGAACACGTTCCCGAAGGGCTTCGTCGCTCCGTTTTTCCGCTGGTGAGCCATGACTAGCCGCGAGAACGTGGTTCCACTGTCGTCCCTGGGCGCTCGCCCACCGGTCGACACCCTGCGGCGCCCGATCCACGACCTGCGCATCTCGGTCATGGACCGCTGCAACTTCCGTTGCCCGTATTGCATGCCGCGCGAAACGTTCCACGAGTCATATCGCTTCCTGAAATCGAACGAGCGGCTCGACTTCGCCGAAATCCTGCGGCTCGCGCGCGTGTTCACGCGCGCCGGCGTCAAGAAACTGCGCATCACTGGCGGTGAGCCGCTGCTGCGCCCCAACCTGCCCGACCTGATCGGCGATCTCACCTCGCTGCCGGGCATCGAAGACATCGCGCTCACCACCAACGGAATTTTGCTCGGCAAGTACGCGAGCGAGCTCAAGGCCGCCGGCCTGAACCGCATCACGGTGAGCCTCGACACGCTCGATCCCGAGGTGTTCGCGAAAATGAGCGGCGGCGTTGGCGGCGTCGCCGAAGTGCTCGCCGGCATCGAACACGCGCGGCGCGCCGGGCTCGCGCCCATCAAGATCAACACCGTCGTGCAGCGCGGCGTCAACGATCACACGTTGCTCGACCTGTTGGCGCATTTCCGCGGCACCGGCGTCATCGTGCGCTTCATCGAGTACATGGACGTCGGCACGCGCAACCATTGGAATCCGGCGCTGGTCGTGCCATCGCGCGAGCTCGCGGCGCAAATCCACGCGCGCTGGCCGATCGCCGCGCGGGAAGCAAACTATCGCGGCGAGGTGGCCGAACGTCACGTGTACCAGGACGGCGCCGGCGAAATCGGCTTCATCTCGTCGGTGTCGCAGCCGTTCTGCGGCGACTGTTCGCGGGCGAGGCTGTCTTCCGACGGCTCGTTCTATACCTGCCTGTTCGCCACGCAGGGCACGGATCTGCGCGCGCCGCTGCGCGCCGGCGCGAGCGACGACGAGCTGTACGATGCCATTCGCGGCATCTGGGCCGGCCGCACCGACCGCTATAGCGAGATGCGCGCGAGCCTGCGCGGTGCCTCCGACCTGCACAAGGTCGAGATGAACTACATTGGTGGCTAGCAAACTCACCCATCTGGACGCGGCCAACCGGCCCACCATGGTCGACGTCGGCGCGAAGACGGCGACCCGGCGCGAGGCGACGGCCGAGGCGACGGTCAAACTACCCGCCGCGGTCGCGCTGGAACTGAAACGCAGCGGACATCGTACGAAGAAGGGGCCCGTGTTCGACACGGCCATCGTCGCCGGCGTCATGGCGGCGAAGAAGACGCACGAGATCATTCCTTTCTGCCATCCGTTGCCGCTCGAACGCTGCGTCATCGACATCGTGGCGCGCGCCGGCGGCAAGATCCACATCACCTGCAGCGTCGCCGTTCATCACAAGACCGGCGTCGAGATGGAAGCTCTCATGGGCGCGACCGCCGCCGCGCTCACGATCTACGACATGTGCAAGGCGCTGTCGCACGACATCGAGGTCGGCCCGGTGCGGCTGTTGAAGAAGACGGGCGGCAAGCGCGATTTCAAGCGCACGGCTGCGAAGCGGCGATGAACATCCCGACTTTTCCATGATGAGCGTTCCGCTCACTTTTCAAGCATGAGCGGTCCGCTCAATGGCCTGGTGCTCGCCGGCGGCCGCAGCACGCGCATGCAGCGCGACAAGGCCGCGCTCGAATACCGTCCCGGCGTGACCCAGCTCGACGCCGCCATGCAACTACTCGAGGGCCGCGTCGCGCGCGCCTTCGTCTCGGTGCGCGCCGATCAGGCATCCGATTCCGCGCGCGCACACTATCCGCGCGTCGTCGATCGCGGCGACGTCGAAGGCCCGATTGCCGGCATCTCCGCGGCGCTCGCCGAGCAACCCGCGGCCGCGTGGCTGGTGCTCGCGTGCGATCTGCCGTTTCTCGACGCGCGTACGCTCGACTTTCTGATCGCGCAACGCGATCCCGCGCGGATCGCGACGGCGTTCCGCTCCAGTCATGACGGCTTGCCCGAACCGCTGTGCGCGATCTACGAACCGGCGGCGCGTGCAGCCATTGCCGCGCACATCGCGGGCGGCAAGAACTGCCCGCGCAAGTTCCTGATCAACGCCGACGTCAAACTGCTCGACCAGCCCGACCCGCGCGCGCTCGACAACATCAACACCGTGGCGGAATATGGCCACGCCATGGACGCACTGAGCCCCGCCGAGACACCGGTGCGCGAGATTCGCGTGCAGTACTACGCGCTGTTGCGCGAGCAAGCGGGACGCAGCGCGGAGACGCTGAGCACGCGTTCTCGCACACCGCGCGAGTTGTACTCGGAGCTGCGGGCGCGATACCCATTCACGCTGCCCATCGAGATGCTGCGCGTCGCGATCAACGCGGAGTTCGGTGACTGGGCGCAGCCATTGAAGGCGGGCGACGCAGTCGTGTTCATTCCCCCGGTGGCGGGCGGATGAGCGCCGTTTCGTTCAGCCCCTTTTCATTCAGCGATGCGCCGCTCGACACCGCGGCGCTGGCGCGAGGGATGCGCGATGACGCGTGCGGCGGCTACGCTGAATTCGAAGGCTGGGTGCGCAATCACAACGAAGGTCACGCCGTCACGCGCCTGGAGTACGAGGCATTCGCGGAGCTGGCTGAGAAGGAAGGCGCGCGCATCGTCGCGGCGGCCATCGAGAAATTCGGCGTGACACGCGCCGCCTGCGTGCATCGCATCGGGTCGTTAGGCATCGGCGACGTCGCCGTGTGGGTGGGCGTGAGCGCCGCGCATCGTGACGAAGCGTTCCGCGCCTGCCGCTTCATCATCGATGAAGTGAAGCACCGGGTGCCGATCTGGAAGAAGGAACACTACGTCACCGGCGACTCGGGCTGGGTGAACTGCGAGCGTTGCGCTGCGCCAGCAGCGCACGATCTGGAAAACGCGGCGCCGTCCGCGCACGAACACGAACATGAACATCACCATGGGCACGTTCCCGCGCCCATCCGTGAACCTGACTACTCGCGCCAGATCGCACTGCGCGAAGTGGGGCCGCAGGGCCAGGCGCGCCTCGCGGCCGCGTCGGTGCTGGTCGTCGGCGCGGGCGGACTCGGCGTGCCGGTCCTGCAGTATCTGGCGGGCGCGGGCATCGGCCGTCTCGGCATCGTCGACGGTGATGCGCTCGAGCCGTCGAACCTGCATCGCCAGACCTGGTACGCGCTCGCCGACTGCGGCCGCGCGAAGGCGGAACTCGCGGCCGAGCGTGTGCGCGCACTCAACCCCGCGGTGCGCGTGGAAGCGCACGCGCTACGAATCGACGCGGCCAACGTCGATTCGCTTGCAACGGGATTCGACCTGGTCCTCGACTGCAGCGACAACTTCGCCACGAAGTTCCTGCTCAACGATCTCGCCCTGCGAGCGCGCAAGCCGGTGCTGTTCGCGAGCGTCTATCAATACGAAGGCCAGCTGCAGCTGGTACGCGGCGACGACGTATCCAGCTGCCTTCGTTGCGTATGGCCCGAGGCCACGCGCGACGGATTGGTAGGGAACTGCGCCGAGGCCGGCGTACTCGGCCCGGTACCCGGTGTGCTCGGCAGCCTGCAGGCACTCGAAGCGTTGAAATTCCTGTTGGGCCTCAAAGGTCTCGGTGCGGACGAGCTGCTGCTGTTCGATCTGATCACGCTCAGCACGCAACGCCTGACTGCGCGTCGTGCGCCGGATTGCCAGGCGCATGCGCACGGCGGTGCCGCAATCACCACTCCGCCACATGCGAATGATGACGCCGCGCTGGAGATCGAATTCCAGGCGCTCGACGATGCGGCGCGCGCCGGCTATTCACTCATCGACGTGCGCGATGCCCGTGAGCTGCTCGCCGAGCCGTTGCCCGTGAAAGGCGCACTTCACCTGCCAATGTCGAAGCTGCTCACCGGCGCATCCTCGCTCGACCTCGATCGCCCCTATCTTCTGGTTTGCGCGACCGGCAAGCGCAGCGGCGCGGCTGCCGACCTGCTGCGCTCGCAGGGACTGCGCGGCTGCCGCTCACTGCGTGGTGGTCTCAAGGGATTGAAGTCGACTGCTTGAATATGCGGCTCGCGATCCTCGCCGTCCTCCTGTCGCTGGCGCCGCCAGTGCTGGCGGCCCATGCGAACCGGCCGCTGCTGGATTTCGCGCGCCTGCGTGCCCAGACGCACGCGCACAGCGACCGGAGAATCGCGTCGCGCTCCGATCTGCTGGAAGCCCAACATTCGCTCGAACAGGGACGCGTGCCGCCCGAAGCCGACTGCGCTCGCAGCCTCGGTGCGCAGCGCTATGCCGACCTGTATGCGAGGCTCGCCGCCACCCGCGCTTCCACCGGTGATCTCAAGGGCGCCGCCGCATCGTATCGCAGTGCGCACGCCTGCCGCCCGCGCGATGCGGACATCCTTGCGGCGCTGGGCGGCGTGCTATTCGACGCGCGCGACTACGCGGCTGCGCGCGTCGAGGTCGACGCCGCGCTCGCGATCGATCCACGCTCGGTGAGCACGAATCGGCTGGCCGGCAACGTCGCATTCATCGACGAACGCTGGGCGGATGCGGTGTCTTTGTTCCGGTACGTCGCATCGAGCGATCCCGACCGGACGACGGCGGCTTACGGGCAGTTGATGCTGTGGCTGGCACAGGCGCGCGCCGGCATGCCGCATCCCGAGTATGTGACCCGCTCTCCCGCCGACGGCTGGCCCCAGCCGCTGCTGCTCTACCTGGTTGGGGAGTACACGGAGCAGGAGCTCGTCGCCCGTGTCAGCGAGGGCGACGATGAGTCGAATACCCAGCCGAACACGAGCACGGATGAACGGCTGTGCGAGGCACTGTTCTACGTCGGCGAGGCTTACTGGGCGCGCGGCGATCGCGATGTCGCGCGCAACTACTTCGCAGCGCTGGTGAACATCAAGGTGTTGTACTTTCTCGAGCACGGCCTGGCGCTGGCCGAGATTTCAAAGCTTCGTTAATGGGGACATTCCTGATTTGCTGCAAACGGGGACAGGGCTGGGGCTGCGTGCTTGAAGAGGCGGTGTGCGCGTGTGGCGGGGATCCCGGTCGCGCGAGGTACGGTTTTCTCGCGGCGCAGATTGCGATTGTGTTCGCCAGAGGATGGCCGCCGGCTGGCACGAAGATGATTGTGTCGTAGAGAGAGATAAGCGTTGGCGAAGAGTCCCTCTGAAATAGGGAGCCGGCTTCGTGCCAAGTAACTGCTTCGGAGCGCCGCTCGAAAGGCCCGTACCTCGCACGCCCGTGCTCCCCACCACACGCGCACGCGAGGTCTCTTCACGCACGGAGGCCGGTGCCGGTTCCGGCAAATCCGGAATGAGCTCCCCAAGCTGGTCCTTGAGCTCACTAGCCCGCGTAACTCCAGGTCCGAGGTCTTGGACCACTAGCTTGGGGCGTGCCTGATTCGTTGATGTTGGATTCCAGCGCCGATCGAGCGGGGACCGTGCGCACGCGCGCGCCGCGGAGCATGGGCGTGTGAGGTACGGGCTTTTGAGCGGCGGCTCCTCAGCAGTTCCTTGGCACGAAGCCGGCTCTCTGCACCATCAGGACTCTTCGCTAACGCTCAACCCCACCCGCTTCACAATCATCTTCGTGTCAGCCGGCGGCCTTCTATCTAGCGATCACCCTAACAATAGGCCGACGCGAGAAAACCGTATCTCACACGCCCGGGATCCGCGGCGCGCGCGTGCACCGCCGCCCCCAACTAGCATCCAGCCCCCATTATTTTGCGCGGCGGATGTAGCTAGCCCCCGCGCCCCTGGCGGCGGCGGCTTCGGCCTCCAGCCACTCGCCAAACAGCGCAATTTTCCGGCTGTGCGCACGAGCTGCCGGATAGGCGAACCAGAAGGCGCGGCCGTCGGTGGCGACGGCGTCGTGCGCGGGCAACAGCCGGCCGGCATCGAGCTCGGCACGGAACAGCAGCGGCGACCCGATCGCGATGCCATGCCCGGCGACCGCGGCCGCGATGTCGAGATACTCGTGCGTGAGGCTCATGCCGAATTTATCGCGCCCCGGCACGGTGTCGAAGCCGCGCGCACGAAACCACATGGCCCACCAATCGGGCCGGCCGAGCAACGGTAGTTCGACCGCGCGGCGCGGATTCGACAAGGCCGCCGCGGCAGACTTCAGCTTCGGCGCGCACAGCGGCATGAAGATGCTGGGCAACAGCTTGATGGCCTTCAATCCGGGCCAGCGGCCATTGCCGTTACGGATCGCGGCGTCGAAGCGCCCGTCGCTCAGGTCTTCCGCATCGCTCGACGTGTCCAGGCGCAGAGAAATCCGCGGCTGCTGCGCGCGAAACTTCCCGAGGCGCGGCGTGAGCCAGCCCGCGCCGAAACTGGGCAGCGCGGTCAGGGCGAGCAGCGATTCGTCGACGTCCACGGCGCGCACGAAGCTCGCGCGCAGCGCGGCGAACGCATTGGTGGCCTCGCGCGCAATTACCGCGCCCGCGGTGGTGAGCTCGACGCGCTGCGCATGGCGGCGGAACAGCGGCAGGCGGATCTGCCGCTCCAGCTGTCGCACGTGGTAGCTCACGGAGGCCGACGTCGTCCCGAGTTCGGATGCGGCCTGCGCGAAGCTGCCGAGCCGCGCGGCAGATTCAAACGCGCGGATGGAAGCGAGAGAAGGAAGCTTGTCTTCGGCCACCATAAGTGTGCCTTAGCCTATGAGTAAATTCGCCTACTGGTCAATGAAACCGCGGCGCGCCGATGATCGCGCCATGAACACACGCCGCGCTTTTCTGCAGAAGCTCTCTCTCGCCTCCGCCGCCTGTGCATTTGGCGCACCGCGTTTCGCATCGGCCGGCGCGAACACGGGCCACGAAGCGGACTGGCAATGGCTGTCCGGCAACTGGGACGTCTACCACGAGCGACTGCGCGACCGGCTGGTCGGCAGCACCACGTGGGACAAGTTCAATGGCAAGAGCGCGTTCTGGCACACGCTCGGCGGCTTCGGCAACATCGACGACGATCTGCTGTATCTGCCCACCGGCACCTATCGCGCATTCAGCGCCCGCACTTTCGATCCCGCCACCAGCCAGTGGGCGATCTGGTGGCTGGACGGGCGCACCGCCGGCAAGCTCGACGAGCCCGTGCGCGGCGGCTTCATCGGCACCGAAGGCGAGTTCTTCGGCAGTGACGTGCACAAGGGCACACCGGTAACCGCGCGCTTTCGCTGGCACGAAACGAACAGCAAGCGCCCCTGGTGGGACCAGGCGTTCTCCACCGACGATCGCAAGACCTGGGAGATCAACTGGCGCAACTACTTCACGCGCACCAGTACGACGGCCACGCCCATTCCACTCGAAGGCCCCGAGGACCCCGCCGCGAACGACTGGAAATTCCTCGTCGGCAAATGGAAGGTCCAGAACCGGCGCCGTCGAGCGGACGGCGGCTGGTATGAATTCGCGAGCGAGATCACGAACTGGTCGGTGATGGCCGGACTCGGCAACGTGGGTGACAACGTGTTCCACACACCGGATGGCACGTATCGCGGCATGAGCCTGCGCGCCTATGACAGCCACGCGCGCGTGTGGCGCAGCTGGTGGGTAGATGGGCGCACGCCCTCCGAAATCGGCTCGGCGCTCACGGGCAAGTTCGAAAAAGGCGTCGGCACGCTCATCGGCGATGGCGCGCGCTCGACGTGGTCGCGCGTGAGCTCCGGCTCACCACGCTGGGAGCAGGCGGTCTCTAAAGACGGTGGCAAGTGGGAGACCAACTGGATCGCCGACTTCACGCGCGCCCCATGATGCCGCCGGCATTGCGGCTCGTGTCGCTGGCCAGCGCGCTGGTCATCGCGATGACAACGGCCGGCGCGGCACTCGCGCGCGACCTGCCCGCGATCGACATCGACCTCATGCCCCGGGAATTTGCCCGCGACGTCGTGTCGAGCGAGTACTCCGACATTCGGCTCACGATCTCGCCCGACGGGCATACCGCGTTGTGGTTCAGCCGCAATCGGCCGGGTGGACCGGGCGGCTACGACATCTGGATGTCGCGCCGCGTTGGCGATGCGTGGCAGCCGCCACAACCGGTGTCGTTCAATTCGCCGACGCGGGATTTCGATCCTGCGTTTTCGCCCGACGGCCGGTTCGTCTATTTCGCCTCGGATCGCGCCGGTGGCACGGGTGGCGACGATCTGTATCGCGTCGCAGTGACGAAGACAGGATTCGCGAACCTCGAGCACCTCGGCGCCGAAGTGAACAGCGCGCGCAACGAATGGGCACCGATGCTCGCGCCGGATGGCCGGACGCTCCTGTTTTCCAGCAACGGCCACGGCGGCGCGGGACGCATGGATCTGTTCACCGCGCGCTGGCGCCACGCGCGCTTCACGGGAGTCGCGCCCCTGCCCGGCGGCATCAACACGCCCGCCGACGAATTCGATGCCACGTTCCTGCGCGACGGCAGAACAGTGATCTACGCACGCACGAACAATCTCGAGACCGATCCTGTCGCGCTCTACTGCGCGGTCCGCATCGGCGCCAATTATCGCGATGGGGTGCGCTTGACCGACGAGATCAATACGCCCGGCAGCAACGCGTATGCGCCGATGCTCGACTGGTCGCAACGCGACCGCGTCACGTTCACCACGCGGCGGCCCGCCGATGACCCGCGTGGCGCGGACCTCTACACGTTCACCGTCCATATCCGCCGGCACCGAGACGACAGACAGGAGCGGTGACTCTCGCCACCGCTCCCCTTCCTGGCACTATCTACTCAAACACCTCATTTGGCGTAGAGAGTCTCCGGGATCGCAACGATCGACTCGAACGGCGTGCCGCTCGCCTTCGCGGCGCTCTCGATCGCAGAGAAGCTCGGCGCTTCGTATACCCAGTACGTGCTGCTGCGATCCTTCGTGCCGTAGGACGTCAGCAGGGTGACGCCGAAGTGGGCATCGCTGTCGCCCTTCACGTTCGCGGCACCCGCACGCTTGACGAGGTAGCGCTGGTTGCCGGCCTTGATCTTCTGCACGGCGGCACGCGGCTCGCCCTTGAGGTCGGCCGGGATCTCGATGACGCTGTCCACCGGCAGGCCGTTGAGCTTCGCGGCGTCGTGCACCGCTTTCTCGTCCGGCGCGTCGTAGACGCAATACGTTTTCGTCTTCGCCGCATTCACGTACGACTTCTCCCAGGTCACGCCGAGGGTCGAGTTGTTCGCATTCACTTTCTGTTTCGCCGCAGCGTCCACGCCGTCGAGCGCACCAGCGGGGAACGTACGCTCCACCAGGTAGCGATGCGTGCCGGGCGCGGGTTCGACCGCGAGCACCGAAGAAGCGGCGATCGTCAGTGCGATCGCGGCGCAAAAGGATTTCAACATCGTCGTCTCCGTAAGAAATTTGTTGCTAACCATTCATGACGTGAGAGAGAGTAAGAGCGCACACGCGATTTTCGAATGATTTGCCGTCCGGACGAGTTGCCTTTTCGTCCGTCGCGGTACTGGCAATGACTGTGAGTCCGGACTTGTTGCTCGATCGTCCGGCACGACATGACGAGGATCTATGGACGCTCTTTCCGATGTTCTGCGCGCGATCCGGCTCTCCGGCGCTTTCTTCTTCGACGTGCACGCCCGCGGCCCGTGGGTTGCGGAAACGCCGGAAGGCAAGTGCGTCGTGGACAAGATGTTCCCCGGCTCGGATCACCTCATCTCCTATCACCTCATCATGGAAGGCACCTGCTGGATCACGGTCGAGGGCGAGGAGCCGATCGAGCTGACCGCCGGAGACATCATCGTGCTGCCCCAGGGCGACACGCACGTGCTCTCCACCACGGTCGGCATGCGCCGCACACCCGAGATGTCGATGTACCGCGTGCCCAACGACGGCCTGCAACCCGTGAAGATCTCGCTCGGCATCGAAGACGGCGCGCCGGCGCGCTTCGTGTGCGGCTTTCTCGGCTGCGATTCGCGGCCTTACAACCCGCTGCTGGCCGCGCTGCCGCGCGTGATCCACGTGCGCGAACAGTTGAATAGCGCACTCGGCGCGTACTTCCGCGCGGCGCTGGCGGAATCCAAGGGCACGCGCATGGGCAACCACTGCATGCTCGGCCGCATCAGCGAACTCATGTTCGTCGACGTGGTGCGCCAGCACCTCGAATCCCTGCCGACGGAACGCGCGAACTGGCTGTCAGGCCTGCGCGATCCTTATATAGGGCGCGCGTTGACGGCGCTGCACGCCGCCCCGGCGCGCGACTGGACCCTCGAAACCCTGGCGGCGGAGGCGGCGCTCTCGCGTTCCGCGTTTGCCGAGCGCTTCGTGACGTACGTCAGCCAGCCGCCGATGCAATACCTCACGAACTGGCGCATGCAATTGGCGACCAACTATCTACGTTCCGCGAACGAGAGCATCTCGTCCATCGCGGGCCGCGTCGGCTACGAGTCGGAAGCCGCGTTCAGTCGTGCGTTCAAGAAGACGGTGGGCAGCCCGCCGTCCGAGTGGCGCGAGCAGCACCTCGCGACCGTTCAGTAAAACTAAACATTAGGTCAGATTCCGGGATCGCCGACTCGTTGCACCGCTGGCAGGATGCGCACCTCACAAACAAGGAGCACATCCAGATGAAGACGTCGATCAAACTACTCCTGCCAGTCGTGGCAGCCACCCTCTCCGGTTTCGCGTCGGCCACCGCGCCGATCCGCATCACGACCGACGTGCCGAGCGTCATCGTGAAGTACGATGCCGCCAGCCTCGCCACCAAGGTGGGCGTGAAGGACCTGCACAAGCGCCTGTTCGGCGCGGCGCGCAAGGTCTGCGTCGGACTCGAGAGCAAGTCACTTGGCCTGCGCGATGAATACGAGCAGTGCGTTCGCGATGCGGTCCGCCGCAGCGTCGACGACGTGGGCAACGTGAACCTCACGAACTTTCACCGCTATCGCACGCTGCCGAGCGTGCTCGCCGCGAACTAAGAGGGTCGCGTCGGATCGAGGCGCCGCGGGCCCACCCCCTCCCGCGGCGCCTGGAGTCAGACCCCATTTCCGCTTTGGGAAATGGGGTCTGACCCCTTTTCCCGCTTCGTCCGACAGTCGCGCAGCGCCGCGCCGCGCATGCTGGCTCCAGAACGCAAGGAGCAACGCATGACCACCGAAGCGGAAATCGAAAGGAAATTCTGGAAATCCCTGGGCGACGATCGGATCGTCATGCTGGGACTCACCGGCGACGACGGCCAC
>Ga0307509_10006927_pt1 | contig 15038 bp, 19 predicted proteins | sample 10_EM_MG_FD_202245 | JGI IMG/M metagenome (GOLD analysis project Ga0307509, IMG submission 202245) | Populus trichocarpa ectomycorrhiza microbial communities from riparian zone in the Pacific Northwest, United States - 10_EM | ecosystem: Host-associated > Plants > Roots > Unclassified | place...
CCTCAGCGAGGCGTGGCGTGGCTTGACACCAAATTTCGGACCAAACTGCTAACAAATCTTTGCCAAGCCTCGCTGAGGGTGTCGCCTCGCTGAGGGCTCACTTGGTCTACAGGATATCTACAATATCCTACGATACGAACCCGAACAATCGGAACCAGCGCTCTAAGGACGTCGGAGCCCCCCCACTCATGGCATCATAATTCCTACAGTAGTATTTCCCTATCTTTTTTTCTCTTTCTATTTATTTATTTATCTATAATATCCCGAATAGCAGGTCTCTTTGTCAGTGTAACTTATTTTACCTTTCGCCCCCCCTTTTTTTTTCCAATGAGGAGGGAAATTTTGGGCCACGATATCTAGCCAGCCATGGTTTACAGTAAGTCTACTGTACTACCTAGACCACCCTTCCCCCTGCCTGCCTGCCTATCATACGGTACCTGCCCCCTTCCCCTTCCCCCTTCGCACGTAACACAAACCGGGCTGTGCGGGTAACTATCATCCTACGGCATGTAGCACAAGTGCTGTCTGGTTTCCTTCCACTTAGACTGCTTACTCGACTTATCCGCGGAACATTTAGTGGAAAATGGGAAAGAAAATTGAGGCACGCAGCTCTGGAAGTTATGGACTTGTACTAGTACTAGTACTAGTACCGGTACCGTATCCAGGTTCACCTCGACAACGATATACGGTAGTCGAGGATTGGTGGTCGAGAAATTGATACTAAGAGTGGAAGAAAAGAAAAGAAAAAGACGGTAGAGATCTGTAACAACATTATCGTCAGAAGCACAATTTAGCATAAGCTATGCAAATGCAAATGCAATGCAAAAAGAAAACAAAAGACAGAACACGACAACCTTTTCTTGTGCGCGCACACACAACACACACGCTGCAACATGCGGGTGTCAGTTTACGGTTTTTTGAGCCACTGTACCGTACGATGGCGTACCGTTTACCGGGAGACATACTGCCAATTATGAGTGGGGTCTGTCAGAAGAACTTTTATTTACCGTATGATACGATGTTTTATTCCCACTTGGCAGGATGGATGGCTGGCTGGCTGGGGACAAGAAAGAAGAAAAAAGAAAGTATAATAGGATTATTATTATTATAAACTTTTAACGCACCCATCCCGGCACACACACTCTCCCTCCCTCCATAACCACACCTTTTTTTTGCCTGTCGGTACCGTGCCGTACCCAGGAAGAAACCACAAAACAAAACAAAACAAAAAAAGGGTTGCAGCAACAACAAATCTTTCTTTTTTTGTGCTTCTGGGAAATAAATATATTTAGTAATCGGGGGGGGGAGGAGGGAAAAGGGGGTATATATATCTATCTATAATATCTGTCTCTCTCTCGTCGAGAATTTAGTGCATAAAAATTGTCAAAACCTTTTTTTTCCCCTTGTGTATTTTATTTAACTGACTGAACATTTGTGGTTCAGGCGAAACAGGAGAGGTGAGTGAGGTGAGTAAGCGAAGGCTGCAGGAACAATTGTTCCGATCCCACATTTATTCTTAATTATAAATTTCCTATCTATCTCGCTAAGTGCTCTTGAGGCTCTTTCCTCTTAGAACTCTTGGGGATCAGAATTTTCACTTTTTTAAGCACATAGTCTTTTCGTGACCTGGTCCTCAATTGTGTGAATCTTCGTGCCGAAATATGTCATCTAAGAAATCGCGGGATCCTTCCGAGGTCACGGTGGTAGACATGCACCTCACTGAGAATGAGTATTTTTTTTATATGGAAAACTCGATGGGGGTGGTGGTCTCTTTTTGGCGCATTGGCGCCTACGGCCTAACGGCTTGTGTATTTCGAGAAAATCCCGATTTTTTAAAATTGGTACAATAAGTGCCGAACAGGTCCAGAGCATGAAAAAGACCTTGAGGGAAAAAGAAAGAAAAGAAAGAAAAGAAGAAAAATGTGTCGTAGGTAGAAATAATAATATAGACATTTAAAGTTTAAGTTTAGTGAGAAACGTGATAATAGTACGATATGGCCCCCTTTTGCATGCAAGTCGAGAAGAAGGGAAAAAATAGATGAAAGAAAGGATCGAAGGTAAATGAAATAGAAATGTGAAAAACTCCGGTTTTAATGTTTGTTTATAATATCTCTCCCTTCTCCTGGTTTGTTTGCTTCAATAAATCAAGCCATCGTTCAATCAATAAGCCAAGATAGTGGATGAAGGAGAATTAAAGGAAATAATCCAGCCCCCTTCTTCCCTACACGTGTCCTGCGAATAAATCCCAGAGCAAAAGACAATCCGAACTGCAGTCATAGACCCATGGCAACCCCCGTGCACCCAGTCAAAAGCCCCAAGGTAAACTATAACGCCCCACCAATAACTCCTCCTCCTCCACCGTATCCGTAAGGTCCGGCAACAGGCCTTTGCAAAGGCGGTCCATACGGAGGAATGGGCGGTGTTGAGGTAGGTGAATACGGCACAAAAGAAGGTGGAGGCCTAGGCGCGAACGGTGAAGCAGGTGGGGGAATGAATCCAGCCTCCATCTCCCTCTCTCCATTTCCCCTGACAATGACTCTTCCAGGAACACTAACCCCCGGTCCTCCCCTCGCCCCCAAACTGCTGCTCCTGGGCGAATACCCCCCGGTCGGCACCACTACTGCACTAACGTGTACTTGTAATCCGTCCTTTCGAACATCCGATTTCTCCATCGATGGAGAGTTAGGTGTTGTGGTGGTGGATAGGTAAATGGTACTAGAAGACTTCTTTTTCTGCAGCTGGATCGATTCATATGGTGTTCTGTTCGGGGACTCGTACGCGGCCAGGATTTCTCGACCCTTCTTGCGCTTCCGGTGGCAGCAAACACAGAGGATGGTTATCAATAGCAGAAATGAGGAGCCCCCCGCAGCGAGGGCTATTATGATTGGGGTTGTGAAGAATTGGGAAAATGAACGGGTTTGCAGATCCCGGCGGAGGAGGTCCAGAGGAGTCTAAGGTTTGTTAACAAGGTTCGAAGCCCGAAAGGGAAGGGGAAGGGAGTAATACCGATGGTATCTCTGCATCTGGCCTCGCCTGCTCTAGCGGATGGGCAGTTACCCGCTTGGTGAGGAAGAGTAGGAAGAGGTTTAGGATGAAAGGTAGAGACGAATGCACCGAGGGCATTTTGAATGTTTGCGTGTTTTTCTGCTGTGAAAGCTGTAAAGTACTGATATATTCAAATATCCAGTACGACGATGGTGCGTGCAGCGTAGCGCGTAGTATTACACTCAATGAATGAACGGATTTTGGACAAAAAGAGCGAATCCAACAATCCAATTCAGCAAGTACGTAACTCCCCGAAAAGAAAGAATGAATGAATGAACGATGAAAATGCAGCAATCATCAAAAGGTCTTACCGTAATTCACCGTTAAAAAACAAAAAGGCGGAAGGGGAAACCACGCGGGGGGGGGAGGACAGCTCCTCCGAGTATTTAAACCGATTCACTTTCTCTCCCTCCCAGGACACCGAATGGGATGAAAACAAGAAAGGTCAAAGCCACGGACCTAAACCATTTTTCAAACCCTTCCCCCCCAATCACAAGCGTCTTTGGTTCCAAAAGTCCCGCACTGGGTTTGTGTAAGTGCGAAAGTTATGACTCTCCTCCTCCTCCTGCTTGTTCACTGCCCCCCTCTTCCCGGTTACAATTCAATATTTGTACTCCCTGCCTTATGTGCCTTTTCCCAATCAAGACTAGGGGTTGAGAATTTTTCGGAATTTTTATTCCCTTTTTTTGGACGGATGATCCTTGCAAAAGGAGGAGAATTTTGGATGGAAGGAACCTTCTGTTTTTCACTCTGTCTCTTCATTCGCTTCAAATGTACTGGTTCGGCATGGTGCAAAAACAGTACTCGTACCGATGCATCAAGGTGCTTACTTACTGCTTTTGTGTACGGTACTTTGCTCATGATTCCTATGGGTTGTGTTGTGTGGTTGGCAGCCTGCTCACAGGGGGTCCCGGAAGTTGGTTTTTGCCGAGTATGGGATTAGGGGAGCCCTGACTTGGTGTTGGGTTGCCCGGGCTGAAGCGAACACTGGCGGGGTGGGCGAGGTCGAGTAATGATAGGATACGAACCTTGAAGGGGACCAGGAGAGGAGTGGGTTGGAGCCTGTACTCGAGTAGAGAGGGAGACTCGAGAGCGTTATCCCTGGCTGTTGCATTCATGCTTGATAGGAGTGTACGACGTGCCTATACTTGTCCTCCAGTGTACTCGAGTACGGTAGTACAGGTATTGGTGCAGCAAAGTTCGTATTCTGGGGGTTCGCGAGTCTGGGTCAGGGGAAAGCTGCAGCTCTGATACAATAACTACAATGCGATTGAGGGGAAAATATCATACATCAAGAACGCCATCTGATGCATTTCGTTTGGGCTCCACTGCTGTGCTACTATTGTTCTATTTATTATGCTTATTTATCTCTCTTTTACCACCCATGTTCAACTATAGATTCACCAAGCAATTTCCTTAGTAAAATAAAACAAAAAGTTCCATCTCCAATACTTCAAACCCACCGTCCCGCCCCCGGCGGGCCACAGCCAAGCAGATCCAGTAGATGCCACAAGCCAAAAATAACCTCCATCACGCCAGAAAAAAAAAAAAGGCTTGTTGGCAATCACGGAAGCCACTCTCTGGTTCGTCAAAGTGACGGTGTCCTCGTCGCGATGAGTATCATACCGGTATTGCTTAAAATACGGTGTCATTGCTGGGTCCGTGAGACAATTTCCGTGCTGCTCGTGGCTTTCCATCGCTAACCCCGTACCGTGCCCGAGTACTCGAGTACAAGTAAAAAAACAAACATTGAGCGTGTCCGAGCCGTTGGATGGCATCCTCCCATCTCAACCAGGCTAACTATGATACGAAATGTGGCCCTGTCCAATTGACAGAAAATTTGAAGTGGGCGGTACAAGTACTCGTAATGTCCTGACGTTTGTGAACACAACTGCTATTGCATACACCCAAAATTCAGCTTTTTTGCCCGGATCTTGGCATCATGCAATAGTGGTCGTGTTCACAAACGTCAGGACATTACGAGTACTTGTAACTGAGTGCTGCGACCGTGACACCGGAGATCGGAGCGGGTGGACGAATGTCAGTGGGGTCCGGTGGTGTGGTCATGGTGGATCACTCGCGTGGGTATTGCTTGCTTCACCTGGGAATGTCTGTGCTGATGATGATGAAATCCGTTCCTGTAGTCGGGAATGGGATAGTATATGTGATTTTGACTCATACCGTATCTGAAAGTGGACGGTAGTTTTACAGGTACCGGTACATGCAACATTTTGCAGGCGGTGAAGCGTGAAGGGAGATGTGAGCGAGAAAGTGCCCTTTTTTAACTTTACTTTGTCGCCTCCTCCTGGCAGCGTCGAATCGTGTCGTCTCGTGCTGTTGGGGTCCTGACACTGCCTGAATTGTGGACTGTCTGAGTAGGCGAATTTGCTGACTAACCTACCCAGCATGTGCTGCAGGGAAGGAATCTGTGCGTAACGTTACACCATACTGTAATTTCTTTCTTCCTGTCGACAAGAGCATGCCTGCAGGAAGTCATGGCTGGAGTAGGTAGCAGTAGGCGGTACCGTACCCTACGCAGTGTGCGCGTTTCCTTAGGCACAGGCACGTGGCAAAGTTACCCGTATCCGGGAGCCACCTGGCCAACACAAGCAAAGCACTAGCCACGCACTGCTAGCCACACCGCCATCCTCCTGACATCTTTTCCCCCTTCAAACCACCACAACAAGCTTACAGTACACTTTGCGCACCACAGCCCTTGCTCGGAATATGGTAACCACACCCATTGCGGGAGCGCCAAATGGGGCGGAACTGTCTGCGCGCGCGGCGGGGCCGGACGAAGAGGCATTCCCGATTGGTGACATAGAAGAGGAATTCTACGGGGACGGCGGCGAGGAGGAAGAGGACGAGGACGAGGACGAGGAGGATAACGAGGACCAGGAATCGGGAACTGACGAAGGGGTGGATTGGGACGTTAGCTCTGTTTTCGACGAATGGCTTGCACAATCCACCGACCCGGTAGTGTTCGGACCTGGTGAGTTTACTGCGCACTTGTTTGGGCCTAGTGTGCGGATTGGATTTGCTGATAGGTCGTTGTTTGGTGGGGTTGTTTGCACAACAGAGGAAGATGCGGTGACTACAGAGGAGGCGCGCAAGCTTCGCGATTTACTTAGAAGGGTTGGAGAGGCTAGATTTATCGAGGAGACACTTCACGCAGGGGCTTTTACTGCCAAAAAATTGTTGACTGCCTTTGGTGTCCGTCCGGTTTGTTCTTCTACCCTGCTTGGCCGCCTCCTGGAGGAAAGTGATTGACCTTTCTTTGATGTTTCACAGCCTTTCTTCCTCGAGGGCTCCCCGGACATGGCGTACCATCCTCTTCTCGGCATGGTGATCACTAAAGACCTTAGGGCGAGGCAAAAGTTGACACAGTATAACACGTTGGACGACGTCGTCAAGCTCTTGAAGGAGTCGAGCAATATTATCGTGCTTACAGGTGCTGGGGTAAGGCCCCTTCCAAGGGAGCCTCCCAACGGAGAATGCCGCAGTGGTTGACAAGGTGAAAGATTTCCACGAGTTTAGGAATCCCAGACTTTAGATCCAAAGGGAGCGGTCTTTATTCCCGTCTGGAAGGGTTAGGACTTTCGGACCCTCAAGAGGTTTTCGATCTAGACGTTTTCCGTGAAGATCCCACGTTTGTTCCCACCTTCCCCACCGGTACTTACTGGGGTTAAAATTAACAATTATGTGAAAAAAGTATCTTTTATAGCATTGCAGGGCGTATTCTCCCGACCGTAGATCGAATATCCCCAACGCATGCATTCATAGAGCTCGTCCAGCGTAAAAATAAGCTCCTCACGCAATACACACAGAATATCGACAACCTAGAAATCAAAGCGGGTATTAATCCGGAGAAGCTCATCCAATGTCACGGCTCTTTCGCCTCCGCCAGCTGCGTGCAATGCGGTCACAAGGTCCCCGGCGAGACAATATTCCCAGAGATGATCAAGGGGATAGTACCCAAGTGCGAAGTCTGCCTGAGACACAATGCCAACGACAAAGTAGGCAAAAAACGCAAGAGGGGAAAGAGCAGCAGTGAAAGAGCACCAGAAGACTACAGACGTAAAAGACACAACGAAAGCAGCGATGACGATGCCGAAGACGACATCCCACAACCCGGCGTTATGAAAGTATACATCCCCCCCATCCTCCCTCCTTACCAACCACCAAGAAAAAATGAATGAATGAATGAGCAAAAACTAAACCGAAAACCCAAAATAACCAGCCAGACATAGTCTTCTTCGGTGAGCAACTCCCAGAAACCTTCAATAAACGCCTAGTAGACCATGACCGGGCCCTCTGCGATCTCTTCATCTGCATCGGCACAAGCCTAAAAGTAGCCCCCGTATCCGAAATAATCGGAATCCTACCACCACATATTCCTCAAATTTATATTTCAAAAACGGTATATAAAAAAAAAAACCCACCCTTTCCCTTCCACCACCACTACTACAATAACGACTTACAATGGACGCTAATTACTACTACTACTTACTTACTTACTAGCCCGTCACCCACGTGAATTTCGACATAGAATTAATTGGCTCTTGCGACGATGTCGTCGCCGAACTCAGTCGGAGGGCGGAGTGGGAGTTGAAGCATGAGATGATTCCTGATGATGATCAGGGGAGGGTTGTCAAGGTTCGGTTGGAGGAGGAGAGCGCTTCCAGGTGGATTTTCGGGGAGGCGGAGGTGGAGAAAGGGGGGGAGGTGGAGAAGGCGGAGAAGGTGGGGGAATAGAATAGATTGTTTTTTATGACTTATGGATTACGGCTTAACTTGCTCTTTTTTTTGCCTTATTGCTACTACCGCTTTGGTCTTGGACACCTGCTTGTCATACCTCTTTTTTCTCTTCCCCCCTTGTCTTTACGAGGCGTTTGGTATATTCGGACTGTTTTCCTTCCTTCCTTCCTCCTCTTATCCCCTTGAAAACATCATATATGTCGGTATATCATTTGGGTTGGCTTTTCTTGCTTACTTGTTTGCTGCCGTCTTCTTGTTTCCTTCTTTTTCCTTAAGAATTCTTATACATTGCTTTCTCCCTTTGCTATCCTTTTACTTGTAGCAGTTTTAAAAAGCGAGGCCCTTGCGTGGTAAAAACGATCATCATTCCGATTCTAGCATAAGTACAGTACATAGATGAATCGAATACACCTTTCCCACCTTTATTTTTACCCCCTCCACTTTTTCCCCTCCACCGTGAGTGGTACTCTAAGATTCCTTTTCCTGCCCTCCTCCTCCTCCTCCTCCCACTTTCCTCCTATGCACCCGCGCATACTCATCCAAAAACCTAGCGAGAACCTCCCATCTACTCCTAAACCTCTGCAGGATACCCGGTAATTGGGGAATATACCGCCCCGCAGCGCTAAACGTTACAGCGCAAGAATTCGGTCTCTGCAGGTAGAATAGGACTAATTGGTCTGTTCCTCCTCCTCCTCAGTCAACCAGAACTCTCCAACATCGTAGAATGAATGAATGAATTGGGGGAAGGAGGAAAAATTACCGGGCATGAAAATATTAGATACCCCCGCCACAACTTCATTCTTATCGGTCGCGAAACCTAGGTTACTCAGGTATTACATCAATGTCCCACTAAAGTATTAGTTTTGGGGGGGGGTAACAAACCAGTAAACTGAACCTCCGAATCCAGCTTTTCGAGCACTTCCTTTACAACGCGTACGTCGGGACTTTTGTCACCGGCTTCGATAGCGGAGGCGATGGCCGGGTGGAGTTTGTGCATGGCGAAGACACCTGCTGGAGTCGCTGCAGGGTGAAAAAAGAAATCAAAAGGTAAGCGAGTGCGAATTCATGATGGAGGCGTGTTTCACCTGTTCTAGCGGCGGAAATTACCTCCCGGCGGCGGGAGAGGTACTTTTCGAATGTGGGTATCAGGTCTTCCTCCTGCGGGGAGGAGGAGGAGGAGGAAGGGAAAAGGGATGATAGAAAGGCAATCGATTCAGTCGTAGTGCAGCACCCGGGCCCGCAGCGGCCTTTGTAGCAGCCCGGTTGGGAGACGGGTTGATATATTACCGGCCAGGTTTGGTGGCCGTTTGCGCTGGAGGCCATGGTGGCTTGGAGGGCAAGGCTTAGGCAGACGTCTACTAGACCGCCGGAAACGTAGCTTCTCCTAGCTGTGTTTAGGGTTAGAATTCTCACCTCCCGGGGCATCTTTTCCTGCACGCTCTCTGGTATATCGGGTTTGGTTCCCGGTGGGAATGTGAATTCTAGCCTTTCGGGTGTGAAGTTACACTCCGCACATTCCTCTCTTACGTCTCCTCCTCCTCCCTGCACTATGGGACTAGCTAGAATCTTTGAGAGTTCCATGGCAGCGCCGCAGTCTGCGGGTGTATGATCGAATGCTAGTCCTATTTTACCATCCCCCTCCTTCCCTTCCTCGCCATAGCCGAAAGAGACTATGCCAAAGGTTACGTCCGCGTGTCTGTTTGGGCTCTGCTTGCCGTGGCGGACTTCGTCTAGTAGTCTTGCCAATCCATCTTCGTCTTCGTCAGGTGACCGGGCAGCGAGTGAGGGGTCAAGGGCAATGCTAATGGCGGAATCATACAGTTTTTTGAAAGCCGATAAGTTTGGTTCGTGGGCGAGTAGCTGGGAGTGAAGTTGGGACCAGAATGTGCGGTCGGAGCGCCATGATAGGAGGGCTATGCTTGCTTCCCCGCCCTTGGGCGGGGAGGCGGGGAGGGATGTGATGTAGTCGAGTTGTCGCCGGATGTCCGACTCCCGGACTGGTTTCCTGTTTTGTATGATGCGGAGGGTGTGTGCCCTTCCGTTGCGCCATGCGATTGCGTTTACGTTCCCCTCGTTATAGCCCTCCCCGTCATCATCGCCATTGCCTACTGGTACCCCTGATAGCGGAGGTTTGACATTCTCCCACGGCCCAGCTAGTACATCAATTGTCTCCCCCGGAAGCCTGAAACCCCGCCAAAGCCTCCTGACCTGCCACCCTATGTCCTCTTTTTCCTCCTGTCCCTCCGCCTCTAACTGACACCCCCACGCAGCGGCCCTCGACAGAAGCCCTCCCAACCCTCCTCCTCCCTCGCCCTCGATCACTGTTGCCAGGCGGATTGTATTACTCACAACATCCCTCTGTCCCAAGGTTAATCCCTCAAACCATTCCGTGGACCAGTTCTTAGTCTCTATTGGGATTTCTGCGGCAGTAGCTGTTATGATGGAACATACATGTGGGGACAACAGGGCCTTTGTGAATTGCTCATGGAGCGAAGGCGGGATAAAGGGAGCTGCTTGTAGAGAGAGATGGAGCGGGAGAAGGGACTGGGTCGTTGACGGGTGGGGGAAAGGGGGACGGAGGTCTGGCATTTTGGATGTTGGAGGTGGGATGGCGGGGTGGGGGGTAGGGAAGGGGAAGGCGGCTTTTATAGAGCAATGGTCAGGAGTTGAAAGTGAGCATTTTGCTCCTGTAGTGCCATGCCTTATGACTTGGCTTGATGCTGCTACCGCTAGCTTATCTATTAGAGTCATTTAACTCTGGGTTGAAAAAACGTCGAGTCGAGAGACTTTGGTGTGTGTGACGCCATTTTGCATATAAAGCTGACAACCCAACTCGAAACTTGGCACTCGAAAATGGCTTTTCAACCCGGGGCTGAATGTCTCCAGCGCCCTCTACCAGTATTCAGCTCGTGCTACAGCAGAGTACGGTACCATCCTGTACTGTACCGGTACTGCACTATACGCTCCCGTACGTTACCGTACTCCACACAAACGGCGCAAACGTGGAGTGATTCCCACTCCCCAATAGTAGCCCTCTCTGCACGGTACTGCACGGTACTGTACTGTGCCGTAAAAGCTCGTGAAACCCACTATAGTATCTCCGTCGGCCCGGGATAAGTTTAGTCCGAGGAGTTCAACAAGGATCGCGGATATCGTCATCGGGAACGCCAAGAGTCCAGGGTTTCTCATTCGTCAGAGAAGTTCTGGAAGAAATTTCCCATGGCGGGGATTATTTGCACCGTATGGGAGGGCAAGTACGATAGGGTTCCGTTCGTAATATAGGTATGATAGCGAGGTTCTCTGTATAATCTATAGAGTTCCGTTGCAGCGAGGCACGAGAGTAGACCTCCAATTAGCTCGATGAGACCTAACGAGTGCTGAGATGGTGATCTTTTACCGTGTCGGGAAAATCCTGATCCCTCTCAGGAGCCTCTGTCTCGGGATCCGGAGGTGACTGTACTCGTACCCAGTACTCGCGCGGCCGAATTGAAGCCCGACACTTTGTATGGGAATTGCTGTCCTAAGTGTCCGGCATCGACTCGGTCGCGCGAGCACAAGGCTGAGGGCGATGCCGGTGTCGTAGTGGGTTTCATCGGTGTGATACGGTATCATACTCCGAATTACTCCAACCCTAACCCTACAAAACATCCCTACATCGCCGCATTACCGGTAACTTAGTTCACCCCACGGGTAACACGATATCCTACGCTTATCGTCATCCCGAATCACTCGGCAAGCTGGACTTGATGGAACTGAGAAATAGTGTGAATAAATTTCGCTAGGGATTACAAAAATAAAGTTCTATAAAAACTTGGGAGCAGAAAGCAGAAAGCATACCGGAGAGAAGAGGAAGAGAGGAAATAGGAGGTTTAGATCGAAGGGTTTCTTAAAAGAAGGAAAGAAGAAAGAGATGGATAAAATGGATAAATGTAAATGTAAATGCAAAAGGGAAAACGCCCCCTTCATGCCTCCAACGCCGCTGATACAAGATGTTATGATGTTATGAATGATGGTGATGAAGATGATGATGGTAGAAGAGAGGGGAGGAGGAAATAGAAAGCAAATGCAAAGCAAGCAGGCAAGAACAAAACGACACGCTATGATAAAACAAGGCGCTATGATAGAGAAAGACAAAAAAAGGTTTCAACCAGCAGTAATAGCCCTCCTCTCCCTCTCACGCTCGCACCTCCTCCCCTGCGAGCCTTTACTAAAGCACATCTTCCCCATCATCCCTGCCAACCTCTCCGCCATAATCACATCCTCCTGGCTCTCCCACATAGCGCCCGAGTGCACCCAATCCCACACGGTATTCCCGGAACAATCCTTGACGTAAGGGTCAGCACCATACTCGAGCAGAACCTTAGCACAAGGTTCATTATGCCTCTCGATGGCAATGTGCAACGCCGTATCACCAAAGTAATCAAGGGCATTAATATCCGCGCCACTATACAGCAACAGCTTGACCATCTCCTTCCTGCCAAAGCGAGTGGCATGGTGTAAAGGCGTATCCCCCGATCCATTCCGCGGGTTACGCTTGGCACCCTTTTCCAGAAAGAGTTTAGCAATGGCGACGAGGTTCGCGCTCGTCTGCTGCACGACCAGGTGCAGCGGGGTAACCTTGTGCTCGTTCTGCACGTCCGGGTCCGCCCCCCGGTCCAGGAGGAATCGGGCTATTGCCTCGGAGGAATTGCGTGTGCCGATGGCGACGAGGTGTAGTACTGTATAGCCGTGAGTTGCCCGCGCGTGTATGTTGGCGCCCTTGTCTAGGAGGATGCGCAGGACGCCGAGGTGCTCGTACCAGACGGCTTTGTGTAGCGCTGTCTTCTTGTCCTCCGAGTGTGCCATGTTGATGTCCGCGCCCATGTCTAGGAGTAAGCGGACGAGCGGTTCGTGGCCACGCCAGGCGGCCCATAGGAGCGCTGGGATGCCGTTCTTGTCTTCGTTTGCTCGTAGGTGTAGGTGCGGCGTCAGGAGGGAGGCTAGGCGTCTGTTCGTAAGGATCAGGGCGGAGAGTGACTTGACGTCCGGGAGGTTCTCGGCTATCAGGAGTATGAGCTCGTTCGGGAAATCGAGTAATGGCATGATCTTGGGCGGGTTGAATAGCTTTTTCTTCATCCCGGATTATGAATTATGTCTCGAGGGGTATTGGGTTTGTGTTGTCACACGGGTGAGTATTGTTGCTGAGTCCCAGTTTCGGTCACGTACAATAGCTTCTTTCCCCTACTTTGGTGGTGAAGGTGGGACGGGAAGTGTATTTAAGCATGTACCACCACAGGGAAAAAAAGGGTATAAGGGAAGTGGGGGAGGGGGTTGGTGGGGGGTGGTGGAGTTTCTTATAATTAATTGTCTTCATTTCTTTTTTCTGTTCTTTTCTTTTCTTTTGTATCCCTCTTCCCCCTTCCTTTCCTCTTCTTCCTTTTTTCTTTTCTTTTTCCTCCCTCTCTTCTTCTCCCTATCGAATGTCGGTAGTTTCCCACCTAACCCTGGGAAAAGCCGCGTGCATAACTGTAATAAGGTGACTGTGGCTTTCCTTCTTGAGAGCGGTATGACGTTGGGCCAACAAACTTGGGAATTCTTATCGGAAACTGGGGACACAGCGAACGGCCAGAGTATCGGGTCCGGTCAGCATTGACAAAAGAAATAAGGAAATAAAAATAAAAATAAAAATAAAAAACAGGCGTGAGGAAGGGGGGAAAGGAAAAGAGTCTGCATTCACTTTCCCCATCACAGGAAGGGCTGCGAAAAAACAAATATGATGAAATTGCGACCCGGACACCGGACTGGACGGCTCAGTTTCAGGAAGGAGGAAAGAGGGATTCAACAACAAAAACACGCGTCATAGATCTGTCGAAGAGGCGAAAGGATAAGAGTTAAAATAAAAACAAAGACGGTGGATAGGACCACACATCACAGGCATGGTAATATCTGGACCCCTTTGACGGACAGACAGTGAAGGGAATAAATAAACAGCCATAATGCAAACGGATAAAAATAAAAACAAAATAAAAATAAAAATAAAGAACAAGACGGATAAATCGATGAAACTCAATGTTCACAACGGTCTACGTGGTTATGTGAATAATGAACTCCCCTCTCCCCTCCCCCCTCCTCCCCCCCGACGAACGTTTCATCGATGGGGGAAAAACAGCAACCCACGTACAATAGTAAATTACCCCGCCGAGGGACGTAGGACGTAGTACGATGATAGCAAGGGAATGGGAGGGGGAAACGTTCAACTTTACCGACTCTGTTGGTGTGATATGAGAACTACACCTCATCATTCCCAGAAAGGATCGTTCCAAACAGAACGGGTGTTTGAGAGCGAGGGTCTTGATTCGCCTGATTCTTCCATCCCATAGGATGGGCTCCTCATCTCCAGTCTTTCTTGTATTGCGAATACCCGGGTAGACATTGTGTTCCGGGCTGGAACGGTGAACCTGATTTCGTCGAAGTCTAATGTACCAGTACAGTACACAGACTGGTATGTGTGATGGTGGGTAAGGTCAAGAAAGGAAGACGCGACGAACGATGGTTTCGTTTCACCTGATCACGTGGATGTCGTAACGATTTCCAGCGTTGTTGCCAAGAATTGTGGCCCGGCCTGGTTTATGGGGGATGCAACGTTAGTCGACGGGAGGGGCGGGCCGGTATCGATAGGACCGGTGAGAGGGAGAAGTAAGTAACCATCTTCACCTTCACGACGTATCAGTAGTACCGGTGACTTAAGGGGAGGAAGAAAAGAGGGAAAAGAAAGGAAAAAAAAAAAAGGAGCCAACAATAATAAATAGGCACAACCAAAAACCTGGCTTCTTTTTAGTACCGAACAATCCTTCAGTCTCGCAGGACAGTTACAGAAACTCCTCAAACCCCTTTCCTCACTCCCAGCGAGCTCACGATTCATCCATCCATCCGGAAACAACCAAAAGGAACGGGACACTGCAGAGACTTATATACCGCACCAAGACCCTCCCCCCCACCACCGCCAACTGCCGCCAGGACAATAAACCCCGCAGCACCCGTCATGACCTATATTTACACCAACCCACCACCCCAACGCTCTGTCCCTTTATCTACCCATCTATCCTGCGGGTAAAGAGGCCAACTTGGACATCGAATAGGGTCCATTCCCAACACTAGGGAAAGTGCGATCGCAGACATTGTGGTATGTGTATTTTTATATATACATATATATATGGAGGGTCTGTTAAGTTAGTACCACCGTGCTCAAGTACAAC
>Ga0307509_10006929_pt1 | contig 15037 bp, 13 predicted proteins | sample 10_EM_MG_FD_202245 | JGI IMG/M metagenome (GOLD analysis project Ga0307509, IMG submission 202245) | Populus trichocarpa ectomycorrhiza microbial communities from riparian zone in the Pacific Northwest, United States - 10_EM | ecosystem: Host-associated > Plants > Roots > Unclassified | place...
TTCGGCGTCGACGGCCTGCCTTTCCTGGCCGACAGCTACGACGCCGCGGCCAAGCTCTACAAGGCGCAGAAGCCCGCGCTCGAGAAGAAACTCGCCGAGCAGGGAATGATGCTGCTGTACTCCGTGCCCTGGCCACCCCAGGGCATCTACGCGAAAAAACCGATCACCGCCGCTGCCGACCTGAAGGGCGTGAAGTGGCGCGCCTACAGCCCGGCCACGGCGCGCATCGCCGAACTCGTCGGCGCGCAACCCGTCACGGTGCAGGCGGCCGAACTCTCACAGGCGATGGCGACCGGCGTGATCGAGAGCTACATGTCGTCGGGCTCGACCGGCTACGACTCCAAGACCTACGAGTACATCAAGTTCTGGACCGACACACAGGCCTGGCTGCCGAAGGACGCGGTGCTCGTCAACAAGGCCGCGTTCGACGCGCTCGACAAGCCTTCGCAGGCCGCGCTGCTCAAGGCCGGCGCCGACGCCGAAACGCGCGGGTGGGCGCTGTCGAAGACCAAGAACACCGAGTATGTCGACTTGCTGAAGAAGAACGGCATGACCATCGTGCCGCCGAGCGCGCAACTCACCGGTGACATGAAGAAGGTCGGCGAGACGATGCTGAAGGAATGGCTGGAGAAGGCCGGGCCTGAAGGCCAGGCGGTGATCGACGCGTACAAGAAGATGTGATGCGTCGATTCCTCGACGCTCTCTACGACGGTGCCGCCGCGCTCGGCGCGTTGTTCATGGTGCTGCTGCTGGTGATGGTGCTGCTGTCCATCCTCAGCCGGCAGCTCAGCTTCAACGTGCCGGGGGTCGATGCCTACGCCGGCTACATGATGGCCGCAGCCGGCTTTCTCGCGCTGGCGCAGACGCTCAAGAAGGGCGAGCACATCCGCGTCACGCTGCTGATCGCGTCGCTAAAAGGCGGCGCGAAGCGCGGCTTCGAGGTCTGGGCCTTGTTCGCGGCCTCGGCACTGGCGCTGCTGTTCGCGTATTACAGCTGCCGCCTCGCGTGGCAGTCGTACACCTTCCACGACATCTCGACCAGCAACGACGCCACGCCGCTGTGGCTGCCGCAGCTGACGATGGCGATTGGCACCGTGGTGCTCGCGATCGCGTTCATCGACGAGTTCGTGCTCGAGCTGCGTGGGCGACGCGTCGTCGAAACCTCCGATGAGGCCGCACGTTATGAATGACCTCACCATCACGCTGCTGCTGGTCGGCTCGCTGTTCCTGATCCTCGCCAGCGGGGTGTGGATCGGCCTCACGCTCTCGGGCGTGGCCTGGATCGGCATGCAGCTGTTCAGCTCGCGGCCCGCCGGCGACGCGATGTCGGTGACGATCTGGGGCTCGTCGTCGAGCTGGACGCTGACCGCGCTGCCGCTCTTCATCTGGATGGGCGAGATCCTGTTCCGCACCCGGCTCAGCCAGGACATGTTCAAGGGCCTCGCCCCGTGGATGCAGGCGCTGCCCGGTCGGCTGCTGCACACCAACGTGGTCGGCTGCGCGATCTTCGCCGCGGTATCGGGCTCGAGTGCCGCGACCTGCGCGACCATCGGCAAGATGAGCCTGCCCGAGCTGAACAAACGCGGCTACCCAGACATCATGTCGGTCGGCTCGCTCGCCGGTGCCGGCACGCTGGGGCTGTTGATCCCGCCCAGCATCATCATGATCGTCTACGGCGTCACGGCCGACGTGTCGATCTCGCAGCTCTTCATCGGCGGCGTGATCCCGGGCATCGTGCTCGCGGCAATCTTCTCGGCCTACATCGCGGTGTGGTCGCTGATGAACGCGAAGCTGATCCCGCCGGCCGATGCGCCGATGACCTTCAAGCAGAAGCTGCACGAGTCGCGCAACCTGATCCCGGTGGTGATCCTGATCGCCGCGGTGCTGGGCAGCATCTACACCGGCATCGCCACCGCCACCGAAGCGGCCGGCCTGGGCGTGCTGGGCTCGCTGATCCTGTCGGCGGTGCAAGGCTCGATGAGCTGGGCCACGTTCAAGGAATCGCTGATGGGCGGCACGCGGCTGTACTGCATGATCGCGTTGATCCTCGCGGGCGCCGCCTTCCTGACGCTGAGCATGGGCTACATCGGGCTGCCGCGCCACCTGGCCGAATGGATCGCGACGCTGGGGTTGACCAAGTTCCAGCTGATTCTCGCGCTGACCGCGTTCTACGTCGTGCTCGGCTGCTTTCTCGACGGCATCTCGATGGTCGTGCTGACGATGGGCGTGATCATGCCGACGGTGCAGAAGGCCGGCATCGACCCGCTGTGGTTCGGCATCTTCATCGTCATCGTCGTCGAGATGGCGCAGGTCACGCCGCCGGTCGGCTTCAACCTGTTCGTGATGCAGGGCATGACGGGGCGCAGCATCGTCTACATCGCACGCGCTGCGTTCCCGTTCTTCCTGCTGATGGTCGCGATGGTGGTGCTGCTCTACGCCTTCCCGCAGATCGTCACCTTCCTGCCGCAGCAGATGAAGGGCTGATCGATCTCGGCCGGGTCGGCCGCCGTCGAAGAACGATGAATCACGAGCCCAACTTCTTCGAGAACGTCCGCGCCGAACTGTCCGACGTTCGCACCTGGGTCGACCGCGGAGTCGTCCTCGGCTACGCGGTGCTCGCCGGCCTGTGTGTCGTGGCCTTCACGATCGCCGCCGACTGGGCCTTCGCACACTTCCGGTCGCTCGAGCACGCATACCCGTGGGCGGTCTTGATCTGGACACCGGCCGTCACCGCGTTGATCGCCTGTGCGACGCGTCGCTGGTTTCCCGGTGCCACCGGTTCGGGAATCCCGCAGATCAAGGCGGCGATCGACCCCGGTCTGCCTGCCGACCACTGGGGTTGGTTCGCGTCCCTGAGGTTGTCTGGGGGCAAGATCCTGCTGGGCACCGCGGGGTTCGCCGCAGGGTTGTCCATCGGGCGCGAGGGCCCCTCGGTGCAGGTGGCCGCCGGTGTGATGCAGCATGCACGTCGATGGCTGTCGACCGGCAGCACGATCGACACGCGTGCGCTGCTGATCGCCGGCGGGGCCGCAGGCATCGCAGCAGCGTTCAACGCGCCGCTGGCCGGTGTCGTGTTCGCGATCGAGGAACTCGCGGGCCGGATGGAGGCGCGCGCGAGCGGTGTGATCATCACCGGCATCGTGCTGGCGGGTCTGGTGGCCGTCTCGGCCTTCGGCAACCTGAGTTATTTCGGCGTGATCAGAGTGCCGCAGCTGGGTTGGAACCTGTTCGGTCCAGGCCTGCTCGTCTCGTTGGCAAGCGGTGCCGCGGGCGGCTTGTTCGCCCGCCTGATGATCGCCTCGCTGACAGGCGCGCCTGAACGCCTCAACCGATGGCGCGCGCGTTTCCCGACGTGGTTCGCCGCGTGCGGCGGGCTCGCGATTGCGGTGATCGGACTGGTCACGGGGGGCGTGACGTTCGGCTCGGGCTCCGAGTCGGTCAAGCAGATGCTGGCGGGTCACGACGAGCTGACGCCGCTCTACACCCTGCTGAAGTTCATCGCGACCTGGATCACGGCGTGGTGCGGCGTGCCGGGCGGCATCTTCGCACCGTCCCTGTCCATCGGCGCCGGCATCGGCGACGGTGTCGCGCAGCTGGCTGGCCCGTCATTGGGGCCTGCGCTCATTGCGATGGGCATGGCCGGTTTTCTGGCGGCGGTCACGCAGGCCCCCTTGACCGCTTTCATCATCGTCATGGAGATGGTGGATGGCCACTCCATGGTTCTGAGCTTGATGGCCAGTGCGATGCTGGCCAGCCTGATCTCGCGAATGATCAGCCGACCGCTCTACGACACGCTGGCCACGCACATGCTCCGCACGCTCATCTCGAGCGCAGCAGGTGCTCCGGCGTCGAGGTCGGAAGACGCGACCGACCCGGCCCAGCCTCCGACCTGACGTTCGTCAACAGGCTTGAAAGATTCCGGTCAGCCCATCCGACACAGACAGCGGATGCTTGCCGTGTCCAACGCCCCACATCGTCAACTTGTTCATGAGGGCCACCGTCTGTGAGCGTGCTCTTTCGAAGGCTGGTCCTGTCGCGCCGCTGGGCGACGTTCATCGTGCTCGGCATCAGCTTCCTGATCTTCGGTGCGAGCACCGTCAATCTCGGCCAGCTTTTGATGTCGAACGCGCGCGTGCTGAACGAATACGGATGGCAGGCCGCGATGGATGGGGCGTTGCGGCAGTTGGCCGAGCTCGTGTCGACGGGCTATCTGGGCATGGCCGCGTACGTGGTGTTCAAGACCTGCGAGCACCGCCTGTCGGACTGGCTGGGTCATGGACGCTGAGGCGTGTGATCACACGCCTGCCTTCACGAATCAACCCAATGACCGCAGCGCGGCGCGACACGGTCATCACGCCATCTTGAACGGCAGCTCGCGCAGGCGCTTGCCGGTCAGGCTCGCCACCGCGTTCGCGAACGCGGGTGCGAGCGGCGGCAGGCCGGGCTCGCCCATGCCGGTCGGCGCGTCGCCGCTGGGCACGGTGTAGACGGCGATCTGCGGCATGTCGGTGATGCGCGGCACGACGAAGTCGCTGAAGTTGGCCTGTTCGACCACGCCGTCCTTCAGCGTGATCGCCGCGCCCGGCAGACACATCGACAAGCCCATCAGCGCGCCGCCCTGCACCTGGGCCTCCAGGCTCTTCGGGTTGACGACCAGGTTGCAGTGCACGCCGGCCGTCACGCTGTGCAGCGTCGGCGTGCCGTCCTTCACCGACGCCTCGACGACGTAGGCGACCACCGAGTTGAACGACTCGTGCACCGCCACGCCCCAGGCGCGGCCCGCCGCGAGCGTCTTCTTGCCGTAGCCCGACTTGTCGACCGCCAGCTGCAGCGCGGCCTTGTGGCGCGGGTGCTCGCTGCCGATCAGCTTCATGCGGTAGGCGACCGGGTCCTGCTGGGTGGTGCGGGCGATCTCGTCGACCAGCGTTTCCATCACGAAGGCGGTGTGGGTCGAGCCCACGCTGCGCCACCAGAGCACCGGCACGTTCACCTTCGGGTGGTGCACGGTCAGGCGCATCGGGATCTCGTAGGGCTCCTTCATGCCCTCGACCGCGGTGCCGTCGATGCCGTCCTTCACCAGCATCGGCTCGAACGGCGTGCCGCCCAGGATGGACTGGCCGACGATCACGTGGTCCCACGCGGTGATCTTGCCCTGCGCGTCGAAGCCGATCTTCGCGGTGTGCAGGTGCATGGGCCGGTAGTAGCCGCCCTTGATGTCGTCCTCGCGGCTCCACAGCGTGCGGATCGGCGCGGTGATGCCGGCGGCCTGCGCCGCCTTCGCGACCGCGCAGGCCTCGACCACGTAATCGCTGGTGGCGATCGCGCGGCGACCGAAGCCGCCGCCGGCCATCTGCACGTTGACCTTCACGTTCTGCGGCGGCACGCCCAGCACCTTGGACGCGGCGAAGCCGTCCAGCCCCGGCATCTGCGAACCCAGCCACAGCTCGGCCTTGTCGCCGGTCACGCTGACGGTGCAGTTCAGGGGCTCCATCGGCGCATGCGCGAGGTAGGGAAACACGTACTCGGCATCGATCTTGTGCGTGGCATTCGCCAGGCCCGAGACGTCGGCGTCGTACTTGCGGGCACCGGGCTTGGTGGCCAGTTCGCGGTACTGAACGAGCTGCTTGACGCTGTCGACCTTCTCGACGCCGCTCGTGTCCCACTCGAGCTTGAGCGCGTCGCGGCCCTGCTTCGCGGCCCAGTAGCCGTCGGCGATCACGGCCACGCCTTCGCCGCCGCGATCGACCGGCACGCGCAGCACGGCCTTCACGCCCTTGACCGCCTTCGCGGCGCTGTCGTCGACCGACTTCAGCTTGGCCGCGAACACCGACGGCTTCGCGATCACCGCGGTCAGCATGCCGGGCAGGCGCACGTCGATGCCATAGGCCTGGTGGCCACTGGACTTGGCCTTGGCGTCGAGGCGCCCGGTGGCCTTGCCGATCAGGCGGAAGTCCTTCGGGTCCTTCAGCGTCACCGCCTCGGGCACCGGCAGCTGGGCCGCGGCTTCGGCCAGTTGGCCATAGGTGAGCTGCTTGCCGCCAGGGCCGATCACGACGCCGTTGCGCGTGCGCAGCGTGGCCGCGTCGACCTTCCACTGGGCGGCCGCCGCACTGATCAGCATCGCACGGACGCGCGCGCCGAGTTCGCGGTACTGCGTGTACGAGTGCGCGATCGAACCCGAGCCGCCGGTGATGTGCATGCCGAACACCGGGTCGATGTAGGCCGGGTCGCTGTTGCCGTGCACGCTTTGGACCTTGGACCAGTCGGCGTCCAGCTCGTCCGCGAGGATCATCGGCAGCGAGGTCTGCACGCCCTGGCCGAAGTCGAGGCGGTTGATCGTGATCGTGGTCGTGCAGTCTTTGGCGATGCGGACGAAGGCCGACGGCTGCTGCAGGGGTTTGAGGCCTGTCGCGGGCTTGGCGGCGTCCTGCGCGAGCGTGCCCAGCGGGAAGGCGCCGAGCGCCAGGCCGCCGACCGCGGTGAGCTTCAGGAAGCTGCGGCGCGGCAGGCCTTCGGGCACGGACGCGCCGCGCTCGCGCGTGATCAGCGCCTGCAGGTTGCGGGGGAGTTCGAAAGTGGCTTGGTCGAAGTTCATGGTGGGGTCTCCTTCGATCAGGCCAGCGACTTGGCAGCGTCGCCGATCGCGGCACGGATGCGCGCGTAGGTGCCGCAGCGGCAGATGTTGCCGGCCATGGCCGAGTCGATCTCGGACTCCGTGGGCAGCTTGCCGCGCGGGACGCTCTTCAGGAAGGCGGTGGCCGACATGATCTGGCCGCTTTGACAGTAGCCGCACTGCGCGACGTCGTGCTTGACCCAGGCCTCGTGCACCGCCTTGCCGACCTTGTCGCTCCCGCCGGTGACGGCCTCGATCGTCGTGATCTTCTGCCCGGCCGCGGCCGAGATCGGCGTCATGCAGGAGCGGATCGCCTGGCCGTTCAGGTGCACGGTGCAGGCGCCGCACAGGGCCGCGCCGCAGCCGAACTTGGTGCCGGTCATGCCCAGCGTGTCGCGCAGTGCCCAGAGAATCGGGGTGGAGGGGTCGGCGTCGACCTGGCGGTCCTGGCCGTTGATGTTGAGCGTGCTCATGGCGCGGTCCTTTTGATGAACATTGATTCGGTTAAACGATAGACCTCTGCGCGGCGTTGGTCAAGCGGTTCAGGCTTTGATGCCGTCCCAGCACAAGCCGAATGCCATCGCGAGATGGGCCTCGGTGCGGGTCAAGACGCCGGCGCGCAGCAGGTTGGCGGTCTCGCGCACCGAGCCGCCGAAGCTGTTGATCAGCAGGGGCGTCGGCACGTTCTTCAGGATCTGCTGCGCCTTGGCCGTCTCGATCAGATCGACCCAGCCCTTGAAGAGCCGGTTCGACAGATCGCGGCTGACGTCGCTGAACCACGGCGAGTTGTAGTACTGCTCCATGAAGACCACCTGGGCATAGTGCGTCAGGCGGTGCTCGAGCCAGTTCGTCCACATGTGCTGGAAGCGGCTGCGAAACGGCGCGGCCGGGTCGTCGCCGTGCATCAGGCTGGCCGCGGTTTCGGTCTTGGCCTGCTCGTACAGCGCGACCAGCAGTTCTTCCTTCGACTTGAAATAGACGTACAGCGTGCCGGTGGCCAGACCGGCCTCGCGCGCGATCGCGGCCATGGTCAGCCCGCTCAGGCCGGTCTGCTCGACCAGCGTGAACGTGGCCGTCGCGATGGCGCGCAGCTTTTCCTCGTCTTTGGGTTTCACAGCGCCATCATAGGCGAACGTTCATTCACCAAAACAGGGGCCAACCCTGGAACAGCCCCGGCGCGGCACTGCATTTCGGCGCATCACCCTGCCCCGTCGCAGCTCAATATGCCGGGGTGAAAAAAGGCTTGCGAGCGCGAGGGGACTGACGTGGCAGACATGTTGACACCGTTGGAATGGGGCACGACGCCGGGCAGCGCGGCCACGCCGCCCGCACGCTTGATGCAGGACGACGCCACGCTCGCCATGCCGCTGGACGCGCCACCGCCCGCGTTCGCCGCCACCGAGTTCAGCGACAAGCTCAGCCACGCCGCGTTCTGCTGGCCGACGCCGCCTTACGTCAGCTACCCGGTCGCGACACCCCAGACCGACCCGATGCCCTGCGAGATCGTCGGCCGCAACGCCAAGAAGATGAGCGGCCGGCTGACCTTCTTCGTGCCCGAAGAAGGCGTCGCCCACGTGCAGCTGCCCCCGGCGCGCACGACCCTGCCGCTGCGCTTCGACCAGTTCCAGTCGCTGACGCTGACCACACCGCTGCGCCCGACCGCGCTGGCGCTGAACGACCCGCACGCCCGCCTCCTGGGCCACCGCGCGCACTCGACCTGGTCGCTGAAACTGACCGGCGGCGCCGAGATCGAGGGCGAGACCATCGGCTACGTCGAGAACGAGTTCGGCCTGTTCCTGTTCCCGCCCTGCTTCGGCGCCGACGACGCGGCCGAAGACGGCAGCGTGCTGCGCAGCTTCGTACCGCGCGCCGCCTACACCCATTTCGAGATCGGCTCGCGCATCGGCGAGTTACTGGTCGAGCAGCGCAGCGCGACGCAGCAGCAGATCGAGCAGGCCGTCGACGAACAGTCGAACCTGCGCCGCGCCAAGCTCGGCGACATCCTGGTCACGCGCCAGGTCGTCACGTCCGAGCAGTTGCTGGCCGCGATCGAGCGCCAGGCCAAGATGCCGATGGTGCGCATCGGCGAGGCGCTGACCTCGCTGGGCCTGGTCACCGAGACCCAGCTCGCCGAAGCCCTGGCGCAGCAGCAGCTCGACCGCAGCGTACCGCTGGGCGAGGTGCTGGTGCGCATGGGCGTGGTCTCGCGCGAGGACCTGCAGGTCGCACTCGCGCGCAAGATGGGCTATCCGCTGGTCGACGTCGACACCTTCCCGGCCGAGCCCGATGCGCTGCGCAAGGTCAGCTACGCCATCGCGATGCGGCTGCGGGCGATGCCGCTGCTGATTCGCGACGGACGCCTGGTCATCGCGCTCGACGACCCGGCGCGCCGCCGCGCGGCCGTCGAGGAGATGGAGTTCAGCGCCTCGATGAAGGTCGTGCCGGTGCTCGCGCACAGCCGCTCGATCGAGGCCGCGCTGCACGATGCCTACGAGAAGATCGGTGCGGCCAACGGCGATCGCGTCTCGGTCACCGACGCGGCCATTCCGATCAACTTCGACCTCGACGCGACCGACAAGCTCGTCGAGACGCTCGAGAAGGAACAACTCGACCGCGCCGGGTTCGGGGGCGACGAAGAGAAGCCCATCGAGCAGTCCGACAACTCGCTGGTGCGGCTGCTCAACAACATGATCATCGAGGCGCACAAGGACGGCGCGTCGGACATCCACATCGAGAGCTACCCGGGGCGCGAGAAGATCCGCGTGCGCTTCCGCAAGGACGGCGTGCTGCGCACCTACCTCGAGCTGCCGTCCAACTACCGCAACGCACTGATCGCACGCGTGAAGATCATGTGCGAGCTCGACATCTCCGAGCGCCGCAAGCCGCAGGACGGCAAGATCAACTTCGCCAAGTTCTCGCCGCAGCACAAGCTCGAACTGCGCGTCGCCACGATCCCGACCAACAACGGGCTCGAAGACGTGGTGCTGCGCATTCTCGCGTCGGCCAAGCCGATCCCGCTGGACCGGCTCGGCATCTCGGCCGACAACCTCTCGCGCCTGAAAACGGCCATCGAGCGGCCCTACGGCATGGTGCTGTGCGTCGGCCCGACCGGCTCGGGCAAGACGACCACGCTGCACTCGGCGCTCAGCCACATCAACGTGCCCGAGCGCAAGATCTGGACCGCCGAGGACCCGGTCGAAATCACCCAGCCGGGGCTGCGCCAGGTGCAGGTCAACCCGAAGATCGAGTGGACCTTCGCGAAGGCGCTGCGGGCCTTCCTGCGCGCCGACCCGGACGTCATCATGGTCGGCGAGATCCGCGACCAGGAAACCGCCGGCATGGCCGTCGAAGCCTCGCTGACCGGCCACCTGGTGCTGAGCACGCTGCACACCAACAGCGCGCCCGAGACCGTGACGCGGCTGCTCGACATGGGGCTGGACCCGTTCAACTTCGGCGACTCGCTGCTGGCCGTGCTCGCGCAGCGCCTGGTGCGGCGTCTGTGCGGCGAGTGTCGCAAGTCGCGTCCGGCCTCGCCTGCCGAAGTCGAGGAGCTGCTGGCCGACTACATGCACGCGTTCGGCAACGAACCGCCGATCGCCCGCGACGCGGTGCTCGCCGGCTGGATGCAGCGCAACAGCCGCGACGGCCGCCTGATGCTGCACGCCAGCCCGGGCTGCGCCGCCTGCAGCGACACCGGCTACAAGGGCCGGGCCGGCCTGCACGAGCTGATGGTCGTCTCGCGCGAGCTGCGCCACCAGATCCAGACCGGCGCGCGGGCCGAGGCGCTGCAGCACACCGCGATGGCCGAGGGCATGCGCACGCTGCGCCAGGACGGCATAGCCAAGGTGCTGGCCGGCGTCACCAGCATCGAAGAGGTGCGGGCGACGAGCAACGCCTAAAATCCAAGGATTGCCCGGCACGCCGGGCCCTCTTGGACGCCCCGTGGACCTCAAGCTGCCCATCAAGATATTCGACGAACTCAGCGACTCGGTGATCGAGTCCACCGGCATGCTGGACCTTGCCAGCGGCGAGATCCGACAGGTCGAGTACCTGGACCACGACAAGGCCGCGCTCGGCCTGCCGGCCGAGGACGAGACCTACGAGTTCACCTCGGGCCTGCTCACCAATGGCAAGAAGGACGTCGAGTTCCGCGTCGAGGTCGACGTGATGTCGGGTACGTACTCGGTCACGCCCAGCGAACTGCTCGAGCTGAAGGGCCGCGCCGCCAAGCTGTTCACCGCGCCGCCGCCCGGCGCCAACTACAAGCCGTAAGAATTCGCGGTGTGGCGACGACATGCTGTGAACGACTTCAAAGGCCCGCCATGACCACGAACTCCCCGCTGTTGACCCGCCGGTCGCTCGCCCTGGGCGGCGCTGCCGTGCTGGCCGCGTTGGCGCTGATGCGCCTGAGCCCCAGCGTCGCCGCCGAGTCGGCAGTGAAGATCCCTGCGCCGACCGCTGACCTCGTCACCGAGACCGCCGGCGCGCAAGAGGTCGCGGTCTTCGCGGGCGGCTGCTTCTGGGGCGTGCAAGGCGTGTTCCAGCACACCAAGGGCGTGATCCAGGCGGTGTCGGGCTACGCCGGCGGTGCCAAGCAGACGGCCATCTACGAGATGGTCGGCTCGGGCATGACGGGCCACGCCGAAGCGGTGCAGGTCACCTTCGACCCGAAGCAGATCTCGTACGCGCAGCTGCTGCAGATCTACTTCTCGGTCGCGCACGACCCGACCCAGCTCAACCGCCAGTTCCCCGACTCGGGCCCGCAATACCGCTCGGCGGTGTTCCCGACCAGCGCGTCGCAAAAACTCGTGACCGAGAAGTACATCGCCCAGCTCGACGCGGCCAAGGTGTTCCCGGCCAAGATCGTCACGCAAGTCACGCCGGCCACGCCGTTCTACCCCGCCGAGACCTACCACCAGGACTACGCGACGCTGCACCCCGAGTCGGGCTACATCGCGCGTTTCGACCTGCCAAAGATCGCGAACCTGAAGACGACCTTCCCGCAGTGGTACCGCGAGCAGCCGGTGCTGGTGATGGCACGGCGCGGCTGAGCCCGACACCTTGCGGGCGAGGCGGCGCGCGGCCTTGACCGCGACGGCGGCGACGCGACCGCAGCGCACCGCCGAGACAAGTTTCTTTGCCGAACCGAAACACTTCTGTGCGGCCGCCTGAAGATCATCGTTGGATGACGACACCGCCCATCGACCGAAACACTCCTCTCTCCTGCGCGATCGGCGAGGTCGCCAGCCGAACCGGCAGCAGCCCTGCCGATGCACCGGCGTCGCCACGGCGGCGCACCCTGCTCGCGTCGATCGCCGGCGTGTGGGGCCTGGGCAGCGGTCTCGCGCTGACGGGGTGCGGCGGCAGCAGCGCGGACACGGCATCGCTGCGCATCGTCAACGGCACCTCCGACTATGCGACGGCAGACTTCTGGGTCGGCAGCGACCTCGTCTATGCGGGCCTGGCCAACGGCGGCGCCGCCACCGGCTACGGCAGCGCCGAGAGCGGCACCTTGCAGATCTCGCTGCACCCGGCCGGCTCGTCCACCGCCAAGCTGACCGCGTCGCACGACTTCGCCACCGACAGCAGCACGACCGTGCTGGCGTACGGCTCGCTGGCGACCAGTCTGACCTTCAGGTACTTCGACGAATCGAACGCGGCAGCGTCCAGCGGCAGCTTCAAGGTCCGGGTCTTCCAGGGCTCGCCATCGCTGGGCGCGCTCGATGTCTACATCACCAACACCAGCAGCCTGAGCGGGCTGAGCCCGACGCTGAGCCTGAGCGCCTACGCGGAGCTGTCCAGTTTCGTCACCCTGAGCAGCGGCACCTACCGCGTCCGCATCACCAGCAGCGGCGACCAGAGCGCGGTGCTGTTCGACTACACCGCTGGCCTCAGCGTCAGCAGCACCACCGTGGTGACGCTGGCCATCGTGCCGCGCAGCAGCGGGTCGCTGCCGAACATCGCCGTGCTGCCGGAAGGGGCCAACGCGCTGATCATGGCGAACGTACTGGCGTGAGCTGAGGCGCCGGCGCCTGCCGCGACCGCAGCGGAAAGAAGTCGCCCAGGCCCTGCGCCGCGGCGCACTTGCGTTATGGTCACGGCCCATGTTCCCCGGCCTGACCCTCGCCTACTGGCTCACGCTGCACGGCCTCGTCACGCTGACGGCGGTGCTGGTCTACGTGATCACCGCGCATGTGCTGCAGCAGCGCCGCCACCCGACCGCCGCCATCGCGTGGGTGTTGTTCATCCTGCTGATCCCGTATGTGGCGCTGCCGACCTTTCTGACCTTCGGCTCGCGCAAGCAGGCCCGGCCGCGCGGCCAGCCGCTGCGGCTCGCGCCACCCGCCCCGTCGGACCCCGAGCCCGAAGGCAGCTGGGCCGTGCAGACGGCGCTGGCACTGGGCCAGGGCACGCCCGCCGCGTTCGACGCACTGCACATTCACGCCGACGGCAGCGCCGCGCTGCAGGCGCTCTGGGAGGTCATCAACGGCGCGCAGCACAGCATCGCGCTGTGCACCTTCATCATCGGACGCGACGCGGTCGGCCACGCCCTGATCGAGCGCCTGAGCGCGAAGGCCCGCGCCGGCGTGCGCGTGCGGCTGATGATCGACGGCCTGGGCCGCCTGATGGCCGGCAGCCCCAGCATGCGCCCGCTGATCGAGGCCGGCGGCCAGGTCACGCGCTTCGTGCCGCCACTGCACTCGCCGCTGAAGGGCCGCAGCAACCTGCGCGACCACCGCAAGATGCTGATCGCCGACTCGGGCCAGGCGACGCGCCGGCTCTGGAGCGGCGGCCGCAACCTGGCCAGCGAGTACTTCGAAGGCGAGTCCGGCACGCACGCCTGGCACGACCTGAGCTTCGATCTGTGTGGTGCGGTGGTGCTGCAGGCGGCGGCCCTGTTCGAGCACGACTGGGCGTTCGCGAACGGCCGGCGCGTCGAGGCCCTGCACCCCAACATGTCGGTCGACCTGCCCCCCGGCCACGGCGCGCAACTCATCGCGTCGGGCCCGGACCAGTTCGACGACACGGTGCACGCATTGCTGATCACCGCGGCCTACCGCGCGCGCAGCCGCATCGCGCTGATCACGCCCTACTTCGTGCCCGACACGGCGCTGCTGATGGCGCTGTGCATGGCGGCGCGGCGCGGCGTGGTCGTCGACCTGCTGCTGCCGGCGCGCTCCAACCACTTTCTGTCCGACCTCGCGCGACGCCGCGCCCTGTGCACGCTCGCCGCCGCAGGCGGGCGCATCTGGCTCGCGCCGCAGATGCTGCACGCCAAGCTCGTCGTCGTCGACGAGGTGCTCGCGCTCGCCGGCTCGGCCAACCTCGACAGCCGCAGCCTGTTTCTCAACTACGAGCTGATGATGGCCTTCCACGAACCGGCGGTCGTGGGCCGCTTCGCCACGTGGTTCGAGACCGAGCAAGCCTCCGCGCAGCGCACGCTGCCCAAGCGGCCAGGCCTCTTCGGCGACATGGCCGACGGTCTGGTGTTGTGGCTGGGGTTCCAGCTGTAGACGTCACGGCGCCATGACCTGTGAGGTCATGGCTTTGACTGCGTGCACCGCGCAGACTGGCACCAGCGATTCACCCACTGGAGCCACACCATGAACCACATCAACCTGCTTCCCCTCGCCGTCGCGTTGCTGATCGGCATCCCGGCCTTCGGCTCGTGCATAGGCATCGGCCTGGCGACCATGAAGTTTCTCGAGGGCGCAGCGCGCCAGCCCGAGCTGATCCCCGAGTTGCAGACCAAGTTCTTTCTCGGGGTGGGCGTGATCGACGGCGCGTTCATCATCGCCACCGGCATCGGGCTGTGGTTCGCGGCGGCGAGCCCGTTCAGCGGCTGATCAGACTCCCTTCGACTGTAGCGCCAAAACCTGGCCATCTCGGGCGCTGCAAACAGTTCTTCGCGAGCGTAGATTGAAACGATGCCGCCCACATGGCGACGGCATCTTTCAACAGGAGCGAGCATGAGCGACGAGCTGGACCCGCAGAACAAGCGGCGTGGGTTTCTGAAACAGGTGGTCGGCGCGACGAGCGCGCTGCCGTTCGCACACGGCCTCGCCGGCGGCGCGGCGGTCAGCGCGCTCGCGGCCAACGCGGCACCTGCGCCGGCCAACGTCAACACCGTGGTCGGCTACGTGTGCTTCAGCCAGGACGAAGCGGCCTTCGTCGAGACGATGGTCAACATCATGTGCCCGGCCGACGAGCTCACGCCGAACGGCGTCGACTGCGGCCTGGCCATCTACATCGACCGCCAGCTCGCCGGCGATTTCGGCAAAGGCGCGAAGCGCTACTCGCGCGGCCCGTGGCAGCAAGGCAGGCCGCAGCAGGGCTACCAGCTGCCGATGACGCCGGAACAGCACTTCAAGGCCGGCGTCGCGGCCGCAAACACCGCGTGCATCGCCAAGCACGGCAAGCCCT
>Ga0307509_10006930_pt1 | contig 15027 bp, 10 predicted proteins | sample 10_EM_MG_FD_202245 | JGI IMG/M metagenome (GOLD analysis project Ga0307509, IMG submission 202245) | Populus trichocarpa ectomycorrhiza microbial communities from riparian zone in the Pacific Northwest, United States - 10_EM | ecosystem: Host-associated > Plants > Roots > Unclassified | place...
AACTCGAGATATGTGTCATGAAAGTCTAATAACTAAATAGAAAGAAATTTAACATTAACAAACTAAACTAAACGAAAAAAATTAATTAAAAAAAATAAAGAAAAAAGCAAAAAAAAATCCCAAAAAGTATAAAAAAAACAGCTAAAAAAACTTAGATAACCTTAATAATAATAATAATAATAATAATAATAAATAAAAAAAAAAAACGCCTAAGGAAGGAGTCAGTGTTTTACTGTGGACTGCACAGTGCAGTCCACAGTAAAACACTAACTCCTTTTAGTTATAGTTTAATATTAAACTTATGATCGCGGTTATGCATACTAGTATATCTAATAACTTTTTATTTTTTAAATTATATTTTATTTAATTACACAATAACCATGCATGTGGGATTCGTTTTTTATCAAATAAAAAAATTAAAAAAAAAACAGGACATGCAAGTGGAACTTGAAAAACAAAAAAATGACATTTTTTAAAGTTGAATAAAAATTTTTTTTAGTCAAATGAAAAATAAAACCTTTGAATAACAAATGATTTTTTTATTATTATTTTGATTTCTGAGGGGATGAAAATGCAGTGATTAAAGAAACATTAAAATAATTTAATAATCAGGGCAAGCTACCTGCATGCTAGGCTTTTTTTTTTATTTATTGTTTTTCAAAATATTATAGGCCAAATGACCCTTCTATTTTTTTTAAAAAAAAATCATAAATGACTCGATGTCTGCAGTCTTAAATTCTAGTGATCAGAGGGTCACTAAAAAGTCAAAGCAATGGTTTTTTGTCAAAAAATATTATTGTTAAACCGATTTTGACCTAAAAACACTTAGAAAAGATCCTAAATATCTAGGTAAACTTGTTTATATCCTTGAATAAGACATAAAGACGTCCAAAAAACAAATTCAAAAAACTTTTCAAAGTCAAATCTACCCTCTCAAGCAATGCGGAGGGAAAATAACACCCTAGATGAACTTCTCTCATCGAATGGATACTATTGACACAAAGATTGATATTTTTCATCGTCTAAATTGGTGTTAATTGATATTTTCTCTTCTTATAATCAGATTCTGATGACTTTCTCTCTCTTATCTAGAATTAGAGACTAAAAAACAATAAAAATAAAGTTACGGACCAAAATTAATTTTCACAAACTAAAGGGATGAAAAATTTACATAATGAAAGCTATAAGGACTAAAGTGAATGTTTCATGTGAATTTTGAAATCATTAACCTATTTTTAGTGTTTTTTTCACCGTGGTCCTCTATCTTTTAATTTAGTTATTGATTAATAAATTAAAAAGAAATTGACCATTAATTTGAGAAGACTCAATCAAGAAGAAACAAAGTTTAAAAATTAAAATGAAAATAAAACATCACCACTCGAAATATGAGAGGGAGCAGAATAAATCTAGCTATAATATTTTCCTCATAATTGATAATATTTGACAACGACCGCTCATAACCAAATAGCTTCTAGGAGAAAGCCAATTTTTATTCTTGGTTATAATTACATCTTGATGGCCGATCTTATTCTATAACATTTACTCTGATCAATTAATCATCCGCAGGAAGAAAGCAGTAGCAATATTGCATCCTGGAGTAGAGCAACCTATCAGTGTCATATTCCTTGCATAAACATTCTATATCATACATTAATTGTGAAATCTTTCTCAGCTAAAAACATAATTATAAGAGTAATTATAATTAGAGAGAGAGAGGGAGGGAGAGGGTATTCTTTTCATAGTATTTTCCTTCTTTTTTCATTTTTGTTTTCATGGTGCATTGATTCCTTTATTTCTCTCATTCCTTTGTAAGATGTCTTGTCATTTCTCTTTTATCTTTATGATTTGCAAGGACATGATTTATGCTGGTCAAAAAAAGAAAAGAAAAAAGAGAGACTACATTTGGGTGTTAGCCAATGTAATCTGGCGTCCGATTTACATGCAATGGAGAATTGTAAAACCCTAATGAATTCTGGAGGCAAGGAATTCAAACGACCATATTATACTCTCTATACTGATAAACTTTACGGACACATTAGGCATAAATGGTAAATGATGCTTGATGTCTGCTATGACCAGACCAACTTTCCAAGCAGGGGTCAATCTTGAATCCTTGATGGCTGACACAGTAGCAACAGCATCAGATTCGATTACAATCCCATGAGTTCCCAACGAAGTCGCGAAGATGAGAGCTTCCCTAATCTTCATGGCTTATCCTCGAGCGACATACCTACTCTTGCACTTGGAACCCCTACCATCCACCGCTTTACCATAGTGGAACCCCTACATATTTATCTTTAGGTTCCCATCAAGTGGTTTTTCCCTTCTATCCATCTGGACTCCTCTTTGAGAAGATGTTGGAGCAGGAGAAGGAAGGATGGTCCGCAAGAGAGAGAACTATGCTGTGAGCAGGGATGACTTTCTTGCTACTTCACGTGGATTGATAGGACGACTCCATTTGACTTTCATTCCTACTCTTCCAAATTTGTCAACACAAACACGCAGCACTAATCGCAATGTAGTCATTTCTGCATTCATTCCCCAGCTTATTAATAGTGCTCCACCTTCAATCAAAATTTCCAAACCCTGCTCTTGATAACCCTAGAACTAGCTAACCATGTGGTGTCCACATACTCGTAGAAGAAAATTGTGGGCTCCACAGCTTCTTCCTCTTTTTGGCATGCCTACAAAGGGAAGAGGGGACTAATAGAGCTTAAAGCAGTTGGATTGGCATGAGATTGCATTTTCCTTATCTTTTCCGGGGCATTCAGGCACCAAACTGCCTTCCACACTGTTGAGGATCTGATTGATGACTCTGGCTTATCCCTGTAAGAAATAAATAAAAACTAGATGATATGCAAAAAAACAGTACGCGGTACACAATGCCGTAGGCAATAGAAAGATGTATGAAAGATAACTTCTACCACAAATGTGTACATAAGCTAGTAATGTGTAAGCAATACTTGTGACAATTTACTCAGGGCAAGAAAAGAGAGACTAAATAGTACAAAGGGATGACCAATCACACGAGCAAATGGTAAAACAATGAGCCATGCATAGATGTAAAAACAAAAATTAAAAGAGAGCGAGAGAAATTATATGCTCAGGGTTGTATACTGGGTACTCCACAATGTGTGAGAAGTCCAGTCCTCAAGGATGGCCTTGTGTGTTACAGAAATTTCCTTCAAGCCTTTTTCAGTTGCAACCGTAGTTTGCTACTGCTTGCACGCACACACCTGGTTGTCTCTATTTTAATCGGCACCTGTACTCAGAAACTTAGCACTAAGTGTTAGAGTGCCGCCAACTGCAAATTTTTCTCTCTTTCTCACTAGTATTTCTCTTGTTACAAGGGATGGATAAATTCAAAAATGATTTCCTCCATTTAACTTCAGTCTTTTTTCTCCTTGTCATTTTATCGAACAGCTTGTGGCTTATACACTCTTCTATAAAAATAGCGGTTTGAAATCCCCGACTTCAGCTTAATTTTCAAGTGATAATCTTATAGATTAATGCATATATTCTTGACACGTAATAAAATTAGATGAAAGGATATAAATTTTAACAAAACAATAGTAAAATGGTAGAATGCATAAAATATTCTATACAAGGGAAGATCCATAAAAAAGTAAGAGTATAAGGGGAAATGTGTCATTAATCCGTTAAAATCTCATAAAGTGTGGGGCGAAATTGTAGTTTCAATATTTTGAGGGAAAGAATGAAAAACAAATACAAAGGTTCATCACCACGTGGCAGCCAAGGGACAGCGTCGGCATTGTATCACAGTAACGGCATTTTAATGCAGCGGCACTGTAGAATTTGTCTAAGAATATATTTACCTAGCTAACAGTTTGCTTCTTCGCTTTGCAGCTTGGAATTTATTTTGAGTGTACAAAAATGGCTTCTACCTTCTTCAGGAGACTATCTAAGGCCACTCCAGTTTCATTCGGAGGTCAGCCCAAGTCCACTTTTGGAGCAATCGCTGCAGTTACCGGTGGAATCTCTTATTTGTACTACTACAACTCTCCAAATTTGGTAATTTCCCATCTGGGTTTTCTATCAAATCACACTCATTTGTTTTTGATTAAATGGATATTATGATGATGATGATCATCATAATTGATTGATTCTGAGATGGGTATTTCCTTTTTTCTTCTTCAGTTTTAGTATTTTTTAAATGCTTTGTGATTTTTGACAATGTACCAGGCTCATTTAGAAGAAGTGAAAGTAGAAGGCAGCCCAAAAGTTGGTGAGTGGATTTTCTCTCCCCTCCCTTATGTTCATAAGATGGGATGTGGCTATGCTGTTTTGGGAACAATATTGATGCTTGCTTGCTTGTTGTCTCTCTTTTCAGCTCTCAATCCAGATAAATGGATTGAATTTAAGCTGCAAGACACTGCCAGAGTTAGCCATAATACTCATTTATTCAGGTATGCTTTTTTTTTCCCTGTTGTGGATTTGACTGAATTTGGGTTGTTCTGGAGCACGTTATGTGATATCTCTGAGAAACTGATTTTCTAGGCAAATGTTACTGTAGTTGTTAATTGTGTTCCATGCCTATAATCGTGACTTGTTTTCCTGCCCTTTTCTTTGGAATGCCAGGTTTTCATTTGATCCTGCTGCAAAGTTGGGTTTAGATATTGCTTCATGCATTATTACAAGGTGTGTTTTATGCCGCTTGTTCTGATACTTCCATATATTTTCTGTAGATTTTGTTTTTTTTTTAAATTAGGTGTTCTGGTTCTTTCATTGCTTTGATGTACTTTTGTAACTGCAGGGCTCCAATAGGACAAGATGCTGAAGGAAAAACAAAATATGTTGTGCGCCCGTAAGTCTCCCCGTTCAAGATTCCAATATGCTTGATCCAATTTTATTTCTCTCAATATGGTGCTTGATTTCTTCCAGCCATACTTTTTCATGGCGAGGCTCGTTTTCTTTAGAGTAAAAGTTGACTGCTTATAAGTTTTTCTTGGATCTCAGTGTTCTTGATACTTGAGTACTGAAATTGTTTCTTAGAACTGGATGTCTTGAATACATAGGATGGAATTCCTTTTGAATTATACTTCTATGGCGTTAGTAGGCTCCTTGACATGCAGAATTTTGACCTAGGATGGAATTCCATCCGAATTGTACTTGCTATGGCATTTGTAGTCTCCTTGACAAGCAGAATTTTGACCATCAAAGCTGCTGCCTCCCTTTTCTCCTCCTCGGAAAAAAAGGAAGATAAACAGTTTCATGTTAAAATGTGGTTTCCATGGCTCTTCTCTTGAAATGATTTTACTGGCAAAATGGTTAGTTTATTCTTGGATTGTTGAAAGTTAATTTGTGGAACTTATTCTCTACTCAGGTATACACCTATATCAGACCCAGATTCTAAGGGATATTTTGATTTATTAATCAAGGTAAGTGACATAATTGTTTAGCTATTTTTCCTCGCATACTTCCTCAGTTTAGACTATTAAAGATGACCTTTTATTCCTATTTAATGCTCCTCATCTTGAATTTTTCTCCCATTACTTTCAAATTGTTGCAGGTGTATCCTGAAGGAAAAATGAGTCAGCATTTCGCTACCTTAAAATCTGGAGATGTTGTTGAAGTGAAAGGGTATGTTATTCACAACCATAAGCTAACAGATATTTACTGTACATTGTCTTTTATCACTGATGCCTTTTTCTTGTTTCAGGCCCATTGAAAAGCTCAGATATTCTCCCAATATGAAGAAGCACATTGGCATGGTAAGAGCTCATGTAGATTTGAAGCGTAGTGAAGGGTGTTAACCCCTCTTAATTATGAGGGACAAGGTGGTGTTGGGAATTGTCAACTCTGCATCCTTTCTTCTAACCATGGCTATATGTGTTTCTGAAGAGTCAATTATCATATTTACATTAAAGAATAGTGGTATGAGGGGAAAGGTGGTGTTGGGAATTGCCAGCTCTGCATCCTTTCTTCTAACCATGGCTAATATGTGTTTCTGAAGAGTCAATTATCATATTTACATTAAATAATAGTGGGTTATCAGTCCAATTCTACATGTAGCACGAAGGAAAAGATTTGCTAGCTCAATTTTTGTTCTATATTTTCATCACTTTGCATATGTGCTATCTAGTTCTTATTGCAAGGTCCATTTACAAACATGTTCATTGCTATCCAGTTTGATGATTTTATCATGTTCTTTCAGATTGCAGGTGGCACAGGCATTACTCCAATGCTTCAAGTAATTGAGGCTATACTGAAGAATCCCGATGACAACACTCAGGTGACACTGTCTTAATGTTATTTTCTGTGATCATTAGCTTCTGCCCATTTAATATGTAACTTTGTATTTTCACTCATACCTTAATGATGATTTGAATGCTTCTGTTAGCATCAAATATTATATGGATATGTCAGAATATCACAAATATAAGTTACAAGATCATTTATTTATGTAGATCAATCATTTTCACTATTTTTTTCATGAAGTCTTCTCACCTAAAGTAGTAGCAAATTGATGATCTTTATTTTTTCTTAACAGGTATCGTTGCTTTATGCCAATGTCTCCCCTGATGACATACTTCTTAAACAGAAGCTTGACTTTCTTGCTGCTAGCCATCCAAATTTAAAGGTATCAGTTGTTTGAATTTGAAAATTTGCTGTATCAGTTTAACTACAGTTATTCTTCTCCAATGAAAACTCCTTGATATTTTTTATGGTAAAAATCCCAGATATTCTACACTGTAGACAATCCATCGAAGAACTGGAAAGGAGGTTCAGGTTTCATATCAAAAGATATGGTTGTGAAAGGCTTACCTGGTCCGTGTGATGATACACTTATCCTGGTAAATGTCAATTTGTAACTTCTGCATCTTTAGCCTTCATTAAATATAAGCTAGTTCAGTGGTGGAGGGGGCCATGGCCTACTTGTACTAGAAACAATTACTAGATAATTAAGCCTTTTCTGTTTTCTTGATCTATGCTGTATAGTAGCTCATTAAATACTTAGTCATCCATGTTTCTTGCTCCGAAGCTGAGCCTAATATATTCGTTAATACGGTATACTGGATTAGGCTTTTTTCTCCAATCACGTGGAGTACTCGATGTATACACATTAATATCAAGGCAAGTTTAAATTTGCATGTAGGTAATTACACATTCAAACACACAAACATATACTCATGCAAGCATATTCTTTTACAGGTATTACTATTTTGGATTTGTTTTGCATGTGTTTTTTGCCTACCCAAGAAAATCCTCACTCCATCACTGTTTTCTTCACTGAACACTTAAAAAGTCTTTGCATTGTCAATTAGAGCTTTCAGATTGACATTATCCCTTCCAATACTTTTTCTTTCGTAGCAGATATGATGAACCCTTGTTCAAATAAATACTGCTTCTTGATGTCGGGACTTTCTTGCGTGTTACAGATACCTTTTCCTACATAACAGATTATGTTTTTCTAAACTCAAGTCGCGAGTTATAAGGAGCTTCTTTAAATCACTGACCAACATAGCATTCATAGAATTATGAAACAATAATCACTATTTCCTGGCTACGCTACGAAGGACTTAACCCTGTTTAGGATAGTTTTCAACTTCTATTTTCTTTAATTGAGTTCTATAAATTTCAACTCACAGTCAGTGTCACCCTGTTCTTTCATTAGTCCATTACGTGAAAAGATATGTTCTTGCATGACAGAAAATGTACCCATCCATATCAGCTGTAAACTCTTTTTTTTTGCTTTCCCATATAGTTGACGTGGAAATTGGAACGAGTTTGTAACTCATTTTGAACCCCTCCGCTCTCAATATTGTTTGCTCTTTCAGGTGTGTGGACCCCCTGGGATGATGAAACATATATCTGGTGATAAGGCTAAAGATCGTTCACAGGGGGAGGTATGGACTGGTGCATTCATCTTTTTGTTATTTCTGACGAGTCAACAATTTGTCGTTTGGTTAATACTTGCTATTTGCTCTGTTGCAGCTCACTGGCCTACTAAAGGAAGCTGGATACACAGAGGAAATGGTTTACAAATTTTAATAGAAGCATTTAAGCAGCTTAGAAAGGCTACTTTATGATTTCTTCTAGATTTTTTTTTGTAATGAAGGTTTTCTAAGGAAACTCAGGTCAAAACTTAAACTTCAAAATATGGAATAATTTGGCTGCAGCATCTAGAGGCCAGGCGATTTGAGATTTTGTTTGAAGAGAGCCTAGAAGAGTTTATGCCTGTTGTGGAAAATTTAATGTTGCTCAAGCATGATACAGTTTCATGAATGTGTGCAGGTCTTTTTGGGGTTCATTGCCCCAGTTAAGAACCTTGATACTAGGAGAATTTTGCCATTTGAATGTTCCATAGGAATCCTCAGCTGTCGAGTTGTACAGTAAATGACAACAGTGCCAATCAATAAATTTATATTGAGAGAAGCAGATGCTTTCTTTACTGTGTTGGGCAACCAATCTCTTCATTGTTCGTGGATTCATTTCATATAATTAATGATGTAGGTCTTTTATAAATAATCGTTTAGCTGCACAAATTCTCGAACTTCATGTTCTTAAAATCGGAGGAAAGAGAGACGAAATCACACGTTCCGAGGCATTTTCCTTTATTTGAAAGATGGGTGGAAAGTGAGGGGGAGGAATAGGAGGAGAAAATTTGAGAAAGATTTATGCATGAACTGGAAATTTGTTGCTTCAGCTAGTAAAATGTGAAGATGATCATTATATTTGGTGATATCAACATTTACACCTATATATGCCCTCCACTATTAACATACACCTGCAAAAGTCAGTCTTTTAGACCCAACCTTCTTGCTGAGCTCCTTGATTTAGGATTTCCAAGAACAGTGCATCATAATGTGCTTGAGGGTGCTACACCAAAGGCTGCAGTTGTTTTTTTATTTGATGAATTTGAGAGGAATACATTCCGGATGCCCTAGGAAGCTGTTCACTACAGCTCCGGTGTTTGAAGTTGAATATCGAGAGACTATCAAGGGTTCAGCCATTCAACCAAGGGTCAAACCAGAATTTTAGAACACTGCTATTACCAGTGCTGAAAACCTGGTTTCTGAGCACTACATCTGGGCGGCCACCACAAACAGGGCAAATCAGTTGAATATCTCTCCAAGTGCCAGAGCATGAGCTAATCGCAGATGATGGAAGAACAGGGGATTATGAATATCTGGGTCGGTACTATGGCAGACGATGCATTCCACGACCTATTTCTCATGTTTTTGTAGGCACCACCAACACAACAAAGGACAAATGGTCAGGATACCTTCCATATTTAACAACTGAAAGAAGAAAACAGGGCATACTATCAAAAAAGGAAAAAAAAACCAAGGGCCTGCGAAGTCGTAATCCAGACTTGTGAAATGATTCCTGAGTCGGCCACAAACTGAATAGACCTTATTTATTTATTTTCATTTTTTAAGCTATAAGTATTCAAGGAAGAAAAACATCCACTCAAATGGGGTGGGAGCAAAATGCTATAGGGGTGTAAGCAGTGACGAAGGGGTATACAGTCTCTAAATGCTTTAGAAGCCAGTAAGATGCTGCTGGGTCTGTACTTCGTAATACAGGATTTGAGTTTCCAGCAGGTTATTAGCAAAGGTCTTAAACTTTATTTCGAGTTTCTAACAAGTTATTAGCAAGGTCTAAAATTGAACGAACTTTACCCACCTTCAAAGTGGGAGAAGCTTGAGCTTTTCCTGTTTTAAATCGGTGCTCGATGTCAGATAACTTTGTTTTTCAGTAAAAAATTCCCCGCTGCCCGGCTATTCAAATCGAAACCAAATTTCCTATCTAGACTTGAGGGTTTTAGCAGAACTTCAAAGACGACTCCACCCCTAATGAGGGGGAAGAGAGGGAATGTTTTGGGACAAGATTAGTGCTAGGTTAGAGTAAACCCTCTTGTGATTCCTAACTCATGAGTGCTGATAAACTAAAACCATTTGTTTATTGCTCATAAACTAGCTAGCAATGATGGGCATGCACCCAAAACACAGTGACCAAAGCAATAATTCATTCATCTTAAACATCCAAAACGAAGACTGAGGTTAAGAAAAAACAGGAACAAATACGTGATCGCTGAGGAAATGTTGTCTCACCTTGTTTAAGACAAGAAATTGGTCGGTCTAAGAATCCAGGTTTTATGCACTGCTGTTGCTAATGACCAAATACTGATGTTTTCTTACAGGGTTTGTTTTACAAGTTGTAACCATGCAGAGAAAGATGTCTCATCGGACCATTGACAAAGAGAGAACAATGGAAAGGCAGAGCCGAATTATTACTGACATGAAAAGAAAAAAGGAAACATGGGAAATGGAAATTTGCGGGCCTCTATCATTGTTGGAATTCAAATTTTTTCTTCTGTATAAAAGAATATGAATTATACCATCAATATTGAATTAACATATAATCTATCTATTTGGATCCTACGAATAATAGGATTCCTTTACAACTGTTCAAGTTCCTCTTGGTCCTTCAAAACGAATGTAATCATACATGACACCTTGGAAGGGGCCATCACTTCTAGCCTGAGTGAGGTAAATTGTATTTTTTCCCTCGACAAGCTGAGAGCCTGGGACATCAATGCCATACAACCAGTACAACCCATGAATCCCATGTCTTGCAATCGCATTATCCTTTCCTACGGCTCCTGTTGTGAATAGTGGCCGATCGCTACTTGGATTGTTGAACCGAACCTTTTGGCCAAATTATAGCAACTCTTAGTATTATTTGATTAAAGAGAACTGCAATTCTAGCAACAGGTAAAATGGTGGCAGATAATGAGAAGGACACGTTGTAATTTACATACCTGTATTTCGGATGCAGTAGCTGAAGCCAAGGCCAATCGGAGAGTGTAGTTTTCATTTCGGTTAACATTTTCGAGTTCAAAGATAATCTGCCATGTTGTTGGGTCGTACGTCTTATTTCCTGCATCTCTGTTGTTGATCAAGTGTTAGAATTAGCAGTGGCGAAGTTAGCTAAATAGCCAGCTTACTGCTAAAAGATTAAGTGAGACAAATACCTGGTAACATGGGCAAAGAACCAGTCTTTAACATTACTAATACCAATGGTATAAACGAGATCATCGTTGGGATATAGATCGGAGTATCGGTTCCACAATCCATATTGCCTAAACCTGGACATATAAAGAGTTAAATAGATATATGGAAGAGAAGACAAATCTGCAGCCGGAATGCGTGGCAGTTTTGACGAGGGCTTACTTTTCTGCTGGTTCACGGGTGTACAATGTATTCATCAGTGTTGGGTATCCGTCTGGTACGTAGAACTCTGCAGCTGTGCGGTCAGGAATGCCTATATCCCACAGAGTAGGACCATTTCTTGGAGGCTCGTATATAAGGTGACCAAATCTGATCCTAGATCCTGCATTTTGGATGTGATAATCAAGCTATTAACCAGAGCGAAAAGGAGGAGGACAAAGAAGCAAGAGTCTCATAGTTTTCAATATAACCACGTCTGCATTTTGACACATTACACATAGTATGCAACAAAAGGGAAATCCATTTTGATCCTGTTACAGGTAACTCTTGATCAAGAAGAGAGAGGGAAAGATTATCATACCTGGATTAATTGTTATATTAGCACCATACTTGTAATCCCCAATGACACCAGGAACCCATGCATACAAACTATAGTTCCCAGCTCTGACATTTTTAATCACAAAATGCCCATGTCTGTCAGCTCGAATCCAGAATTGATAACCCTGAAAAAAGAACAATTTTTTCAGAAGAAGAAGATAGATAAATCTCTGGATAATTCAAATCAAGATTTTTCAAGTTCAAACTGAAGTTACCTTGGATTCTGTTTGCCATGAGCCCACATCTCCTGGCGCGGCCAAACCCACATAAGCAGAGGAGGCATACGTTAACCTCTGATTGACGTATCTGAAATGAAAGGAAAAAAAATAACAATTATTAGCAATTATTTACTTCAACCATGTTGATCATCCAGAGTCACCATAGCATTACCGGTCACGAACTAGTAATTGGCCAGTGACAGCACCGCGCTGATCTGAAGAAGGGAAATCTTCTGATTGAGGAAAATCGTATGGCCACCGGTTGACTTCTATTGACATCTAAATTAACCAATGAAACATCATGTTACAGTCAACAAAAATGTATGATCCGTAATTTGTCTCAATAGAATCAGTAGCTGAGTTAGCAGATTTATAACCTGTTCCTTAGCATCCTCCCAAAGCATCGAGGAATTTTCTTTCGGTGAAATAGAATTAAGATAGACGAATACCGGGCCAAGGACCTTTTTCCATGGCTCTCCATTTCTGTATGCTGTATTCAAGTCCTTCCCAGCATAATGTGTGCTCGTGAACATCTACATGTGAGTGAAGGAATTAGACAAAAGCTGAACATATCAAGTTAGAAAATTATTCCGACAAGTGACAACCTCAGACATGAATATGTATCACAGAATCTGGATAAATTAGAGAGTTGGGTTGCTTACATTGAGAACAACGGGGCCCACATGGGAAGTAAGATCCTGCTTGTTGGGTCCACCAACGCGGAATTCATTACTGGGTGTGATCATCCAAAATCCCACAGGGGGGTCCTCTGCAGTCCACCCGTGCACCTTGTTATCTTTGTCCTCGCATGAGTACTGGTACTTGTCATCCACCTGCACCTCACATTGTCACGGGACTTTCAGACAACGGACGCAAGGGACAAGATTGACGAAAAAATTCACCGAGCCAGCAATGATAATCCCCTAGCAGAGGCTAGCTAGTGACAACCATGCCTGTCACTTTTCAACTATTTATGGTTGGCACATCAGAGAAATTAAAGATGAAATAAGAGTTACCTCTCCTCTAAGTTTTAGGTTTATCGGTTTGGTCAGAAGAACAGCTTCGGGATAAGCCAGAGGCTGGCCACTTACGCGGTCTTCAGGCATTGGCATGGTCCTTTTCCTGGAGTCCGATAATGCCATGTAGTGAAACCTGACAAAATAAATTCCAGACATTACATGTACAGTAAATCAGATCAGTCGTTGGTTACTGCTAGCACTACTACAGTAGAACTCATCGATTAATAGCAAATTGAATGGATTTTGTTTTAGTTTTTACTTGTCTTTTTGGAGCTTGAAAACGACTCTAATTTGATCCATGTCAACATCGGGCCATCCTTCCAAGCGTTCCAATATGGTGTACAAGTAGAGCCCCGACTGACCACGCCTTACTATATATCTGCAAACATGAAATCAAATTAATATGAAAGCATATTTTAATTCTTCATGGTATTAAAGCATTGTGTAGAATATTTAGACTTCACCTTTTGTCTACATTTAAAGGAACTGTGGAGTTTCCCATTGAAAGATCCCATGTTTTGGTGAAGGATACTTCCACTTGGTTTTCATCTTCCATTATCACTTTAAAATCTGTTGCTACTAACCTGCAGAGTAGAAGAATTTTAAATTACAAAACAACTTTCCAATCCAATTTAAGCTTGCTATCATGGCATATGCACCCAAAACTGTGCAATTTGCCGCTCTGCACCAGTCAGGACATTCATATTTCTTAGAATATAAGAGGATCTAAATCTGGTATCATGGCATTGGCTTATGTCAACATTTAGAGAGAGAGAAATTTACTTGTCGAAGATGATGGGATCTCCTGGCTTGTTCCAGACGACGTCCCAGTATCTGTATTCGAAATATTGTGAAGTGCAATTAGTATAATTGCTCTCGCTAACACAGATTATAGGATTCTGTAGAAGATTGAATAGGTTTTTACACGATTAAAATGAAATGTGCATACCCTCGATTATCTTCATCGTTACCGATTTCAAGCACGTTGTCGATTCCTTTGTATTTGATTCCGGTAACATCACCATCTGGACTGGAGAATGTGACTTCGACGAGTCCATTATCAATCACGACCTGAGAAGGCCAAAAAACCCAATTAATTAGTAAAAATTGTACAAGTATGATGCCTTCATGTTCATCAATGGTTCATTGGTAACTTAATTATTTAGCCAAAATAATGTATGATTGAGTACCCGTTGACGATTCTTTATATTTAGCTGAACCCCAAGAGCCGAGCTGTCGCTGGTCCTTGGAATTTTTCTGCATAGTAAATCACGGTAACATATATTACCTCACAATAAAGCTTACATATATATCCTTTTTTTATTTTTATAATTATTTACATTCTCTAAGAATTGAAAATGTTAAGTAAGAATTTATGAACATTTATTTGTGCCATAAAAGTCATGAAATGTTTTATAATATTAAAAGAATAACTGCAGTACTCACGTAATAAAAAATAAGTAGATAGAAGGAGAGAAAAATAGAGAGAAAAAATCAATTTCTAAGTTTAAATATATAAAAATTGAAATGTCATGGGTCCGAATCTTCATGTATTGTAGATGACAATTAACAAATCAACTCACAGGCGTGCCCTGCTTTTGAAGGCAAAGCATGCCACTGCACAGCCTTTTAAAAGTTGGACCTATTTATGGCTAGATTCTTGTTAACTTATGTTTTAGCCTAATTAGGACCTTGATTAGTTTAATGCTCTAATGTTTGAGAAGGGGGAGAGAACCAAATACTATGTATGGAAATGGTTGTTTAATTTGACTGTGAATGTGAAAAGAGAACAAGACAAGAATAAAAAGATGTGCAGCACCAAACTGTGGGGTGTTGGCCACCATTCACCACAAAAAAACATGACGCAAAAATTATTGAAGGAGGAAAAAGTTATCGAAAAAGTTGTTCTGTGAATGTCTGCCTTAAATTCACCTGTTCCAACTAAGAACAGTTTCGAGACATGTGAACATAACAATAGTAATCTCATTAGTGCATTCTCTCTCTCTCTCTCTAATATCTCTCTCTCTTCCGGCTCTTTCTTTCTCTCCACAAACACACACACGAACAAAAAGAAATGTAAAATGAAGGGGGGGAAAGCTGGGGACGAGGACGAACCTGACTGGGGTCTTCGCGAAAGCAGCTGTGAAGAAGCAGAAGATGATGAGCCAGACGACCGAGGTCAGATGACACCCGCCACGACAACGCACATTCTTC
>Ga0307509_10006931_pt1 | contig 15027 bp, 11 predicted proteins | sample 10_EM_MG_FD_202245 | JGI IMG/M metagenome (GOLD analysis project Ga0307509, IMG submission 202245) | Populus trichocarpa ectomycorrhiza microbial communities from riparian zone in the Pacific Northwest, United States - 10_EM | ecosystem: Host-associated > Plants > Roots > Unclassified | place...
GGCGGGAGCAGCAGCGTGCCAGCCGGGGGAGGAGTTTTTAGCAGTAAGGTGCCAGCTTAAGGGGCAGTACGGTGCCAGCGGACTACGGTGCCAGCGGACCTATCTCCTTGGGCGATCCCAAGTCCCTTATATAGGCATCTTCCCACAACCCTAACCCTGGTGACTCATCACCTCGCGCTACATAAATCTCTATGACTTATAGTGAGTCATAGTGCGAAAACCCATGACTCATAATGTGAGTCATGTGCGAAAATTATTACATCATCTGACATCACCATCGTGAGTCATAAAATAATCAACCAATCATAACATAACGATGACTCGCAAGTGCGCAGTCATGTAAAAACTATGAGTCAAACAATGTCATAGCGTAAAACATAAACAGGGGATGACTAATAACTGATTAGTCATGTGAAAACAAATTGGCTAAGTCAAAATTTGTGACAGTACCAGCTGCTGCTGCATATTGTAATTTGTATATGGGTGGGGTTGATATAGCTGACCAGCATCGGAGCTATTACTCTACCCAACTACGAGTTGTTCGGACTTGGATGCCATTTTTTTTTTGGCTGTTGGATACTACGATTATCAACTCCTTTCTCCTTGCGAGTCAAACTATGAGTAGTGACCGAAACCCACAATGGAGTGTGCATAGCAAATTCCGAGAACGCCTTGCTTGGGATCTTGTTGAGCAAGGCTTCGAGCAGCTCAATCCTACGCACTCTCAGCAATTGCAGTCACTCCCTCCTTCACCTATACTAAAACCTCATGGTCGATATTGTGCAGGGATCACTCCTCCAGGAAATAATTCTCAAAGTCGTGCAAAGGGCTATGTTACCAAACATACAGCTCTACCAACTATGCGAAAAGATCCTGTTCGCCATAACCTTATCTGAAATGAAACCAAAAAAGCTCCTCAGTTGTGCTTTCTTTGTCGCTTCCTATCAAAATGTTCTCCAAATATTTCACAACACGATGCCTTCATTTCAGCCTTCAATGGCCCACATGGTAGAGTGCGAAGAACACATTTTATTTGTAATTATTGTTCTATTTCTGACAGTCAGATTTCTCTTTGCAAGGATTTTTGTTTTGACTTTTTTCATATCTGCAATTAATATCTATATTCCACTTGTCATATTTGAGAATTTAATATGCCCAATTTGCTCCTCCGAGCTAAATTGTTATTTGTATTTTCTGCACCAATCTCAATCAACTAAGCAATACAGACAACTTTGTTGGTACTTCTTTCTTATTTTTCATTCATTGTACTCCCATCTACTATTTTCATACAAGAGCTGTAATGATTACCAGTAGAACGATGGAGTGCAGTGAAGAAAAATAAGAAATATTTTCCCTAACATGATTGTATATATATCTTCAGCAGTGCCGCTTCAAAGAATAACAGGATAAGTAAAGTAACACTAAGTTGGAATTTCTTCCCTATTTTCTATACACTATACTCCCATCCACTATTTTCATACAAGAGCTGTAATGATTACCAGTAGAACGATGGAGTATTGAGATAGAAAATAAGGAATAGTTCTCCGAACTTGTGGTGTTGTTTTTCTTGCTCTGCCTTCTTCAGAGATGAATTTAGGAAACGAGAATATTCCCCTTTAATACTACAGCCAACATTTTTCCGCCCACAAATACCTCTAATGACAGTCACTTCATCTAATCCTACAATTTACTATTAACCCTTCATCAGTTTCCTGCTCTCATCCACAGTATCAATAAAGCCCTATAAATATACTCGGGCACAAATTAAAGATCCGGAAAAAGTGACAAACAAAATGTATGGTTGCGACACACATATTTCAGGTCACTTTTTCAGGATCTTTAATTTGCACCTGAGTAATTTCAATCATACAATTTTACCATACCTGACTGTTGAATCAGTGTTTATACCCCACCAACTTTGATTTATCTTGTGGTGTTGTGCATCGTTGCCCCTCTTGTCATAGCTGCTACCGATCATCCCATTAGTACGACGCTAAAAGTGCGTGAAATTCGGGAACGAACGAAGGGATACGCTGCTCGGCATGCTTATATAATAGTTCGAGGAACGCTCTTTGGCTTCGGGCATGTGCTTGTTTTGTTGTTGCAGAGAATAAATAGGGTAAGGGCCAAACGGTCAAAGTAGACAAGGACTAAAAAGCAAGGGTAGGTATAATCGGGAACTTCATTCGCTTCTCATCTTCATCAAAACTGACGGACTAACCAAACATAAATCTATACGTGAATAATAAAACCATCTCAATAACTCTATCATCTGCCACACCTACCAATCTCTCCTTCATGAATAATAGCATTTGCCTGCTTGCTGTGAGGCTACAGATTGGTCTATGGAGTTTACTCAGATGGCTGCTTCCATCCCATGGGTGGGGAACGGTTGCATTGTTAACTAGTTAGCTTGAAAGAAAAGCGGTGGGTGTGCTCCCAGGACATGAGTGATTGGTAATCACGAACTAGCAAGGATTGTGGTGTTTCTATGCGGGGGACAAGGATAAGGAGAAACACTGAGGACTTGACTTTGTACAGTCGGGTGACAAAAATATTTCCGAAACATGAAAAGTCTGCCCACGCTCGCCTCCACAACACTGATATTTTCTACTCTCCCACCCCAACCACATATAGAGAAAATACAATAAAGAATCAGGAGATTAATTACAGGTAGTAGAAAACCTATATGTAAAGAGAATTCAATTTTTCTTTTTTTAGTACTTGGTATACCAACCATTTGCTGCAATGACCGCACAAACTCTAGATGGCATACCTCTCCACAAACCATCCAGATATTCTGACTCCAATGTATCCCATACTAGTGGAAGAACTTCAGCAAGCTGTTTCCTAACTCTCTCTGGTCCACCTTTGGTGTCCCCAATACCAGGGTACATTTTCTGTATTTTCTCCTTAAGTCGACACCAAAGATGTTCAATTGGATTCATATCAGGTGCCAGTGAATACGGTGGCCATTCCATCAGTTCTACTAAATGCGCATCATGCCATTCCTTTACCACCTAATTCTTATGGACCCTAGAGTTATCTTCCATGAAGATAGGGTCAGCGCCAGTGGTTTCTCGGACTCTTTGGAGGACAGGGAGTAAAAGATTCTCAAGGAGATCATGGTAGACAAATCGGTCCACTGACTTGACAATTAAAGGCACAAAGGTCTCCCGATATGGGCCCCAAAAGCACCCCCACACCATCAGCTTCACTTCCCCTGCCTTTTCATATGTTTGGATACACTCCTTATCCCACTTTTCATAGGCTGTGCGGAAAACCCACACAGTGCGTGGATCCTTGCTCTTTTCAACACTGCATTCATCACTCCATATTACTTGCTTCCAATCCTCCTCGGTCCAATATGCATAGCATAAAGCCCAGCGTAAGTGTTCAGCAGCATGGTCCTCAGTCAATTTTGGTCTCTTTTTTGCTCGCCATGTTTTAATGCCTTCTTTGGCTAAAATGCGGTTGACTGTTCGTACGCTGACATTAGGAGTCACAGATTTTGTTAACTCATGTAAAGTCTGGCTTCTGTTGGCTTTGGCTGCTCGAAGTAGGTGCCGCTGATCTCGCCCACTCACTTTGGAAGGGCGGCTTGGTGTGGGGCGATCGTGGTAGTCCCTCCTCTGCTGCCACCTCTGGATGAACTTGCGTACTACAGAGTCTTGTCTTGGATATGTCAATTGTGGTAAGACTTTTGCAACACTCTGGTGCACATTCCACAGTCTCATAATTTCTCCTTTCTCAATATCTGAAAGGCGTCCAATTCCTGGGGTCTTCTCTTTTATTCTGGGCGGCATAATGTGGATTGAGGTTGTGGGTGGTATTCCAGGGTTGCCAAGCACTCTCAGTTTTCGGAAATATTTTTGTCCTAGTACTGTATCTACACACTCTTTGCTCTTTAATTCTACAGTTTATGGTTTCCGTTCACCTGCTTTCACCCCCGACCATCATCGACGAAAGTTTAACTCTTCCTATAGTCTGAGCGGCGATTGCCCACTATGTTATTTTAAGCACTTTCCCACAGTTCAATAATTTCTCACTGTTTGTTGTTTTCTTCGCCAGGTTGGGAACTCTACATGGGGATTATTTAGCTCCGAACGAAAGTCACCGCTTCAGCACCTCGGTAATAATAATAAAGGAAACACATGACAATAAACCCTTTCCACTATCCTCCCGTCAACCCCTCCTTCTAAAACAAGCGAAATCATTAAAGCTATTATCCCGTCTTTTCCCTAATCTGTCAGCTTTCTTGATCCCTCACAACTCTCCACTTCCAACAACTTTGATATTTGTGTTTCGGGAAAGAATTCCGCAGGTAGCAGTGCGTGGCAGTTTTGGACTCGTGCAGGCACCGGGGGGGGGGCGACTCGAGGTAAGACAGCTATCTTTTCATTTCTCTCTTTTTTTTCCACCACAGCATCACGACACAGCGGAGGAACGGCATGGACTGTTGATGGGTAGAGAAAAATTTGGGAAAGGTGGACAGGAGGGGAGGATCACTTGGGGATAGTCGGACATCTGGAAAGGGTTCGGCCCTGTGTTTGAATTGCGTGAAGAGTTTGCGAATTAGCAAGAGCAAGTTGAATTGATTGTGAATTGGGAAAATATTTCCAGGGAGGTTTGTTTTCTGTGATAGTCGGTGACCCTTGGCTTCCCCGCTTTTGATAGATGCACAGTCGCCCGGTCTCCTTGTTTTTCAGTACTAGTACTCGTAATTTTCTAACCTTTGTAAACACAGCTGCTGTTGCATAAGGGGAAAAATTCGATCAGGGACTCAGGATTTCTGTGATATGTAAGGGCAGCGGCGCTCACAAATACCAGAAAATTCTGAGTACTGTTACGGTTGAAATTTGGCTTTCCTAACTTGCAGTTTTTTTGCTTATCTGCGCACAACTTAGACTAAATAGATAACTCTTCATGATCTTGGCTTCGGAAGGGGTCACGTTTTTATAATTTTATTACACTGACTGAGGAGGGGGGTCAGCTAACCGGGGGCTAATAAATAGATCGAACAAAATCACCGCTGACTGAAGGCTCCAGTAGAAAAAATCAGGAAATGGGGATCGAGCTTCTAGGGGCTTGATTGGAGCGCTCGGTGCCAGTGTCCTCGAGCCGATCCAGCAACCGCGTTTCTTATTCAGGCGTGAAGGCTAATCGGCGACAACAGGCGGAGCGAAACAAAATGTCAAGATTAAAGCAACAACTAGGGACAGATCGTCAACTCAACTTAGAGGGGGGAATTTCCTCTCATCCACGTGCTCGCTCACACTCACAACTCACGATACTCAACTAACTAAACCAACTGGCGGTAAAGACAGGAGTATAAACAAAACAACAACGAAGCCTTCCTCCTATCCTTCTATCGAGCGCAACGCAGATCCATTCTCTTCCACGCATGTCCCCCTTACCCTCTCGCACAAATATCATGTTAACAAAGAAAGACAAACATCACAGAGAAAAATTCACCCTCCGCAGCCTCCACGCATCCGACGCTCTCTAGTAACAGACGCATTCAGAGTCGCATTCCTTCCGCCGCTCCACTGATTCCAAGCACTTATCCAAAGCGTTGTCAGAGGGGTAGAGGGATAGGATGTGTGCGCATGGAGTACCGCAGGCTCTGCGGTATTGCTTCCGCTACGGGGTCGATCCAAAGCCAGGTTCCAAGTTTCCCTTCAAACAATGGAACGATCGCGGAACACAGTACTCGAGTATACAGTATGCGACGTGACAAGCACGGTGATCAGCCGCACCAAAGAATTTCAACATTTCTGACATTTCCTTTCCACACCTTCCCTTTTTTCGACCGGAGGCTGTAGGTGACCTTTGGCTTAGGGCCCGTTTACCTATAATAGACGGCCGTCTAGCAACTAGAGACAGTGCCGACCATCAAAGAAAGTCAGTTAGATAAGCGGGCTTTAAACTATATACTAGATAATATATTAGCTAAACATGGAACTATTCTGTTTTCTTTACACACCTTCAACTCTCCCTCTATTTCTAAAAATTAAATTTGCAATAGGTGGTTGGATTAGACGGTGGCGTTTCAACAGTTATCTGATAAACGGCGCGAAACTGTTTTACCAATTTTCCCCGGTGCTAGGTCCTTGCAGCTAGACCGTCAAAAGTTACGTTGACCGCTCTCTTTAAACGCTATCGACTTTGCCGCACTCTTCCCCTAGGTCAAGTCCCCCTTAACGGTCGGCATAGTTTCAAGCTGTTGGGCGGACGTCTATAGGTAAACGGGCCCTTAGTATCCGCCATGCCCTTAGTTTGTCTACGGCTTTCGAATAAATATTCTCTTGATTGGAACTCATTATTTGCATGGGTTATTCAGGATACCCACTGGATATTCACTCTCTCTACCCTCCTACTCCTTCTAAATCATAAAACAATCTAAGTAGTAGAGTCCTGTATTAGGCACAGAGAGGGATGCAGGCAGGGAGCCATATGATGGAGGAACACCAAAGAGTGGACGAGTCAGCGCCCAGGGGATGAATGGATGTATATGGTTAGACATGTAGAGTTTGTACTCCTTAGGGTGACCTTTAGCTAGCAACCTTCATTGAGGATAGACACCACGACACCCCCTCGCCTGTTACCCCCCCTATACGATCGTGCCACCACCATCATTCTAGAATACCCTTAAATTTCCTACACCGATCGCAATTATGGCTGCGCTTATACCAGCTCAAGCCAGAGAGCGTACTGATTACGGGATTCAAATTTTGGCATAATAAGGCCTCGCATATGCGACCTTTTACAGCCTGGTCCGGCTCGGTTGTTGCCATCAGCCATGACCGACCGAGCCATCCTACCTCCCAAGATTGACCAGTCAGACAACTCGGAACCCTGTATAATACTCCGGCTGACAGTTTCATATTCAGCAATTGTTCAAAGCACCAATTATGTTTCATAAAAAACTAAAGAGAGTCTCATGCTAAAGACACCGTTGGAAGCTACCGACAACTTTGTAAGAATTATGTTACACAAACCTTGCCGAAAAAATACCGAAATCTGGCTTTTAGTAGAATGAGCATTTGTTCCCGGTGAGAGCACTCCGGGAAATGCCTATCTAGTGAGTAGTTAACATGTCAAGAACGGATTGACCCCTGTCGCAATTACCGGGAGCCAAGGAGTTTAATTCCCACTCACAGTGAGTTAGTATTGAGCCATCTGTCATGTATGGTAGTCTATTTAAAACTTGGTCTTCGGAGACTGGGAGATTGGAGAGCCTAGACCTCATCGGTAGAGCTATGAGTCCTGCCAACCCTGCTACCAAGTAGGTGAATCCGACGGGTTGCCTTACAATTGGCGACTGGCGGGTTAGCGGCAAGGAAGGGAAAGATTTCTCCCGCCCCACGAGTCTTTAGAAAGCGGTTATGGGACATTAAAGCTATAGAAATATTGGCTGCTTTCGCTCTAACAAGCCACTATCTATTCATTACCGTGTAAAGCTCTTTTCCCCAGCAAAGCGAGGTATAGATAGTGCCTAATGAAAGACAATATTTGTAGCCTCCGGACAGGTGCAGCTAGGATAAACATATGCTGTGGATATAGGATAAGCGCTGATCAGAGGCAAAGGGCATACGGAATCATATTACTTGGTTGGCCAACCGATCGATTTCTGTTTCTGCAGCCTATTTTGAACTTGAAGCATTGGTGGTTCAGAGCGCATGATCTCCTCTACTATTCGTTAATTTTGTTTGCTGCATACTAGCTAGATTCTAGGACTGAATTCGCTAGGATAAAAGATATTCCAAATCTGCAAGCTCTCTTTCAAGTAAGTCTTGAGCCAAGTGCTGCGACCGGTGATGTCAAGAACCTCCTTGTAACACCACGAGACAAAATGGCTACATGATAGTCACTAACTTTACATTCCACTATCTTACGGGTAAAAAACGAAGCAAACACCAAGATAGAAATTTCGTCCTATGGACCGGGGACCAGTTACACTCTCGTGATCGGTATCACCTCACAATGGCATGGGATTCTTAAACATGATTGATTCTTTGAACACCACTACCGTAAAAAGCTAAATTATTGGATGGTATGCTATCCCTTCTCTGGAAAGGGGGTAAAAAAACACACCAAAAACACAGCTTCTTTCCCCCCTCCCCGACATAAAGAATCTTTTTTTTCGTAACCTTACTGAGAGAGGAAATCCAAAGACATAGCACACCATCCAATTATTCAAGCCCTTACGGTACGACCGTTCAACCTTCCTCCGGGACCAGGAACCAGCAGTATTGGGGCATGTATGTGCAGTATGGAAGACTCGGGCAGTACTGAGGGAGATGATGCGAAAGAGGACGGAGAGGAGCGGAAGCAAAATGTAACCTGTGTTCCTGTAGCTCGGTAGAAAGTCTTTGTGCGATATAACTCTTATTAGTCATGTCGTCACCTCACGCGGGGGAAATTATGAGAGAGTGACTCCCCACAACAAGCCACATCGCCCCGCTTCTTCAGCTCTGGTCACCCCCTGTTTATGAACTCCCCTAGTCTACCCACAAATCGCTGCACCATTTCTACATCTCACCAACATTTTGGATAGGATATCGTGGCCCAATTTCACATTCGGTTAGCATCGGTCACGGCAACATAATAGGTAGTTTCAACACCGCCTTCTATGAGTCCGACAAGGACGCAATGATCATGTGCTGGCTCTCACCCCTAGAGCCAAATAACAGGCACCAAGGGGTGTGCATTGACGGGTCCGAAGGTGTAGGGGGTTGGTTTTTAGAAACGCACCAGTTTCGGGAGTGCAGGGGTAATCAGGATGCAGATGATAAGGCGGCCCTGTCCCGCCCCGGGAGTCCGGGAGTGGGCAAGACATACCTGCGGTAAGTGGGGGGATTCATTGAAAGAAGCGAATACCGCTGACGGCCAGAAATGCTAGTTCGTTGGTGATCGGCAGCCTCTGCGATCAAGCGGGGGAGGAAAATATCGCGGTTTCAGGCTTGTACTGCAGCTACCTTGCTCAACGAGAGCATACAATCAACTGCGTCATGGGCTCGATTCCGAAGCAGCTGGTTGATAGAGGGGAGGTTTCAGAGGATCAGCGAAAGGCATTTCGAGTCCAAAAAGGAGTTTGGTGGCAGAGGATCGCAACTGGCTGATTTGATGGGAATGTTGAGAAATGTTATTGCAACGATACCCCGGGTTTTCATCTAGGTCGATGCCTTGGACTAATGCTTGCCGCAGTACCTACCAGAGCTTCTCGGGGCTCTGAGAGATATTGTTTGGAAGTCTCCTACCACGGGAATATTCTTCCCCGGGAGGCCGCCTGCTAGGGAATTGTGCGTTGACGAAATTAACGGAACACCCGGGTGACCAAGGTAACCTATCACCTCGACCTAGCTCCCAACAAAAAACCCTTCAAAAACATCATTACCACAGATATTTTTCGGCGTGCCCGCGCTGTTGTTTCATTACTTGGATTGTTTTCGGCGGTGTGCTTGGGCTTCGGGAATCCGCCTGGTACCGTACATCTTCTGGAAGGAAAGTTTAAGGAAGGCGGAAGAGCCAGAGAGCAGCGCGAAGGAGTGACATAACCGTAGGCTATAAGTAGCGGGAGTCTTTAAATGTCTATTGTTAACGTCTAAGGACCCGAAAGTGAGAGGGGGAAGCATACCAGTACAGCGAAGTGAAAGGATATGTGTGGTGATCCATGGAAAATTCAGCGAACGACTCGTTGTGGTCTATATCTACTCCTGTCCCTACCGTTAGTTAGCCGAGTGCGCGAGAGCGATAGAGCGACAGATAATGAAATGAAGAGAGAGAACGAGCGAACTTCCCCGCTCACCCCAAAGCTGTGGGCTGGTGTTGGCATTTTTTAGTGGTGTGAAGTCTAGGTGTTTCACTTGCTCGTCAGCATCAATCTGCTAACCCGTTTAAAATTTGGAGAATCCAAAGACGATAAGGTTAGCAATCGGCAGGGTCGGAGCAATGAGGATGGATTTTCTGTTACCTCCTTGGTTTAAGAAAAGTATCTGCGGGTCCTGAAAGCTATAGGTGGGTTACTCGAGCAAGCTACTCTCTGTTTGTGGCTTGCAGGCCGATCTTTTTTGCAAGACAAGATAGCAAGATAGTGCTCAGTGAAAGACAAAATATCGGTATACGTGGGATAGATGGCCCGGAAACACATGATTTTCGGATGGGATCTGTGCTGTCCAGAGGCCTAATACTAGGATAATCTGGCAAAAGTCGGATTAGATGAGAAAGAAAACAAGCGGTAAAGTGAGACCAAGGGAACCGAGCGAACAGGAGTGCAGGAGAAATGCAAATTGGCCACATTTGCAACAGTTTACCGTATTCCATACAATGGCGAGCGCCCAGCTGAGTAAGCCATCCGCGCAAATACTAGCCACTATTTCAATCCGGACACAGGTTTAGCCAATCACATTGATCAAACTTGCAGATGGCTCGCTAGGCTGTGCGCTCGCTGTGGTGTGAATACGTTACTGCAAACATACAGAAGAGCGACGATTGGGGGTGTTTAAGAAAATCCGCACTAACGTCAATCCGACTTTTCCCAGATTATACTCGTCCCGGTCCGGTAGACTACACTGGAGGACAAAAGTGCATGAGTTTTTCCGCATCGCAACCAGAGAAAAAAAAGGATCTTCACTTCCAGAACAAAGTACACAGAGCACCGATCACCACCACCATGCCTCCACGAGCCCCCTACATAGTGTCCCTGCATGCTTAAGTCAAGTCTCTCTTAGAACTAACAATTCTTTCTGGCAAAAATGGGAGTCAGCCTAGGATTGTGGGGCCCGAGGTCCAGCACTTCCCTATGTTGATGGTAGTATATTTGCCAGGTAACTTAACTTGCTCTCGGGAGAAGACTCACTTTGAGGGGCTTGACTCGCACCTATTTCCACCATTTTTTGGCCTAGAAGACTAAGTTTTACAAGGCAATGCAAGGCCTGTGCAGCCTTATCAGTATTCTTTCTTTGGCGTGTGTCGGTGGGTTGTGTTGCTGGCATTATGTTGGATTTTGACCTCGCGGGTGTTGGGAAGATTATTTTTTTAGCGATGGTTGCGTTGTACGAAAACTCATGCACTTTTGTCCTCCGGGGTAACTTACGGTACCGCTATCCAATCTTGAACTGGGGCTGGGATTGGTGATGCCAAGAACCTCCTTGAGACGAAATACTGTAGCTATCATACTTGATAAATACTAACCATATATTCCACTACTGGTATCATACAAGGCAGAAAAACAAAGCAAGCATTTGTATAGTATTTCCACCTAACTTAGCCATCTGTGGTTCGCTCACATTCTCCCAACTGGCATCACCTCACCATGGCTCTCTGCTCTTAAGCACAATCGATTCCTTGAACTCCTCCTGGTCCTTGAGCCCGCAATATGTGTTGGTGCCTGAATGTATGGGAGGCTCTTTTTATTCTAAGGGTGATAACTAGGCAAAGAATGGAGAGGAACGCAAGCAACCTTTAACCTCGGTTGATTGTTAGAAGCCATGAGATGCCGCTTGCGCGCTACTCGAGTATTGTTTATTGTTTAAATTGTTTGCGGGGATGCTCCCTCATTTCAGCGATGCGGCTCCCAAGGGGATCGGCGGATCGGCGGATCGACCGCGGTAACAACCAAACGAAACGCCAAGAGTTCAGGCGACCAAAACATGATCGCCTCCACATAACGCGGGAGTGGGGGGCGGTTCTCACTCTACTAACCAACGGTAAAGTTAGGGGCGGGAATGTATATGAACCCCAGCGAAATTATCCTATCCTTCCATGGACCACAGCCCATCATTCTCGCTCAGATGTTCCCCCTTTCCCCTTTCTATACTTCCATGCTAACAATGTAAAGACACCGACTCCCACCCTACACAGCCCCTAGCCATCATCCATCTGCGCATTAGGCTCTTTCCCTTCCATTACAGCTTTCCTTACGGCTTTCACACTTTCTTCCGGCGAATGCATCGATTCAAAACTCAAGCGCATCCCCGCAGCTTAACCTAAGTTCTTCCCCGAAGCCAAAGCACGTTCCGGGACTATCCGAACAATCAGGCAATCATCGTCAGCGCATGCCGGGCAGCCCCTAACGACTTCCAACACTCGCGCTTCAGGAATACACTTGGTACATCGGCCGGGGGCAGAGGGGAAGGATGGAGGGCGGGTGTGTGTGGGGGGAGTGCAGGAGCTGGATGTCCAGAGGCTATGGAAAATAGAGGCTTTGTATTTTCTTTGTCAGCATGGAAGTACGGAAAAGAGGAAATGGGGACGTACAGCGAAAGGGAATGGATATGTGTGTGGGCTACGGAAGGACAGGTGGATTTCGTTGCGGTTTATGTATACTCCTGTCTTTACCATCAGCTATTGGTGGGTGAGAGAACGTTGAAGGGAACGAGGGCTCTTCCCCGCCCCTAAGTTGTCTGAGGATCGTTTTAGCGGTGTGAGCTCTTAGCCTCTCGTTTGGTCGGCCTCGCCGTCAATCTCTTGATCCTGTGAAAATTCCTAAGCATAAGGCTGAAGTTTTTGTGGGACATAACCTTATCGTGCATCAGCGATGCACCTTCATTAAAGGCAAATGATTGGACTGTGATTGTGCCACAGTAAGCCACATCGCCCCGCTTTCTTCAGCCCTGGCCACTGAATATTTACTAACTCCCATAGTCCCCCACAAAACGCTCTACCATCTCTACATTTCACCAACATTTTCGATAGAATACCATGGCCCAGTCGTCATATTCAGCCAGCTTCGGCGATAGTAATGCTAACTGCGGGAACATAACCAGTAGTTTCAACATCTCTATGTCCGATGATGATATGCGGATTATGCGCTGGCTCTCTCCACTGGAGCCGAATATCCGACACCAAGGCGTGCGCACCGAGAGGTTCGACGGTATAGGGGATTGGCTTTTAGAAACAAGTGAGTTTCGAGAGTGGAGGGATAGTGAGGGTGGACCCGATAAGGCGGTCCTGTTTTGCTCCGGGAATCCGGGAGTGGGCAAGACATATCTGAGGTAAGGGTGCGATTCTTCGAAAGAAACGAATACTACTGACTGCTAGAAATACTAGTTCGTTAGTGATCGACAGCCTGTGTAATCAGGCAAAGAAGGGAAATATCGCCGTTGCAGTCTTCTACTGCGACTTCCTCTCCCAGCAAGAGCAGTCCATCACCAACATGATGGGGGGTATTCTGAGGCAGCTGGTAGCAAAAGGAGGCATCCCGGATTATCTACGCGAGATGTTTCAAGAAGCACAAAAGGAGATTGGCGGTAGAGGGCTACGACTTGCGGATCTGATGGGAATGCTGAGGGTTGCTATTGCTTCGTTACCCCAGGTTTTCATCTGTTTGGATGCCTTGGACGAATGTTTACCAAAGGGCTTGCCTGAGCTTCTTGGCTCGCTGAGAGATATTGCGTCCCCTACTACAAGAATATTCCTCACCGGGAGGCCCCATGTTACTGAGGATGTCCAAAGATATTTCACGAAGGCGGTTGTGATACCCATCAGTCCTAACACCGATGATATCCGGAATTATGTTGAGATGAGGTTGGACAGAGATTCCGAGCCACAGGTGATGAGCAATGATTTACGGGCGGAAATTGTCAGAGTTATACTTGAAAAGATGTCCGATCTGTGCGTAGAACAATAGAGCATGTCTTCCCATCAGTGATGTATACTTACTAGAGATTGTGGTTAGATTCCTGCTTGTTTCACTCCACATGGACGCCATTCTAGGGGAGGTGACAATTCGTCAGAGAAGAGAGAAACTTGAAGAGATGGCTGTTGGCGATGGATTGAATGACGTCTACACGGCAACTCTAACACGACTAAAAGCCCAGAAGGGATATAAATCAGTACTCGGGCTGAAGGTCCTGATGTGGGTGCTGTATTCGGAGCGACCTTTACGAGCCCAGGAGCTCTGCCATGCCTTGGGAGTAAGGATAGGATCTGCGGATCTGGATCCGGAAAACGTTCCTGCCTTACGGACGCTCCTATCATCTTGTCTGGGTCTTGTCACAGTCGAGGCGTCTTCATCCACAATCCGACTGGTACACTTCACTCTTCAGGAGCATCTCTCTCGTGATCCGACCCTATTCCATACTCCACATTCAACAATTGCCGAGGTTTGCTTGACTTATCTCAATTTTGGATGTATCAGGGACCTTTCTCCAATTCTTCGCTCGGCCCCCGCAACAACTCCCCTTTTAGAATATGCCTCGGTTTACTGGGGCAGGCATGCTAGGGAGGGGATGACGGAAAATAGCAAAATACTTGCGCTGAAGCTTCTCGCTAGATTTGGTGAGCATATATCTGCACAGCTACTGTTATTTCACTATAATCAGGACCGCGGTTGGGGCCCGTACTTTAACGGAGCGGGAGGGCCCACGGGATTTTCAGGACTTCATGGAGTAGCATTTCTCGGGATCGTGGAGATAGTTTCTACTGTGTTGGATATGGAGGAATTGGCCGTCACTGCATACGATTGCATGGGGATGACGGCTCTCACCTGGGGATCTAGAAAAGGGTATGAGGGGGTAGTAAAGATGCTTTTGGAACGAGGCGATGTCAATCCCAACCAGGCGGACACCGAATATGGCCGGGCACCACTCTCGTGGGCGGCTGAGAACGGGCATGAGGGGGTAGTAAAGATGCTTTTGGAACGAGGCGACGTCAATCCCGACCAGGTGGACACCGAATATGGCCAGACACCACTCTCGTTAGCGGCTGAGAACGGGCATGAGGGGGTAGTAATGATGCTTTTGGAACGAGGCGACGTCAATCCTGACCAGGCAGACAAATATCGCCGGACACCACTCTCCTGGGCGTCTAGGAACGGGCATGAGGGGGTAGTAAAGATGCTTTTGGAACGAGGCGACGTCAATCCCGACCAGGTGGACACCTTGTATGGCCGGACACCACTCTCGTTAGCGGCTGAGAACGGGCATGAGGGGGTAGTAAAGATGCTTTTGGAACGAGGCGATGTCAATCCCAACCAGGCGGACACCGAATATGGCCGGGCACCACTCTCGTGGGCGGCTGAGA
>Ga0307509_10006932_pt1 | contig 15027 bp, 20 predicted proteins | sample 10_EM_MG_FD_202245 | JGI IMG/M metagenome (GOLD analysis project Ga0307509, IMG submission 202245) | Populus trichocarpa ectomycorrhiza microbial communities from riparian zone in the Pacific Northwest, United States - 10_EM | ecosystem: Host-associated > Plants > Roots > Unclassified | place...
CGCAGGGCGCTGTACTCACTGATCCAATTCACCACAATCACCCTGCTATATTCTTTCGCTTCATCGCTTGGCGACTTCCAGGTAAGTTTCGTCCGGAAAGGGTCCCCGAAGCGGTTTGACTGAAGAATTACTAGTTCCTGTACATCGACTTGTTCATCATAATACCCGTGGCCGTGGCCAGTAAGCTACGATCTCGTCTCCCCTGCGATCAAGGGGCTAATCGACTCTATTCCCTCAGTGGCTAGAACTTTACCCTACCCCACTCTCCATACCAAGCGCCCCACAGCGAGCCTGGTCTCGAAGAAGGTTTTGACCAGCATCGTCGGACAAATTCTCATCACTGCCATGGTGCAATTCTGGGCCTTCTATTGGATCAGAGCACAGACATGGTGAGCGGCCAACAAGAGCGTTAGAACCACGGCTAAAGTTAAGTAGGTACACCCCACCACCACCGTACGAGCCCGGAAACGCGGATAAACTTGAATCAACGAATTTCGAGAACTCGGCGCTGTTCTTGGTCTCGTGCTTCCAGTACGTGTTGACCGCGGCCGTGTTCAGTATCGGGCCACCGTTTAGGCAGTCAATATGGACAAACGGTAAGGTCGCTCCTACCATGACGCGTTTCGTGGACTAACATGTTTCGATTGCACCCTCAGGTTGGCTCGTGTTCTCGCTCGCTGTCCTGGGCCTGATAAACGCGATGATCCTATTGTTGCCTCCTAAGTTCGCCCTGATCCTTCTGGAACTGATGGTACTTCCATACTCCGCGCGTACCACGCTGTTGGCGGCAGTGGTGATGAACATCATATTCTCAGTCATGTTCGAGCGATGGGGCGTGCAGTACCTCGCACAGATTGTAGGGTCTCTGACGAAGATGTACCAGGAACATCGCCGTATTCGATTGGGGAAGGCATACAAGCTCGTTGATGGACGGTAGAATGTCTAGATCTTGCATACTTTGTGCTCCTAATATCCTTGACTCCAACACATAGATGAGGGTTATCGGCTGATTTGGGCACACGGGGTAGCAACGTCTAAGTAACGGATCCAAGTCAAGTGAAGGAAGCGAGAGAGGAACATCAGCGACCCTCCGATCAGTGGCTTATCGTCGTGTTTAGAGGGTTTCGAGGGATAAAGGCAAAATGGTGGATTTTTTCTGGCTTCGTTGAGCACAAGGAGTCGTTGTTCGAGACTTGTCCAAGGCCACAAGAGCTGCGGTACACGCCATTGTATTTTTCGAAGCCGCTTGTTCCAAGGTGGAAATGGTCCGGCCGGTAAGTTCCAAACTGGGGATGAATGTCAGGTGGCCGTAATGTGTGTAGCCCGGATGCACCGAGGTCGGGCGGTCGTAGACGAAAAAGGGGGAAAACGGCCGCCTTGACAACGGGCCGGGATGTCGCCTTGACGAAGACTACAAACGGCACTGTAGTCTGAATAGAAATCGGGGTTCCCACGATCAACGAATCTGATCGCGCCGCAGAAGGCGGGAGAGAAGCATGGGGCGTCCACACAAGACTCTCTTTACCTCGAACCGAATCCCTTCACTTCGCCTCTACGGGTGCCCAGGTGGCCTTTTCACTCCTTTCACTTTCTTCCTTGCTGTCTACCGTCCTTGGCCCTACGGACGTCAACAGCTGGAGCAGGCCTCCCACACTCCGTCCCTCCCTTTCATTTCCCAAAGATGTTTCCGACCGCAGCCAACTCCCGTCTCTTCCTCTTCGCCTTCTGCTTGCTTATCTTCGACTTCTGCTGTGCATATCCCACCCAATATTCCCGTTCCTCAACTGTATTCCCCAGACAAACGACCCAGAAAACACTCCCTGCGACCGTAAAGGTCACCGAGAGGATCACTACGTGAGGCACACGCTCCCGATCTCAGCTTCCTGGATCCATCGCTTACTCCGTTCGTCTTATCTGACCCTAGTGGCGTTGGAACATTCCTTCAAACATGTACAATCACTCTCACCCCGACTGTTGTGAACGGTACAGACATGGTTAGGGAGGAGAAGAGCTGTGTGCTCACGCCTGATAATGGCAATGGCGTCTCAGGCGCTCGTACGTGTTCTTAACCCTTTTAAGGCTTCTCAATGAACTGACCTGTCACTCGGCGGCTAGCCCCACCTCCTTGTAAGCATCTCAGCCCGCTCTGGCGGGATATCATGTGGCTAAACAAAGTCGCGTAGCGTCGAGTTCGACCGTATCGACGGGGTTACCGCCTTCCTCCTCGACTCCATCTCGTGAGCGTTTTTCCATTTTCTGTTCCCGATCTGTCGGTAACAACTGATTGTCTCTCAGCAACCTCGACAAGTACCAGCGGTACACTTTCCTCTACTTCCACCAGCGTTCCCCCGAGCACGACAAATTCCCTGTCCAGCACAGTAACGAGTACCCCACCTGGTACTTCGAGTATCCCGCCCGGCACTTCGAGTATTCCTTTGAGTACCACGAGTGTTCTCTCGAGCGCGAGCCTTCCGTCTAACACGGTCGTTTCCTCGAGCACTGTCCCGCCCAGTACGATATTCGGTTCCCATCATTTATGCCATTATCTCATTCCGTCTACAGAGCCAACCGTTACCGGGTTACCACCCTCCAGTTCTCTATCTGCCTCACCCCCTGGTTTGTCCCTTGTCCCTGCCCTGACCGTCTCCATCTCAACTGCCTGAACAGTTGTATCGGTTACACTCACTTCCGTCTCATTACCTAGTGGCGGTAGTTCAGTGTCACCACGTGCGTGTGATTGTTCGGATCTCCCGCGCTCGGCCTTGGTGCTAACATCGTCTCTCAGCTCCCGGCAGTACTGTTGTGCCGTCCTCCGGGGTACCTGTTGTGGTCATCGTGAGCCGAACCGCCATCGTCGAGCGGTCTTTTCCCTATTAACTCTTTTTGTAGGGAGTTTCCTCCGTACCGAACCCCACGGCTAAGCCGCAGCCCACCAACACGGGGCTACCCACGGGGCCCCTTCCTGACAAAACAAACTCATCTACTGTCAGCCTTCCCCCATCCCGGACGTCACCATTGCCCCAATCGTCTCGGTCTCCAAGTGCGACTTCCGAAGCGCAAGCGGCCGTTGACCCGCCTGGGAAGAAGCTAGAGGTGTTGCCGATTGGTTTGGGGGTGTTCGCAGGTGTCTCTGTGATTGCCTTATTCGTGGTGGGAATTGTCACCTACGAGCGGGCGAAGCACCGTAGGGTAAGTCTGAGTCGCGCCCGTCGTCAACGGTTACCAGATCTAATCGCGACCCATGTGCACAGAACTTTAGGAAGCTTAAGCTTGAGGAAGCTGGCTCCAGAATGGGATACGGCGCAGCGTAGAATTGGGTTAGTAACCGGTTAATGGTTTTTGGGTTGTCGCGCCCAAGACCTGGCCAAGGCCCTTAATGGCCGGCCATTGATATTTTAGGTGATGTACCTAGGGACCCGGACTGGTAAGTTGATCGCATTCTATGCTGTAGTTACCAGTAGGAAATTCAGACGGTTATCCCACGTGGTACCGCCCGGGGAGCGGAAAACAGCATATGTTTTATGTAAGCCTCGGTTGGGAAATGATCCGGCCGCCAGCTACACCGAACTTTCCACGACTCCCGCTGATGACCCGCTATGCCGACCGCCCATTCTGTTGTAGGAGGTTGTGCTGAAGAAGGGGTGTCTGACGAATAATATGAACGCCCGTCAGTCACTGAATGGATCAAGCTCTCAGGGGAATGAGACCACTTGGGCTTGTCCCTCAGAATCACATCTCCCGGTTGGGGAGGGCAGTCTCATCATCCTCCACCAAGCAATTGCAATTAAACCCCATCTGTTTGTTGGAAGATCCTCTGAGAGCTGGGTGGGCTGGATCTACTGAAACAACCAAATGGTACTGGTAGTATAATCCAATGCAACAAAATAGAAATGTGGGTTTGGGGGCACATCCATTGGTACACCCAGAAAGCAGAGAATGGTGGTGATCACCCAAGAATGTCACCCACTGTTGGTCTCCCTCAGTCCCACCTATTCACCTCATTCCAGCTCAGGGGACTTTTTGCTGGGATTCACACTTATCATGCTTTACTCAGTAAAAGGTGGCTACCTCTGGTGCAGGGAATCATAGCTCAATGATTTGTGCTCTGGCCACTTTTTCTGCCCTTTTCAACTTCAGCACTTGACAAAAATACTGTTTTGTGGAGGTCAGGGTTGGTTCTAATGTCTATTCTGCCATAGTCCCAGGCCTTAGGCCAGATGGACAGCCAGATGTCAGAGACCCACATGTCCTCCAGTTGAACCAAACCCACTGTCACCACGGATGGTCTCCTCCAACTCCTGTGATGGGATTGTTGAGAGGTTTCAGGTAAGAGGAGAGGGTTAACTCACCTGGACCTCACAAATTTCAGGGGTGTAGATACGCTCAATGATCAACTGAGCAATGCGATCACCCTCACTGACTGAAAGATAAACAGGTAAATGGAGATGTTGGAGGCATAAACCAAGGACTGTACCCTGAAAATCCTCTTCTCCATGATTAAATAATACTACATACAGGATGCCACGGTAGTCACCATCAATGACTCCAGCCCCTGTGTCAATGCCAAACTTCCAAGCTAGCAAGTTATCTGTGTGTAAGTGTAGGATGAAAGGACTCTTGGGTGGTACCCACCAAGGCCACTCCGTGCGGCAATGCGTCCATATGACCCATGAGGAAGTCCAATTGAAAGCTGGGTATCAATGACAGCTCTCCCCTTTGCTGGAACAACTTTCTCTTCTGCACTGGGTCATCCATGAGTCCCAGGTCTCTAGAGTGGTTGAATACACTGGTGTCTAACCTGTACAAATCATATCCAGATGCCTGAGCTGAACCACCTGTAGGAATGCGAGCCTTTGGGGAATGTCTCTTGATCTTCAGGCGAGTGGATGGGCGAGGATCATTGTTGTAGTCTGATTTCAGGTTCTCAGCTGGTGACTCCCCAGTGGTGGAGGGTGTGTCAGTGTCCTTGTAAGGCACTAGGAGTTGGGAGGAGGCTGCAGTGGATGAGAGGCTGTCAAACACAGCAGAGGACATAGTGGAGTTCTTTGTTTGTTTCTGATTGGACATGGAGGCCATGGTGTAAGGAAAGGTGCATTTGAAGTGGCTGACTGTGGGGATTGGCACCCAAACTCGTGATCACGCGATCCGGTTTTCCAGAATTGATCAATGATAGGCATTCGCAGACTGGCTGTCGCCAATAAGCTTTTTGTGATTCTGTGAATGACGACTGTTTTTTTTCTTCTTTTTGGGCCCACCGCACGTATCACCGCGGGATGTGTTGGATGTATTACTAACCTATTAGCCCGGCCCCGGATATAGAGATCCCAAACAAACGAATCGTGTCAAGATCGGAGTGACGGCATTGCATTGCGCGGGCGCTTAGCGCAACGTCACTTGTGCCACGGACCGTCATCCTCCTCTCATTTACGAATGTCGACGAGGCGGTTCGCTCCGCTGGCAACCGACCTTTTCAGCAGGCAAGAAGGTGGCGGTACCGCTCCGACACCTCACCACGACAACCCGGTGGTCGCGTTTATAATCGGACTCACTATCGTCCTCTTGGCATCCATTCTGAATGCTGCGGGATTGAACCTGACCAAGCTAGACCACGTACGGCGTTCCCGAACCACCTCGCGCTCGCTGCAGTACCTCCTGACGGGGTTAGATCTCTTCTTTTTGGAAATAGGTGCAAACTAGTGCGATACCCAAGGCGCAACGACGGAAGGATTGGTTGCGACCGCTATGGTTACTCGGAATGATACTTTACATGTGCGTCAACGGGAGTGGACTTTTCTTCATTTCTTGTGGTGACTAAACGTACCCCCCCTCTTGCTGGGCGCAGATTATCGCAACTAATTGGGAGTACGTTGGCGTTGGATTATTTACGAGCCGGTGAGGAATACCATCCCAGGGATCTGTCCCGCGTTTGCTTACGGTTGCGCTCGTGTGTCATTTCAGAATACGTTGCTCCCCTCGGTTCAACCTCTCTCATCTTCAACTTTTTATTCGCGAGCTTTTTGGTGGGAAGTCCTGTGACGGGTAATGATATATATGTAAGCCACCCTTCCTTCCATCACACGCTCTTCGTATCCCGCCGCTCATGTGATTTCGTTGGCAGGGAACGGTGGTCGTAATATTCGGGGTGATTGGGATCGTAGCCTTCGGGTCCATAAACAGCGGATTGGGCGAAGAAACCGATGCGGAACACCTGGGGTTTCTGTGGCGTCGTGGGGGATGGCTTGGGTTCTTTTCGCTGATGATGATATCACTGGTGTCGACCTACATCTTCACGAACGAGCTGGACGCGGTGCTCGCCACACGGGCCGACTTGTCCGCAGAACCTTTTTCGAGCATCGCCGCGAGAAGGCGGCTGCCGGATGGGGCGAGGTTTATCACCAAGGTGAAATTTTACATCGGGTCTGGGATGCTTTTGATGAAGCAAAACCTGGAAGCGTGGACTTCGGGGCACGATGACACGCAGATCGCTTGGACGTTGGGTATCGGTTGGGCGTGTTGTGGTGGAGGGTTGGCAGGGATGTGCCTCGTGTTCGCCAAGGCGGCGGTGGGACTGGTCACCGGAGCGCTCTCGAAGGAGAACACTGGAAATCAGTTTGGACATCTCGCGCCGATCTTCACGTTCACCTTCTTGACCATCACCGCCGTGTCGCAAATCGTCTGTCTGAATCGGGGCCTTCGGGTGTACGATTCGACTCTGGTCGTACCCGTGTTCTATGGGGTTTACACGGCGACTGGGTAAGCCTGACTCCTCTGTTTCTATCTGTCGTTTCATCGCTCACCAGGAGTGTTTGTTTGACAGGTTCGTTGATTCCCTTGTGAGTTATTGGCGCTTCTCACCGTACCGGGAGTTGCGGTTTCTGACCCTGACACGGCTACGGCTATTAGGTGTTTAACAATTCCGTGGACGCGTATCAAACCTGGACGTTGTTCCTAATATTCATCTCCATCATGATCCTCATATTGGGGGTTGTGCTCCTTACGCTGAAGAAACCCGAGAGGCGGGGAGGGGCGCCGACAACGCCTAGGGTTGCCGGACCGGCGCGTACCATTCCACCAAGGCGTCGGCGATCGGGTGGCAAACAGGATTTGGAGCGGGGAGATGGAAGAGGGTCGGAAGTGGATGCGAGGGAATTGGGTGATGATCAGACATTGTGGCAGGTCGGAGAGGCTAGCGACGAGGAGGATGGGGATGATGTCAGATCGGCTGGGGGGAGGTCGGAGGGGCAGAGGACACCGCGCCAGCAACTCAGTCCGAGAATCTCTAGGAAACCTCCGCAGCATCCGGGAGAGGAAGGGCGGGGTTTAATTGAGGATGGGGAGGAAGATTCGGATGATGATCATGTTGGGCTCGAAAGGCGAAGTGGGTCCCCCGTGCCCTCGTTATCCTCTAACACCGCCGTTTGGAGGTAGAACTGTGAATTAGAACTTTTTGTTTAAGCGGTGGTAGAGCTTATGTCGATATATCCCTAGGTATCTCTGTAATAATCTGCGCTTGGCTCCTCGGACCTCCCCGGAACGCAAAATGTCGATCCTTGACTACACACAAACAACACTTCGCTTCTTGGCTCACGAGGATCTTCTATTCCTCCCTAACTCTCGGAATACTCATGGCCGAAGGGGTGGGTGGCGGAACTCCCGGAGCTCGTTCTCCCGCTGGATCGACACCATGACAGGTACGGTCCGACGAACTTTGGAATGGACCCGATCGAAGTCGGTAGGGCGAATCCCGCGTTTGTCCAGAGGCTCGGCCGTCAGCCATTCCTGTTGAGGAATGGAAGTGCCCGCCTCCTTTCACCCCGTAACGACCTCCGACGACCGGAATCCGAACCCGGAGGAGACGCGTACCGATAACCTTACTGACGCCGCAGATTGGCCAGGGTAAACTTAGCTCCCTACTAAGGGTCCTCCTCACCGGGTTGAGTACCGCGCGCTTCGGGTTGGCGCACACATAGTCGCTCCGATCCACTCGGGGGGGGGGGAATATTTCTGAATTGCAGGGTAAGATTCTCTCTCCATTGCGATTGACGTGTGCCGTGCCGGGAATTAACGTGTGTGTGTGAAATTCCTAGGCTAGAGTACCCTGAACGATATTCTCCGTTCTCTCTCGGAGCTCATCGGGGTCTCCCCCGCGGAGTGATGTATACAATCAACCCGTTCTGGTCCCTGGTACCTCGCCGTTTCTACTCGGGACTGATTGTTATCCTGTTCGTTTCCTTCCCATCTCAATGGCTTACTCAATTGTCAGATTGGGGAGAACGGACGCAGGGAGGACGCTTGATCATCCCACAGCATTCCCTCCGCTCCCAGAGCTGCCGGTGAATGCTACTGATACATTGGGACGTTGTCTCACCCCTCCCACTCCAGTCGGTGACAGGCTCGTACCCACCTCCTTGATCCCTGTCAAAAGAAGATCCGAAGATATCCTCCTTTACTCTTGTTGCACCCCCCTTGGGTACGCCATCGCCATCGAGTGTCGGACCCTCGCTCACACACGGTGGAGCGGTCGTTCCCCGGTTCGGGAGCTTGGGTTGAATGCCAATGGCGTTCTCGGCGTAAAAGCAGATCACCGGGGCAGAGAAGGTCCCTTTGTGTCTCTTCCTCTCTCTCTCGATTTGGTCCTCCGATTCCCCGCAGTCGCATTAACGCAGTGGGGACTGACGCGGGCGCGTGATACGTTGAGTAATGGGGACGGGATGGGAAATGGTTGACCCGCCGATGATCACACTTCTCCGATCGTTCGCCCGTTTCTGGGATCCTAGGATCTTATCGAGTGTCTGGCGATCTTACAACACTTTTACTGGGCAGAGAAAGTCAACCGTGCGTCTCTAGCCTCGACGCCGGGTGGTTGAGCGTCTGTCTCGGCTTCTTTGCGCTGAGTTTCGATACACCCTTTCCTCCAAAGTTGTCCCTCCGACCTCGGGGGCCTCTCCACGGTGGGGCAACGTACCGTGTGGCCCTCGGTCGTGCAGTACGTATGCCCGATGCACGACCCACCCTCTTTCCACGAGGCACAAACACGATCGGACCGTTTCGCCACCAATCGCTTTTCAGTGTCCGGCCGCAGCGACCCGGGGAAAAAGCACCACACCTCACGGATCCCCAGCCCAAGTGTTCGCCTCGGAACGTATCCTTTAGCTGACACGGCCCCACCTATTCTGGGAAGGACTATTCCCATTCAGTTCTTTCAATCTGTGCTCTGACGAACGTCCTTTCGTCACATGCACACACGGCGACCGTCAATCTGATAACGTCCAACTCCCCCCCTCGTCTTCGATCTTTCAGTTCAATTCCCGGTTCAATTGGATCCGCTTCGTTTCCCCGACGGGTGCATTCCCCGGTGCGCAGCATATCCCTCCCAATACATTTCCTCGCCCCATTTGGTATCTTTTCGCGGTCATCTCTCTCCACCGTCCAAGACATAGCACGCACTTCGCCATGAGGATGGTGGTTCCCCTCCTTGACGTTCTTTCCCACACGTCCTTTTATTAGAACTGCCTGCTTATCCCATCCATCTGATTGGGGCTCTGGAACCCCCCCCCCTCTTTCGGGACGGTAACTTGTACCTCGCAATTCAATCCCAGCTCTCGCCTCGTCACCGGGTACACCTCATTTGAGAACGTTCAATCGCCCGTTCAGTACCGCCACTGACAGCGATAGAGTACGACGACCGGTTGGGGTTCTCTTCCCCTCTCGGTTTCTCCATATGTGTGATCGTTCTCACATCCTGCCAGGCGGCAATCCAAGGAACGATTTTTTTTTGAAGGGAACGGCGGTCTACGGACCTCTCGACTTGCGCACACAGAAGATGGGGAGTGAACGTTACGTTCGGGTTCCGGAGCGTGGGCGACGAAACCTCGTGACTCCTACGATCCTGCATTCTTCAACTCTCGCTCTGACGATCGACATGAAACAAATGTTACCAACCCCATCAAGCTCACTGCCTGGCGCTAGCACAAGCGATCTCCCTCTGCAACCGATTGTCTGAACAACCCAGGTTTGGTCCACGCTTCCACACACCACGCACGTAGGAAGGCCTATCGATCGGGCCGGTGAGCCTACACCAAGCGCAAAAGAAAAGATCCCAAGAACCAAGTTGATGCCCTTGATGGTCGTGATGCGTGATGGGGAAGTTGCACTCTGGTGCCTGCTAACCATTTGTATTGGGCTAAGAAAGTGGGTGATACGAAAGAAACGGACGGCACGACACAGCGGGGTGGTTAACCCCGTGAGCGTTTCGAACTCCCTTTGTCGGTCGCTCCCTACAGTCAATTTCGAGGGTTTCAGGTGGAGAGAGAGAGAGATCCAGACACGACCTCAGGTTTCCCCGGTGAAATCACCATCCCGGGAAGCCGGACCTGAGGAGCCATTCACCCCGATCTGTATATGGTGCGCTCCACCAGGCATGGAAAATCTCCTTTTGTTCATTCTACTGAGTGCAAATTGTCTCCGGCACGGTCCTCTTGGCATTCTCGTCCACAGTACAGCATACAGCATACGTTCAATACGTACACGCCTCGTGGTCTCTGGCCGCCGTTTCTCTCGCGCACCATACGCGGAGATTTTTTGTTTTTCGTTTCTCGCCTCGCGCGCTGGTTTTTTGTTTTTGAATGCCTAACCGGTCCTATTTCAAAGTGAAGAAGAAGAAGAAGAAGAAGAAGAAAGATCCCAGGGTTCTTCGGCAGGAACGCGGAATCAGCCATCGACCGGGCCGGTGTGAATCAAACCGAATCCCATACCAACTTATCGATCAGCCGAGAGAGGGAGCGAAGGAGCGTGTAACCAGCCGCGCAACCTCAAGCGCGGATAATGAGACCCACTTCCGCCCCATCGGAAGAGGGTGGGCCGGCGTTACGAAATCACGGACGGGAGCGTGAGGGATCAAGGGAAAACTGGCACCCCTCCCCATCCCCCTCCACGCAACACAGCAATCGCGCGAGGAATTACAGTTCTTCCGGGAGGGGGGGAGGCAGGCGGCGCTTTTGTATTTAAGTTTCGGCATTCACCACAATTCGGGATTGTCGCGCCCGGCTGATCTACATCCCCACATCTCGACATGAACTCACGTTGTGTGGGTGAGCGTGGGTTATACGGTATGTACGTGGGGATGGTACGATCTTCCTTGAATGTTTTTTTTTTTGTAAAACAAAAAAGGGGGGAGGGGGAAAGAAGGGTCTGGTTCCTCTGTATTTGCATATATGAGATTTATGAGACGTGTAAATTGACAATGTATGCCTGTGTCTGTGCTCTGTGAGGTTGCGTCCATGTTGGACAGGTGTGTTGCTGGAACCGAACGCCACGTAACTGGGGTTGTTACCTTCGACCCTGCCCCGTTCATTCAGGGTTCCACCGTCAGGACCTGCACTGAGTTCTTGATGCTGTGTGTTCCTTTCGTTCGTCAAGTTGATCCCTGTGATTTTGTTCCGCCTCTCGAAACGTGGTTCAACCCCCCAGACCCCAACTACGACCAGCTCGCTAAAGAGAACAAACAGAGGGAGAATTTGAAACCAAGGCAGTTCGCTGGCCGTGCTTTTTCGCGGACCGTCTGTGCCCCCCGGTCTAACCACGCTCACCGTCTTACCCCTCACCTCGTTTCGTAGCCAACGCTCGCTCGCTCCGCCGTCACCACCCCAACCCCAAACGCGAGGGTCAGTCAGTGTGCGGTAGTAGGCTTTCCCCACCTTGACACCGCGGCGCGAGCGGTGATGCGAACCCGCCCCGAACCTCCCTCCCCCCCTTTTCTCGGGAAACATATATACAACGAAGCGATCGTCCACAAGGGGCGTTCGGGCCTCACAGCTTTTTTTTTTTTTTTTTTTCGACGGTTATCACCTAGACTCCCGGGTGAAGTTCTTGAACCGTGCTTAGCAGCAGCAGCAACCTCAGCGTGGAGGCGGAGATGTGTTTGGTCGTCCGCCGATGCCTTACGACCCCCCTCGTTTAACTTTCTGGATAAGGAGCCGAGATGGGGGCGGAGGTAGAAACACACCGAGGATCCGAGACCAGGCCCACAAAAAAAAAAGATATATGCACCTAGCCCAACGTCGGGTTCTCTTCTTGAAAGAAGGGGTCCCTTATGATAGCTCCGGATGAGCGTACCTGGATTTACATCCTAGCTCCCACGAACCCGGAGGGAGAACGAAAATCGCACGAGGGAGTGGGGGGGGGTGTATGGTGGCGATGGTGATCGCGAATCCAAATAACCGAAGGACGGACGGATCGCATTGAGGGGGCGATGATGCGTGCATTATTATGATCTGGGTGATGATGATGGCCGTGTCGCGAATATACATAAACTCCCAACAAACAAACAAACAACGACGAACGTTTTGCGGGGAGGTAAATGAAAGCCGGGCGCGGATCTTGAGGAAGGAAGCTGGAAGGCCGGGACCTCACCGATATGTGGTACCCCCCCCCCCAGTGACGACACACTCCCCGGCGTGCACTGTGTACACCATTTTTTGTAGTGAGCAGACGTACCAACCAGGAGGCGAATCGGCTTTTCAACTCTCCGTGTTCTTCTAAAGCAACGGAGAAAGGGGGAGGAGGAGGATCCGTCTGATGTCACAGCGACCAAGTGAGATCAGATTATTGGTACCGTTACATTCCAACGAACCCCCGGTCGCTGGTTCAGAGAGAGAGAAACGAGAGAGGACGCCTTAGTACATCTCCGCACCCCACATATCCATCAGTCCATACATACACCACACGTCCGTCGGGTTCCGCCAAAATAAACCCCAATAAATGAAAGAGAGAACCCAGAGAAGTGGTTCGCGATGCCAGGCCGCCGAAGATCGAGAACCGCCGCCGACGATCACGCGTCATGAGAGAGTGAGTGAAGAAATGGGGAAGATCCAGGGAGTCCGACCAAGCGGGTACATAAAATAAAAAAATAAAAAAAAGGGGGGGGTGGTTGATTTACCCAACAATGATCCACATACCCCGGCTTCAATGCGATCCATATGATCATAATCGTTTTTCGACCCCGCCTATGTAACCGAGACTCGGGACATGCATGATCAATTCACTTGAAACCCGAGAAAGTGGCACAGGGAGCTAGCGTCGACCCCCACTCCGACGTTCCGCTCAGAGTGCGCACAGGTGACCGTCGTCGTTATCCCCGTGGTCCTCAATTGACAGAGCCCTGACCGAGAGTGTGTGATCGCCTAGTATGCATCTAAGCATACACGCCCACATCGGGGCAACTCGCCCGAACAGAGAGAGAGAGAGGAATCACCTCACAAACCCAACGGACACTTACATAGTGGCCCATCCCAAATGTCATGGAAATGTGGCAGAGATCACCGCAAGCTTCGATCGGCTTGACAAGTGATCCCCCCCCACCATCAGAAAGGAATTAAACCAGGTTTGGTCTGGGTCAAACCCCATATTGCTTATCGAAGCTCATTCGAAATCGGAAAGGAACAAGAAACCTGACTGGAAGGGTCGAGATGGCATGCGAACGTCATACATACTTATGTACTCACTTGTAGCTCACTGGATGGCATAACTTCCCCGTATACATTTCACACCCCATATGGTCCATCCCCCGGCATTTAAATATTTTACAGTTGGCGTCCAGCGAAACCTTCCAAAGAACCTGCGCAGCACTCAGGGGGGTCGAGAAGGTTCAACGTTGGCCCGTACCCAGGCGCTGAAACGGAAGCGTTATGCAGTGGATGGCGTTCGCGAATCACCCTGCGCTCTCAGATAAAATCACCAATCAATGCGAGAGGATCTATTTCTCGTCAGATTGTCGCGCACCGAAACCGTGTGTAAATGTGTGTGTAAGAGAGTGAGAGTGAGGGGGGCTACATTCGTCGCAAAATGATTGGGGGGTGGTGATACAAGCGTATGCAAGAGCCCGGAAATAGCGAGTGAGAGGAGAGCACGATCAGAAACTCGAGTCCAATACGGAAGAACGTATGGTAGCGGTGAGTAGTAACGGCAGATGAGATGGAATGCAAAAAGAAAACAGCATGGACCAAGAGCGGGAAGCAGGGAATAAATCTTTCTCTCTCTCTCTCTCTCTCGTTCGAAAGAGGACCTCTGGATCGGTCATCGAGGAGAAGCGAGATCGTCATCATCCAGGGCGTTACTATCATCTTGGTCATCGCTGTAATCGTCCGTATCATCATCTTGACGACGATCGCGAGATAGATTCCAATCAGATGCAGGTTTGAGGCGACCGACCAGCGTTGATTCTGAAGGCGGATGGGTCCGATGGGTCGGTGACCGGAGTGGCGGGGACAGGAGACGATCGCGGGTCGAGTTTGACCTCGAGCGTTGGTTGTGGTAAACTGTGATTGGGACGACGTAGGGCGCAGGGCGATTGGAGCGAGTTTCCGAACTAGGTGGGATACGTAACGGTGGGTACGACTGCGAGGTTGGGGGTGGGGAGAAAGAAGATCCGTATGACGCTGACGGCATAGGCGGTATGTAAGGTCCAGTGTTGCACCGGCCCCGTGGATGATGACCGGCCGTGTTCGTCGAATTGGCAGGCGGCGTGTTGTTGACAGCCATTGGATAGAACCGTTCGTCCGCCGTAGAATAAGACAATTCTGTCAGGTCGAACGCACCAGGGGTGAAATGAGTTCTGTAATGGCGCCGCATATTTGAATTCACGTTGAATTGTCGCGAGCAGTTCGGGAACGGACATGTGTACGCTGGGTTAGGGTGGCAAACTCAGTTCGGGTTCAAGAGAGAGCGGTAAGGATTTTCGACCTACGTTTGTCACCTGTATGTGTGTTGATGTGAACTCCGAGGCTGACCGGCCGATGGAACAATTTCTTGCAATACGGACACTGATGTTTCTTTTCTTCGCGTCGACGTTTCTGCGGTGGGGCGGGGACCGCGGCCGATTCACCTTCGGACTCTTGATCGTAGTGGGTCTTGTCTGATGGGCCCGAGAAATGTGATGAGCCGTCCGAGGACCGTGAGCGAGATCTCTTGTGCATCAATGACCGAGAACCCGGCGAAGTCGGCGAAGGACCTTTCGGCGAGTTGCCGAAC
>Ga0307509_10006934_pt1 | contig 15025 bp, 20 predicted proteins | sample 10_EM_MG_FD_202245 | JGI IMG/M metagenome (GOLD analysis project Ga0307509, IMG submission 202245) | Populus trichocarpa ectomycorrhiza microbial communities from riparian zone in the Pacific Northwest, United States - 10_EM | ecosystem: Host-associated > Plants > Roots > Unclassified | place...
TCACAGAGCGACTCACGGTAGAGTTATTGTCTGGTACAGTATTAGGTCACAGCAAGGAATACACGAGTGGATACGGCTCGGTCGAACACACCATCCATCTAGGGGAAGGCTGTCGAATACTCCCACACCGGTAACCATACATTTTAGGATGATTTGTGCATGTCAAGTTTTCGTACTGGTGCAATAGTATCATGCACGTGGTCAGCAAGGGCAACCGCACTCGAGCAAGCTAAAAAGCAGGGGACAAAGTGCTTTCAGACAAAACAAACAAACAGGATATCATAGCAAGGCTGCCAAAAAGGAAGAAAAAACAAAACAAAAACAGTTGACATATTATCAAGGTACTCGAGTACAGGTATGTACATATGTATGCACTGCACATGAGCAAGGAGGTGACGCTGTATCCCATGACTCTATCAAAGCACCGTGCGGTCAAATGAAGAAGGAAGAAAAAAAAAACTTTTAAAATCCCACCCATCCACCACCAAAAAAACACCTTCCTAAAACCATTGCGACAATCCCTACCAGCTAACTCCCCCAACCCTCCTGTTAAACCCCCCACGAACCATATCCGGATGGACAATCTTTCCCTGCAGAACAGTAAACTTGACAATCCCCTCAATATGCTTCGGTGCGACCCTTGCCAGCCAAATCCCCTGGCCATCCTCTTTCCTATAAATGATAACGTTGGCAGAGTACTTGTGCCCCCCGACATGGTTGATGAAAAGCACCTTGGCACCGCCGTCACGGGTGTCAGTGATGTCGCGCCAGAGGTTGAGCGGGCGCAGATGCTTTTCAAATTCTTTGCGCAGGACAGGGGCTGAGATGCCGCAGCGCGCGTCCCGGCGACGATGTGAGCAGATGAGGATTAGGTAGGCATGTGGGAAGGGGTGGGATTTTAGTGTCGAGGAGGGTGCAAGGGAGAGGGTCGTGAAGGAGTCGTCGAGGGGGGAGGGTTCTGAGGTGCCTTCTTCTCCTTCTCCTTCTCCTTCTACGGCGGGCGTGCTGGCGTCGTCGGGGGAAAGTTTAGCAGCAGGAGAGAGAGCTTCGACTTCCACTGTTTCGGGTTCTTTTTCACTTTCGGGTTCGGTTCTGAAGGGGAATGGAAAGGGGAGGCTCAGAGAGGTCAACGGGGTAGCTGGAGAAACGGGGCTCATGGGAGTCGATGGAGGAGGAGGGTTTAAAGGGGTCGAAGTTGTTGGGCCAGTGTTAATGAATCGTCTGATGAGCTCGGGAGTCTCGTTCGGAGTGACATTCTCAATGACGGTAAATGAAGGAAGAACAATAACAGTTGTAGGTTGTGGTATCCCTTCCTCAGGGGCGGAATGGTACTCTAGAGGCGGCTGCAGATTGGAAGCCGAAATCATCAATCTCTGAACAGTAGCAGAACCGGTTAGTTAGATTGACCTTCTGCAGAGGTTGCCCCATGAATGATAGATAAGTGAAGTAAGACTCACGCCCTGCTCCAACATCTCACTATTCTTCTTGAGCTCCCGCATAACGGACCCCGAGATATCCTCCACATCTCTAATCCAGTCAGTCTCGCCGGTGGCTACGATGATGTGGTTGGCAAATCCCTTAATCCCGCCCCACAGCTCCCCCTCAGTCTCAACCCCAATCTTGTCGAATGCCCTTCCATAGCCGGGACAATGATCGCAATCATGGTCGCAATCCTCACCGTCAACCTCCTTAGATACGGTGGGAAATAAAGTTTCTTTTGTTGCGGTGCCAACGGATTTCCCGTTATTGAAGAATGAGGTTCCACGGCGAATGAGTGCTCCGAAAGGCATTTTTTTTGTCTGGTGACTTGCTTTTTAGGGAAGTTTCCGTTATCTGATTGAGACAAGCTCTCCTTTTGTTTTCTCTCTTTGTGTGGTGTGTTGAGTTGGGTTGCTAGACTACGGGTACATATCGATAAAGAGTTAGCAACGTGGTTTCCTCGTCAGCCCCTTTTTGTAGCAGGCAATGAAAGGGCAAACAAACCTAAGAGGAGTGAGAAAGGGTTTGATTTGTAAAAGACCTGTCAGAAGCCTGAGGGGAATTACTAACCACAGAGATTGCACAAGGCAAGCAAGTATGATAGGTAAGGAGGTGGGTTAGATAGAGAGCTCTTCTGCCCAGCGTCCCCAGGTGAGTGTAACAGCGTTGTGTGAGCCTAGCCAGCCCAGCCCTGTTCCTGGATCTACGGTATTCACCATATCAGTCGCGCCGCGTAATACCGGTATGGTGCTGTGACGCAGCCTGCCAGAAGTGCTTCATCTTTTGATTAAGCCTTGTGGTTACTGTATGAATAGTACAGTCAGTGCTCTACGCGTCATTTACCCATGCAACGCGAGAGATTTCTTACGTATTATATCAGATCGTGCTGTTGTGTCTGGTTTAGTGCTGTAGAAGGTGGTCTCATCGTGTTTGCTGCGGGTTATTGGAGATGTCGGGGTCGATACTGGAACGGGGGTATTCGGGATAGGTATTGTGATGAAGATCCTGGGTTGTTAGGGAGATTCCGGTGTATTGTAGAGAGCGGGGGCGTGGGGCACTGCGCGGTGTCTTTCGCCGGGGAAATGATGCACGATAATCATTGCGTCCGTTGCCTTATGATACTTGTAAAGTTAGAGGTCATCATTGCTAGTACTCTATTCTCAGTTGGGTAGCGGAGAAGTAATCTACAAGCGATGGTTTTAAGCCGCAGAAAGAATATGTGTTTATATTTTGTGTCAGTGTCAAATATTTCGATTGTTAAAGAGCACATTTTCTTTGTATTATATGACCACCCCCCCCGTAGTCCATGACATGAAAACTCGGTAGGTATGTGTTTGTAACCACCTACATTGTAATACGAGTATGAGCTCTTGCGAATGTTCAATCAGTATACTGGTGTTCACCTCGCTCTGCCTCTTCATTTCCCAAAGCGCAAACGACGAGTAGGATGTGCAATTGCGATCGCGACGGTGCCCCTTCCCCACAAGGCGGCACGATAGAAGCTTATTACAATGTTTAGAGGATTATCTATGACGGAACCTACAGTCGCGCCTTTCACGAAAGCCTCTTGTTGTCGATGGCTTCTCATAAACACTTATCGTAGCTATATTAGGTGCGTCCAAGCCTAACCGGTGGAAACATTTTCATCTGCCAACAGACCGAATTCCCCCCAGTTGTCAATACTGGGTATCGTCCGGTAACTGTGTTCCCTCTTCCTCACAATCCTCGAGGACGATCTCCTCTTCCTTGTCTCCAGCTTCTCTCGGTTTCTTGTTTCTCCTTGCCCTCCCGGGATCGACAAAGTTCTCTGCCCACTCGGAGACCCTCCTGACCTTCTCTAGCGCAGGATCCTCACCCCCACTTTGTAGATTGACATTCCCCCATTTTCTTCGCTCCCGTGATCCGAACCGATTAAGCCTGTAGACGAGGTTAATATGTGTACGGTCTTTCCTTAACGTGGCCCCATTGACTTTATTGTTCCAAACGCCCAAAGCCAGATTTTCGATAAGTATGACATCCTGAAGACGAAGGGAGTCGACCGTCTCTCTGAAGGTTCTGCTGGCCGGGGTAGTGGATGTGAGAGGAATCCAGATGTCAATCTTGAATCCAGCGGCCGTCTCGTCTCCCACCAAGAGCGTTTGGAACATCAACGGTTTGTGGAACTTCCTGCTTACTATATTCCGGACGGGGGAGATGGATATTATTCCCACGACTGCAGATATCGACATTGTTTGCGGCTGGATCGAGGTCAAGTACCGGGCGTTGGGAAGACTCCGTAAGTCTGTAAGCATTCCGATAGGCGGCAGTGCCGGAATGCAGGAGTTCAAGCCGGCATCACTTGTGAAGGAGGGGAAGGAGCCATCCGTAGTAGTAACAACGGAGGTATTAACTGAGGTTGTAGTTGAAATGTGCACAGGAGAGGATGGGACATTATGAACGGCAAAGGAACGGGTGAGATCTTCACTGCTGGCTGGAGCGGCAGAGAAGGAGGAGGAGGAGGAGGAGGATGAGTATTCCGTGTATGATGTTTCATCACAAGGCTCAGCTGGTGGAATGATTGGTGTGTGTGGATCCGGCTTTTGGGAGAAGCCAGTGGGTAACCGTTTCCTCTTCAACGGGAGTATCCGCCAGGCTGCATGCTCGCTTGTTGCCGAGGTGACAGAAGTAGGCGTGGGGACAACCTCTGCATCAGTTCCGTTGCTATTTCGATCCCGGAAAGCATCCAATAGTTCAGTATCTTTAAGAAGCCTGGGTGATTTCGCATGGAGTATCGCTGAGCGGGTCGGAGCACCGAGAAGTACAATTTTCGCGCCATCCCGGACCTGGCTGGGAGGTGGCGAAGTGGAGGTGGCGAGTGAATAGGCAGTTTGGTAACTTGATGGCAGTTGTGAGCTGGTGGCCATAGGGGATGGATGAAGACGGGTTTTCGGGGAGATATCTTTGTGTATGATATACGGTACTTGCAAAGGTTGATCACAACGCTCGAGGGCCTGAAAGTCTACAGGGCTACCGATGTGGTGGTTCGTGCCTGATTGACGCCTTGTTGGCATGGGTGGTAGGGAGGGTGCTATCTGCTCCAAGAATCTGGTTGCCCCGAGCTACGGTCGAGTGCCAAGGGATGGGGTTAAGCAAACTGAACCCGATGAATAAGGGAATGCAATTGAGGAAAAAGAAAGCACAAGATACAAGTCCGAGTAGAATTTAGGCTGAAGGGCTTTTGTAGAGAAGCAAAGCGACTGCGATACTGAACCGAACCGGTCCTCGAGCATACTCGAGTGTCGTACACAGTCAGTGCGTGGTATGCAGAGATGATGTGTACAGTACTACCGGTAGTAGACTACTGGAGCAGCGATGCGCTACAGTACGGTACTGTGGTAAGTTAGGGGTTGTAGGCACTTGAAGAAAATACTCGTACTGTACTCGCACGAGTACTGGCATGATACCGGTACCTTATGTTGTTATGATCTGTTTTATGTGTTACTGTACTAGTACTCGAGTACTGCCTTCCAACACTACACTTTCAGCAAATCTGGCTTGCGGGTAAAGAGAATGTGGGGAACCCCTCCCCCTCTCCCTCTCCTCTTGAGCCAACGAAAAAAGCAATAATCGCCCTTAAGTTAATTCCTTTTGGAGGTTCACGTGTTAGGGAAAGCGGCCCATTCTAAGCTGATTGTTTACTTGGTTCGAATTGAATGGCTGACGGAGAGAGGAGGTTGCCGTAGCTGATTGAATCTCCTCGTGCACTCGAGTATCTACCGGTGCAGCAAGTACGGTATGGTCTTTATCTGCAGAAATGGGATGACAGCCCATCATGCCTTTCGTGGTTTGGTTCGTTGTGAAATGACAAAGATGGAAAGGGGAAGTCGGGAATGGGCGAGTTGACAGGCGTTGAGATGCAGGGCCAATAGCCAACAATGATCAGTTAGGGATACTCGAGCACTGGATAGTCCATCCACTCGAGCACGGTACCCGCAGTGAAAGGGAATGGAAAAAAGTAAAGAAAGCCTAGTCAAGGAAACAACCCCCGGTCCAATTGGTCAATCTCCCCTGCTGCTCTCCTCTGCCACCGTTGCTCTGGGAGACCAGATAGGAAAGCAAGAACCTTTCCCCAGAACTTTCCCCATCCGTCAAATTTCACTGTGCGGGGGGGTTAAGTGGCCCACTCTGTTGCCGTAGCAACCCACCCAGGAGCCTCACCACTGTTGCCAGCTCAGTGGTAAACAACGGACCGCTCTATTCAAGCTTCTTTCAGGTGTGGGCAATGGCGGCGGGCAGGTGAAATAAAACAAGAGAAATCCTCTCCCGCTACCTCCTACATACTTATCCCCCCCCCTCTGCTCCCACTCCACCTGGATTCTTCATTCTCCCTCCTTGTTCCTTGCTCCAACTCGTGACTCCCACCTCTCTCGTGCTATTGTTGTGGTTGTCTCACCCTTTTCGCTCTTCCCTACTTTTTTTGTCATCACTTCTGCTTCTTTCCTTTCTTCCCCCCCCCTTCCCTTCCCTTTTTTCCTCTTTCTTTCCTCACCTTCGTCACTGTGTCTCCCGTTGTTAGTTGTTGCAATTGCATGTGTTTTTAATTGTTATCGTGCTTTACCTTCAAGCACCCCCTTCTTTCCTGATAACCCTACGGCTGCAACCCCCAAACCCGATGACCACCATGACCACTGTTACTCCCCAGACACCGGGCCACAAGCGGTCGGCAACCGCGATAATACGCTCCTTTGTTTCCCCTCACAAGTCACCCTCAAAGTCGCCTCAGAAATCTCCAAAGTTTCCTGGCAACAAGCCATCCTCCTATTTCAGCGGCAGCAGGCCTTCAAATCCTTTAAACAGTTATATGGTAACAGGTTCAATGGCCCCGCCTCAGCTACCCGAGCTGTCGCTAGACAATTCCTCGTTTCTGCCGCCATTGGAGCCGCCGAATCCACCATTCGCTCAGAAACCTGGCGGAAAGATGCATAAGAGGTCCCTCTCGTCTCTATCGATTTCGTCGTTTACTTCGAGGAAGGACAAATCCGTTCCCTCTTCCCCCACAAGAGGCAGTTTGGAGGTTCGGGGGGGCACCGTGTTTGATTTGATCAATAATTTCAATAAGGTGGCTGAACAGAGCTCGGCTCAGAATACGGGGCGCTTTGGGGGTCAAAAGAAGCCGAACAAGGCCAGAAGTACAATCGATTTTTCAATTCTGAGAATGAATAAGAAGCCTTCTGTCGATATCAAAGGCCTTTCAAGAGATAAGGAAAATCAGAGACCGGCTCCTGAGCTTACACCAAGCACATCTACAGGCGCGGGCTTTACCAATGACCCGGGGCCGATTGGAGGTCTACACCTTTTCTCGCTGCCTAAAGACCACCCCCATTCTCAAAGCAAGAAGCCCCCTCCAGTGCCATTCAAGGATCGTAGTTCTCGGATTACACCATCATCTTCAAATACCTCTCTGCAGCGCAGTCTTCTTCCCGCCGCATCGATCGAACAGCAACCGCGGCCTTCGTTCTCATCTTCGAGTTCTTCTATCTCCGCCCAACAAGAACAGGCAAGCACCGAGGAACTGGTTAGGAAGTATACTCCAAACGAATATACACCATCATCCCAACGCAATTTCTTCGGCCAGTACGAGCCCAACCTAACCAGGAAGCCTGTAAACGGTTCGACCGGTAGTGGTAGCAGCAGCGGAAAGCCTAAGCAGAGGCCAAAGAGTGCTTACATTCCTCCTTCGGCTTCTTTGCTATCTGGTGGATTTAGCGTCGCATCACCAAGAAAGGGGAGCAACGAGCTGCGGCATAGCATGGAGAAGAAACGATCAGATGGCCGGAGGTCTCCTACTGGGAGTCAATCTAGCCAGGGAAGCCAGAGCAGTCAGGGGAGTGGAAAGAGTGCCAAAAGCAGCCATAACGCTGGCCTGGATTTGGAAGGGATTGACGTCGCTTTTGAAGCTCTGCTTGTTAGTTCTCTTGTCGCCCGTTCTCGTTTACTCTCACTAAAGTATCTAAAATAGGATTCGCGGGGTGTACCGGAAAATCTCCGGGACCGGATGCGAAAGCTAGATATCAGGGTAAAACAAGAGTTCATCAGGAAGGAGGCTCAAATGGAGAAGAGTGCCGAAAAGGCTATAGCGGCCCCCTCTTCAACCGGTTTATTTGGGAGAAGGCCGCAGACTGCACATGGGGGAAGGTCCGAAACTAGGCCAAAGTCAAGAGAGGGAACCAGGAGTCTCGATGCTCCACCTAGTCCAACCAAGAAGACTAGGCCCCGTAGCCGTACTTTTGGAGCTTCTAAAGACAAGGATTCGTCTACCCCTATGTTCTTGAGCTCGCCAAAGAAGCAAAAGAGTTCGGATTTAGGACCTACCGGTGACAAGAGCCTACGCGTGAAGGGTATTGCCTTCCCTCCGGCCTCGACATCTGCAATTCCGAGTAACGGCTCAACCTCTCCAACCATGGTTCCGACACTTGGTCCTCAAGAATGGGTCGAGTGGCTCCGGGATGCGGCCAGACCCAAAATCAAGGGGCAAAAGGTGTTTGCCGAGGGTATTGATGGAAAATGTATCAGGGGTGAGCAGGGCATGAAGGATGTTGAAGTTTCTGTGCTTCATAAACTTCGCCTCGTGCTCCGCAATGAACGCCTGCGGTGGGTTGAGAAGTTCGTTGAGCTTGGTGGCATGCAGGCAGTTTGGGGCGTTCTGGAGAGGGTGTTGCGCATTGAGTGGAGGTAATACTGCCCGGCGACTTTTCTAATTGTTCGATAATTTGTTTATTTACTGTTTCTGTGATTTAGGGAGGAGCATGAAGATTTGTTGCTTCACGAGCTTCTACTCTGCCTTAAGGCGCTCTGCACAGCTTCTTTAGCCCTTGAGAAGCTACTGGAGATGGAGAACATAGTTTTTCCTCGTTTGATTGAACTTCTGTTTGATGAGGAAAAGAAGGGGCCATCTGAATTTACGACTCGCGGGCTCATCATTAGTCTTTTGTTCACGCATCTGTCCACTGCATCGCAAGCCCAGAAGCTGGAGCGCGCAAAGAGAATTCTAGCATACCTTGCTGATAAGGTCCCTAGTGAAGATCAGCGGCCAGTTGAATTCATTGAGGTTGCTCATACGAGACGGCCGTACAAGAGATGGTGCAAAGAAGTTTCTAATATCACCAAGGAAGTCTTCTGGATATTCCTCCACGGCGCCAATGTCATTGCGCTGCCGGTGGCATCGCCGCAGTATGGTCGGGGCAGGGAATACACTTATTGCATAAACCATTTCCCTGCAGAACGCCCACCGGTGCCCGCGGCCCCTTATGTTGGCGGTGTTGAGTGGGAGGCTACCAACTACCTTGCAAACCACATGGACCTGCTTAACGGGTGTATTGCCAGCCAGGAGACTCGTGAGGAGCGAAACAATCTTCGTCTAGACCTCAGGAACTCGGGATGGGAGAAACTTATGGGGGGCAGCTTGAGGACATGCAAGGAGCGGTTACACACTGCTCTTCACGAAGGGCTTAAAACATGGGTCGCCGCAGCCGTGGCAGACGAGTGGGAAATTTCCGACGTTCGATTTGGTCCTAGGATCGAGCAGCACAGCCGAGGTGCGGAAAAAGAGGCTAAGAAGGAGAGACGAAGGAAGAAGGAGCAACAGCGTGAACAAGAGGAGCTTAAGCTTCAACTTCCCAAGTTGGATTTCGTTAATGGTGGTGTTGCAGTCAGTGGAAAATCGAGAAATGATAATACGGACGGAGGGTGGCTATACTAGTTAAGGAGCTGGTTATACCTTCGTCTGAGTTGATTGTGTTAGGGTGTGTGTGAGTTTGTGGAGTTTGTTTTGCTTGATGATGGTGACGACGACGACGATTAGACATGACAAACCTTTCCTTGTCTTTTGTGTTGGTTTTTCTGGGCGGAGGGTATATGGGACGGGAATGAGTGACGATCGGCATCCCCCAACGATACGACGGGAGGGACGAACAAAAGTGCAAGGGGATATTGCTAGCAACTTATCGGAGCATTGGGTCATTACAGATTTTATGGTGGATGGTGTCTTGCTTAGTTTACTTACATTCTTTCTCTACTCCTATTACTCAAAAACACCGACTGCCATTTCGGCTCTCTTCTCCTTGCATGGCATTCTGTTTTATATACATATCTGTTTTGAGTATTTTGTTCAGGCGTCTGTTGGGCGTTCTTTTTTATATCTTAACGTTACGAAATCCTCTCTCTTTCCTTTACTTTCCTTTTGTTGTCCAACCTTTCACCATTCGCTGTTTATATTTTCTATGCCCATCACTTTGCATATCTGGAGTTGAGTGAAATAACTCGGCCCAACCGGTTTCATCACACGTTTTCGGGAGGGGATGAAGGCAGAACGGAGGAGGCGGAAGGTACGATACTAAGGTTGGCGGGGCAGGGTAAGGTTGCCGGAAGGTGGTTTTGTTGTTTGTTTATGAAGTCATGATGAAATTTCCATATTCCTCTTCTAGTTATTCCCCCCCCCCCTTTCTGCATGCGACATATCAGATAAGTTAGAGTCGGGGATGTTATTAGTCCGTAGTGTCTACTCTTGAGCTGGATTAGGCTTTGAGTCGACTGCTTAACTAGTTTAAATATAGTTACGAGTACTCTTTGAGTTGGTCGACCGTGTGGAGGAGTTAGAGGCCGAGAGATTGTACCTAGTGTGGTTTTCTCGAAGCTCTGGTTGAATGTATAGCACCTATTCACTTGAACCATTGGAATCTGTGCTGAGGAGGGGTACGCTGCCTGCGTTGCTATGGACGAAACGATCGAGTGATAATATGTGGATTGCGCGCCCGCCTAGTATACCCCTAAGTACGATACCCTTATCGTCCATCAAAACATAAACCTGCCCGCATGAAACAACTAGCGCGCAGCAAATTTGTCCGCACAAATCAGTATAAGCAGTCTTTAGGCCTTCGCACAACTGAGCACACTCACACTGTATAAAGGTTGAGCGCTCCTCGCCTCTCTCATCTTTCCTTCCTTCCTCCCATCCACACCCAACACACACTTCCTTCACCATCATTACCTACAACCAATACCGGTAACAACAAAATGCTTTCTCTGAAGCACATCCTTCATTCTATCTCAGGGCCAATTGGGCAAAAGTGGAGGACTATTAGGAGAAACTGATTGGTAACAGTTTCTCCTGTGGAAATGAAGAATTTTCCACATTAAGAGGAGGAATAAAATGGAGAATCTCCCTGGGACGTTAGAGGTGACTCACCCGGGGAGGTATATTGTCTCAGCTAAGAGGCTGAAGGGAAACACCACTTCTGAGCTTTCTCTCATGATTGTTAGGGCAACTATGGGGAAAGTTCAGGAGTGGTTTTCCCTCTGGATCATGGAGAGGGATATTGGAAATAGTGCTGGAGCAAGCACTAGGTAAGTGAAGTGCTTGAATTGGAGGAATATAACTTCTCCAAACCGAGCTTTTCCTTCCAACACTCAACTTCCCAACTTTATGGTAAAGTTGAGTGTGGGGAGACAAAATGCTGGAGTTGGAGGAGTATAACTCCTCCAATTCCAGCAATCCCTCTCCTGACACTCAGCTTTCTAACCTGATGGTAAAGTTGAGTGTAGGGAAACGAAATACTGGAGTTGGAGGAGTATAACTCCTCCAATTCCAGCAATCCCTCTCCCGACACTCAGCTTTCTAACCTGATGGTAAAGTTGAGTGTGAGGAAATGAAATGATGGAATCTGAAGAGTATAACTCTTAGAGATTCAAGACACAATGAAAGACCTAATTCAGAAGCAGGAGGATAGTGGAAAGATTGACTGTCAGGTGGGAAAGCTGGAAACACAGCTTTCCTGGATTTCTTCTCTTGAATGGAGAATAATTACGGAGGAATGGTATGCTAAAAGCATACTGGATCATGGAGAATGAGTTTGGGAGTATGATAGGGAAGGATATTCGGAGGAGTATAACTCCACCAGCGAATTGTTTGGGTGGAATAAGAGAGTTGAAATTCTCAAAGTTGTAGGTATAAGATCCTCAGATGTGGTTTTGACAAATTGATCATCGGAAACTGAAATACTTGAGTTTGAATAAGTATAACTTTACAGATGAATGAGATCAGAAAACTGAGGCTTAGAGGCAGGGGAATACTGGAAAGATGCACAGTTCTGGAGGGAAAGTTGGAGGAACAGCTTTCCCTGGATTTCTTGTCTTGAACAGAGGACAACTAAAGATTATTAGCATGCTAAAAGCATCCTACATTACAGAGAAAAAAGTCGGAGATAAGGAGATGGGTATTCTGGAAGTGAAATCAAAGAATTTGGTAAGTATGACTCTACGAACGTAGTGTTGGGTGGAGTCAGAGAAGTAAAATTCTCAAAGTTGTAGGGGTAGAATCCTCACAGGTGAATTTGATAAGTTGATTGTTGGAAAGTCAAGTACTTGAATTTGAACAAGTTTAACTTTCAGATTAATAAGAGCAGAAGACTGGGTTCAGAGGCAAGGGAATACCAGAAAGATACATGTACTAGGGAGAAAGCTGGAGGACTAGCTTTCCCTGTATTTCTTGTCTTGAATGGAGGACAACTAAAGATCATTGGCATGCTAAAAGCATGCTACACGATGGAGAAAGAGGTTGGGAATATAGTGAGAACGCACAGTCTGGAAGCGAAATTGGGGGGTTGGGTGGGTGCGACTCCACCAACGTAGTGCTTGGTGAAGTCAGAAAAGTGAAAATCTCAAAGTTGAGGAGCAAGACCTCAATGATTAAATTGAGAACTTGATTGTCAGCAAGTGAAATACTTGAATTTGCAGGAGAATAACTTCAGAGATGGAGGAAGTTAGTGGAGTTGAGATATTCCAAATAGAGGATATCAGCCTGGTGTATAGTCTTTTGCTAAAATGCTGAAGATATAACTTCTACTGGATTTCTTCTCTTGTAGCGAGAAGAACTACCAAGAAGGCTAAAAATGAATTCCATGTTAGAGAATGGTACTAGAAATACAATGAAAGTAATGATTGGGGGATTGAAGTCTTTGAATCTGAGGAGAATAACTTCACTAATCTAATCACAAGTTGGGGGTCATTAAATGAAATATATGAATTTGGAAGATTATTACTATACAAATTAAAGAGATTAGCAGATTTGGAACTTTTGAGGTAGGAGATACTGGCAAGAATACTAATAAATCTACAAGGCAAAACTCTCTAAACACTAGTGTTATTTCTTATCATGTCTCTTTCATGCTTTCTCTATCAAATATATCTTATAAAACTGCTTTGTTTGAGTTTCTATTGTTTTTTCTCTTTTTCTGCTGGCTCAGATCCATCTCCATATCATGATCGAATATTTTTTTCTCCTACAGTTATGATATATATGTTCTCTCTACTTGTATATATTTTTCTGACAAACTGATATTGGTAAATGAAAAAATAGAATTGGTAATATACAGTCAACTAAGCATTAGCTGTTGTATAGATATTTATATTTAAACATTTTTACTAGTAGCAGATATCTGGAAATTGTAATGGAGAAAGTGAAAAATATATTTAGAAAAAGAAGATATAGGAGAAGAATGAAATAGGAGAATGCTACATATACAGAAATAGCTTACCATATTAATAAGAGACTACATTTTCGAGAAAGATTAAGGAGTGTTTTGAGTCTTAATGCGAACGAGAAGTAGAAGCACTCGGAGGTATCAATTGTGCTTACTTAGGACTGAAGAGTTTACATTCACTATAGTCGCTTACAATTGGAATAATAAGAAGAACTCTAGTTTATATCAAGTGTATATACATCATTATATATATTGCATTTGAAAAATGACTATTAGAACAGATCGTTCGGTATTTCATAAGAACTCTCACCATATTCACTTTTAGGATATATATATAAAACTTAGCTTAGAAGAATAAAGAAATTGACAACTACATACTAGTAGAAGAAGGATAAATTCAGATAAAATAGAAGTTGGGTGGATTCTCTGAATTTGTAACTGGAACAGGCTACAAGTTTAGGTATGATTATGTTTTATGTATTGTTTTAGAATACGAGTTCAGGTAACTTGTATCCCTTGTCAGTTTGTGTTATATTTTGTTTTAGGATACGAGTTCAGAAGGCTTGTAGCCTTGTTATTTGTTACTTGTATTGTTTCAGGATACGAACTCTGGAAGTTCGTAAGCCTTGTTTATTGTTGATTGTTATAGGTTAGGTATGATTTGATGCCTTAGGATTTGGATATGATTAATGCGAGATAGATTATCACAAGTGTATTTAAAGACCTGTATCTCTCTAGACTTAGAGAGATCAGACTTCAACAGACAGAGTTTTCAATATACTTGGTTGAGTAGTTATCTTCTATTTAGTTCGATTTGAGAATCTTTAAGCATCGTACAGGTCTAAAGCACTTGGCCTTCTCTTAGTAGTTTCGATAAAGTAATAGAGTCTACTCAATTACTTATTGGCGTCTCCGGTACTTGATCTCATTTATACCACTAGTTTGGTTAGGGTCAATACCAAATCTCTTTGCAAGACCGCTACCCCATGGGAAGCGGTTACAGAGTTTGAGTGACTTAATAATCAGGGTTAGATGAAGAGTGTCCATACTGTTGTAAATGAAGATAAAAGATATTAATATACATGATTTCTTAAGAAATGAAAGTAGTGTAGACTTTAGTATAAATGGAAGAACTTTCCACTTGATAATTGAAGAATCATCAAGCAATGGAGAAGAGACTATAACAATATAAAAAGGTTATAATCTTCAAAATTTGAGAACTCCTTCTACTTCATATAACTTTACCTTATTGTACCTTTCTGATAATGCTCCATACTCTTAAATATCTTTGGCATAGTTAGCTCAATATTCCTACAAGTTAGCTATTCTGTAATACAAAAATATTATTAGTCTTTTCTACAAAATATATATATGAAATAGTTATACTATATATGAACAATTAAGAGGAAAATTTCTGAATATAGAGGGTAATTTTTCCAAAGTAGAAATATATTCCTGCTAGAATTGCTGGTTTTTTTTCAATTCTATGCAAATTCTGCTATATTAGTTACATTTACTTGAGATTAATATTATATTTTTCAGGAATTTTAATAGGAATAATGATGAGAGAGAATAAATATCAAGGGAGAAATGAAGTTGAAATAGAAATTATTAAATAAAAGAATTTGGGAAGAATGGAGAAATAATATATAACGTAATTTACGGGGTTCCCGCTCAGTACCCAGATGCCGCTCACCATGGCAACCACTGGAATACCAAATGTATATTTTATTATCTACACAACTAGTAGTGATACCATACTGAAAATTTGTTAAAAAGTACTTTTAAATATGGAGAATCAGAATCTGGAGTTTACATTTAATAATAATAAATAATGCTTCTTGTATACTCACTTGATTCCAAACTGGTTGAAATAGTATCTTGTTTACAATAGTAGTAAAGAAAATTGACACCAACCACAAATCTTATAGTTTGAGCAAATAATATGATCTGATAGGTCTTATATTTGATGTATGAACTGCTTTGGCATTTGTTTGTAGCTATTTTGGAAGGTAGTATGGCTCTAAAAA
>Ga0307509_10006936_pt1 | contig 15025 bp, 16 predicted proteins | sample 10_EM_MG_FD_202245 | JGI IMG/M metagenome (GOLD analysis project Ga0307509, IMG submission 202245) | Populus trichocarpa ectomycorrhiza microbial communities from riparian zone in the Pacific Northwest, United States - 10_EM | ecosystem: Host-associated > Plants > Roots > Unclassified | place...
ATATACGTCGTCTACCCAAAGTCTATCCAAGTAGCTGACCTCTGGTAAGCAACTCCAACCGGGAATCCGTGCTCCTACCTTCTTCGTTGTGCTGACGTCAAGGACATTTACAATCGACAAGTCAAAACAATCCCCAGGTTTCCACACCCGCTCTCTTCCAACTCCAAAAATGACAACGGAAAACGGAAAAATGCTTGATGAAACACCGGAAGTCCTCCCACTATCGGCTGCGTTTACTCCCAAAACATTAGCTATCGCTTCCTTGGGTCTCGCGGTTCTCTTGCTGGCTTGTACCGCGCAACACTTTTTACTTTGACTTGAGCTCATCTGTATTTAGTGATACTCTTGTTTACCCGGAAAAGGTCCAAATCTCGAGGAAACAGCTTCCTTCTTGTCGGTCCATCGGATGCTGGAAAAACGAGCATACTCACGCAAGTGGGTCCCGCGATCTGTGTCTTACCTTCGGGATTCTAACTTATTTTTATTTAGCTTGCGTACAACCAGCATATACCAACACAAACATCCATGCAAATAAATTCATCCATCGTTTCTATTTCCCCCAAGAAGACAATACGAGTTGTGGACATCCCTGGCCATCCAAGACTCCGAAACCAAATCCTGGAGCACCTCGCTGACGCCAAAGTCGTCGGGTTTGTGGTTGACGCGAGCACGATCTCTCGTAATGGACCTGCAGTTGCAGAGTACGTGCGTTATTTGAATTGAATAGAGCTAGAATTTTATACGCACCCAGACATCTCCATCTCGTTTTGCACGCTCTTACGTCCCTACCGCCGTCCCAATCTCAGCCTTCATTGCTGATCATCGTCCACAAAGCGGACTTACTCAAGGCCACGACATCAACACAAAGTAATGCAAGTGCACTTGCCATTAATCGCGTTAAGACGATTCTCGAACGCGAGTTGGAAAAGAGACGAATTTCTCAAAGTGGTGGGGTCAACGTCGAGGGGCTAGGCGAGGAAGGGGAGCGTTCAGACATGGGGGGGCTTGAATGCGGAGAGAAAGAAGGTTCTTTCAAATTTGATGAATGGGAAGGCGGAGAGATCTCCTTCCTGGGTACTTCTATTGCGACCATCACATCTAGTTCTGACGGAGAAAAGGGTCCGTCCGACGGCGGACTCGATCCCATACGGTCATGGCTGGAGCAAAACATATAACGTTCTGATGTAATTATCTACCTTTTTTTTTCTCTCTTCTGTCCACCGAATCTTAAGTTTTGATGCATTTCTTCTGTCGTTCGCAGAGTCTATAATACTCTTATCTTTGACGTATTCCAAGCATGGGGATGCATGAAGTATCACGCTCGCTGAGCAGATGGCGCGACCTTGAACACGCAGACGAGATGAGAGAAAAATTAACATGAGCTGGTGATACAACTGGTGATACAATGAGGCGCAGTAATTAGGACGATATGGACATTATATCTAGAAGACGTAGGAACATGGCATGGACATGGGCAGGACAAGTTGGACAGGACCCTCGTCCAAATTTCCCTCTGCACAACTTTGTCCCCATTCATTGGTGGTGTACAAACCTTTCCGCGTCTTGGATTAGCGCTGGCCACTGATCCCGCGGCCCGCCATCAAGCCTTCGAAATCAACATTCGGCTTTTCAGTCATCAACTTCGTTCAAGTTCTAGGACATAGGGAACACGATGTCCGAGTCTCCATCAGGGACAGTGATTTACATAGGCTCACAGGATCTAGCAAAGGTATAGTGAACCTTGTTCATCGGAGCAGAGACAACTTACAAACACTGGTGCCTAATCAGATTTCTTCCTTGCTCCCTTCCAACAAAAAGCGATCTATGGTTGTTCACTCTTTGATCAGCTCCCTCGGTCTCATGACATCGAGTCCTTTTCAGCAAAGGCGCCTCGTGGTAGTGACTCCTAGAAAAGCGAGCTATAAGGATCTTTCCGTGTACCATACACGAGACTATCTCGACGCCATTCTGGACACCGGAAACTCTAGCAAAAATGAAAATGAATCAGAACCTAGCGCCGAGTTCGGCCTGGAAGATGTAAAATATTATTCCATGCCATTACGCTCTTTTTGAAAGGTCTTGTATAGGATTGCCCATATTTCCCAGGACTCTCAGATTATGTTCAGATGGTAGCGGGGGCCACCCTCACGGCTGTCACTGCGTTGCAGCAGAACTTGTCTGATATCGCTATCTGTTGGGACGGCGGAAGGTGGACGAACAATTTTTTTCAAGTGAATAGTCTTTATAACGATAAATTTACAGGCACCATGCTCGGAAATCGCAAGCATCAGGGTTTTGTTACGTTGCGGATTGTATCCTGGCGATTTTAGCGCTCAAGAGAGCTGCCTTTCCTGCTGCGGGACCAGTGGGCGGGCTACCTATTTCGATTCAGAAGCCTCGTATCATGTATCTTGATTTGGATCTTCACTTCTCAGACGCAGTTTCCGAGGCTTTCTACTCGCCAACCTCCTCCTCACCCCCTCAGATATTGGTAAGAATAGACTGATCAAGTTACAAAGAAGGAAAGAAAGGGCTCACACGACCTTCTAGACCTTGAGCATCCATCATACAGCTCCTGGATTCTTTCCCATCTCTGAAAGGGCCAAACTACCTGATGTCTCCAGTCCGGATTTCGATCCCTTGACTCTGTCAATACCCCTGCGTCATGGAGCATCCAACGCGACGTATGCCAAAATATGGCCGCTTGTTGAGCGTGTTAAAGATACTTTCCAACCGGATTTTATTGTGGTTCAATGTGGTGTTGATGCTCTTGCTGGGGATCCTTGTTCAACATTTAACTGGTCACTCGGAGGTGACGAAGGCTCCCTAGGTGGGTGCATTCAGAAAGTGGTCGACCAATGGGCGGGCAAGAAACTCCTGCTAGGGGGAGGTAAGAAGATAGGCCTTTATCTTTGGTACTCTGCACCTTATAATTGACATCTCAGGCGGCTACAACTCCCCAAATGCTGCAAGAGCGTGGGCGTACTTGACCTCAATATCGGTATATTTTTCATGCCATCCGTCTCCGTCACGGCTCTTAAATTTTAACAGACTGGTACCTCTATAAGCCTAGAAACAGAAATTCCTGACCACGTAGGATTCCCACTATATGGTCCCTCCTTCACTGTAAGCATCACCGCACTGCTTTTAGAAGTCCCGGATTTACGATGCTTCATAGCTTGACGTCCCAGCAGGCAATATGACAGACCACAACACTGAGGAATATCTCACCACCGTAAAAGAATGTTTTGATAATGTAATAATATCGTTAGAACAAAGAATGACTAAAGGATGACTGCTTCCCAGTGATATCATTGGACCAAACAAAAACAAATATCAGTAGATACAAAAAACCAAATTTTTTGATGAACGGGTTTTCTTGTCGCCACCTTTTAGACAGTGCCCATCCTATGCTCCCAACATATGGTGAGGTGATTCAGGTCAAGCGCAGAGGAATGCCCGGTCGGGTATAAGAACTCGCCCACTCTTTTCCGTAGTGTTCGTGGGTGTCAGACCTTGCCTACATCGCACTCAAGAATAGTTATCGCAATTTTCATCCATTCCTTTTCCTGAATCCTGGGTCGTGAATTTTTGTGTGTATTCCCAGGTGCGGTGACAAGTTTTTGAGCGACCAAAAAGCCAGCATCAGTTTGCCACAGGTGGGGAACAATATCCTTCTTCCCGACCAGCGAACAAGTAATTCTTCTTTGAAGATTATACATATCGGGCCTCCCTGGCAATTGCATACCTTTTTTGCAACTTGCATTGTTCTTGCACCAAGATACTTACGCCCGACTCGGCGCGCACGAACTTTCCTACCCCGGAGACATTTCCACTGCTTTTAATATGGATCTGAAGTGGCAGGGATGGGACGGGATGTATCAAGGAGGTACGATATTGGTCTGTTATGAGGTCGTACTCACAAGGAAAAAGTGATATTTCTTGTTAACCATGTATCATCTTCTTAACTTGGCCCAAATCCCATTTCGTCATTTCTACAATCCAGTTGGAAGTTGATATAGTGAAAGAAAATTCTTGCGAAGGCCGTGACTTGAGAATGATCGCCTAACACGTGTCACTTTCGGGTCCACGTATAGTGCTGTCACCCATCTCGTCTTAAATATCCTCTCTTCTGACACTCGAATTTGATAAACGAATCCATGTTCATCATCAATTGGTTCTGGGACGTTCTCGCGCAGCTTGGTACTGTTACCTTGGCATTTCTGAACCGCTTACGCTCTAATCTTCAATCCCCAGGTCTGCTCCATAAGAATGCCAAAATTCTATTCCTCGGTCTGGATAATGCTGGAAAAACTGTGCGTAAACTGTCTATTAAATCCAACTTTCTTCCTGAATGTCTCTGTTAGACCCTGTTGCATATGCTCAAAAATGACCGCCTTGCAACTTTGCAACCCACACTCCACCCAAGTAGGCTTTGTCGTATCCTCGAAATTTGAAGCCAAGGCTCAGTCTTTGTCCCATGCTATAGCTTCAGAAGAATTGGCCATCGGAAATGTGAAGTTCACGACCTATGATTTGGGAGGTCATCAACAGGGTGCGATATAAAGATACCATGACATAATTCCACGCTCACATTTAAATTTACCCAGCTCGCCGTCTCTGGCGTGACTACTTCCCCGAGGTCGATGGCATCGTTTTCCTCGTCGATAGCGCCGACTTCGAGCGCTTTTCGGAGTCGAAAGCTGAGCTCGACGCCCTGTTGTCCATTGAGGAGCTCTCAAAGGTTCCTTTCCTGGTCCTTGGCAATAAGATTGATGCACCCGGTGCCGTGAGCGAGGAGGAGCTGAGACATCACCTCGGTCTTTACCAAACAACTGGCAAAGTGCGAATTATTGCTTTCGTCCTCCAGTGCTTAAACCTCATATTCACCTGTTCACGAAATAGGGCAAGGTTCCTCTCAGCGATATCCGACCCATCGAGATCTTCATGTGCTCAGTCGTTCAACGACAAGGTTATGGGGAAGGTGTGTTTGCCGTCTCGTCCCTTGGACATACTGTATCTAATTATACCTCGTGTTTACAGGGTTCCGTTGGCTGTCGCAATATGTAAGTTTTTGTCTTTCGAGTTGACTGACAACTACTCATTACGTTCCCTCAGATATAATAACGAGACTCCAGCCTTGCTTAGAAGTCGTCCATTCTTTATGCCTCCCTTTTCTTTTGTTCGCCCTCCGATTTCATTAGCATGTTCCGTTTGCTTGCGTAGTTGTAGATTTCTTGCAATGCACATAATTTACCGAATACCCATCGCATCCATAGGTTTTGTCTACATATCTGGAACCGCAAAGACTTTTGACCTGACCCTGATGGTGAGCGCGTGAGAAATGTATCTTGCATGTTTCTTCCCTTCTTATTCTCGTTTCGCAATGTCCTCATCCTATCTACGCTTATAAGAGTCATTCTCATTGTATACAGTGAATGGCATGATGCAAGATCTGTCGTAAAGTATACCGATGTCGATTATCGCGTTTTCAGTGACGCTGCATCCTTTCTTCTGCATCCAGCCCCGGGCGACGCTAATTGTGCCCAAGGACCATTGAAAGAGTTATTTGGATATGCTCTGGAAGTTGGGAAGTACGTCCTTTTCTCTTATTGGCGTGTTTAATTTACGACGGCTTTTTTAGCCCATACAAGCGAGAGACATATCGCTACACCCCATTGCTTGCTCTGCTTCTCATTCCAAATTCGTGGCTTCACCCTTCATTTGGCAAATACATTTTCGCGTTATGCGATCTTATTAATGGGATCTTAATATACCAACTACTCAAAACCGAAATTCTGAAGACGAAGATAGTGTCCAGCAATTCCCAGAAGAACGACCAGGTCGATGGACTACCAACAGAACATTTAGCCACTATTTACAGCGCAGTGCACCTTCTCAACCCACTGGTATTCTCCATCTCGACTCGCGGCTCCTCCGAATCTGTTCTTTCACTCTTCGTCTTACTCACACTGTACGCGTCGTTGAAGCGTCGTTGGGACACCGCTGCCATTCTGCTGGGTCTCAGCACCCATTGGAAGATATACCCCATGATATATGGTGTAGGCTGTTTGGGTGTTATTGGCGGGCCTGCACGCGACGGAAAATTTTCGAAGGAGTACTTGCGCACTATCGTGAACTTGAAAACCATTCGGTTCACGGCCATTAGCGCAGGGACGTTTTTACTCCTGGGCACGAGCTGCTATGCGATGTAAGCATGATTCTCTTTTTCTCTCTTTGACGAGGATTTCATGATCGACTTTTTGCAGATGGGGCTATCCCTTTCTCTACGAATCCTATCTATATCACCTTCATAGACTAGACCATCGCCACAATTTCTCCCCATATTTTTACTTGACATATCTGACATACCCGTCATTGTCAGGAGCCCCCGAACCGTTGCCCCTATGGAACCAGATCTTGCGTTCGCCTCTAACTAGTTTTGTCCCGCAAATGGGTCTGGCACTCGGGTTAGGGCTCCTCTTTGGGCGTAGGAAGGAGGACCTCGTCTTTACATGGTTCGTGCAGACCGTGGTATTCGTGGTGTTCAATAAAGTTTGTACATCCCAGGTTAGAATTTCCTATGCTTTCAAAAGGGTGTTACTGATTGTCTTGACAGTACTTCCTCTGGTATCTTTTATTGTTACCAATGCTCCTTCCACGGCTGTCGATCACACGCTCGAAAGCCATTTTGTATGCGGCGGTGTGGTTCGGCACCCAGGCTTTGTGGCTTAGCGAGGCATACAAGCTCGAGTTCTTGGGGCAGAACGTATTTTTCGCATTGTGGTTGAGGGGCTTGATATACGTCGTTGGGAATTGTTGGGTTTTAGCAGGGTTGATGAATGCTTATACTTAGTGAATGTATGGACTTTTACTGGAGAAACTATATATACTACATTGACCTCATCATATGGATTCCGCACGAAGTAGAGCATGGATAGATCCCGACCAAAATCCAAAAAAAAAGAATGTACAAAGTCTTGGGAGATTGGGCCAAAACTTTTTTTTGGAGAATAAAGATAAACTCCCTGGGTGCAGAAGGGTTAGTGAGTAGATAATGAGAAGTTGGCCGTGTTCGTGTTGGCGCCAAGAAGGTTATTCTGAATCTGATAACTCCATGTCGGAATCAGAGGTATCGTTGTGACTATATTTTGAGATAGACGACTGTCCGGGGGTTGGGAAATCAGGATACGCGTGAATACTTTGCTGTAGCAGAGGTGATGGTTGTGGCAAGAGCGGAATAGAGGTGATCGGGAGTGGAGGCGGCGGCAATGGGGGTGGCACCTCTTCTGGAGGTGGTGGTGGTTGGGAATAGAATTGATAGAGATAACTCTCGGTACTTTCAAACAATGTGCTCGACCAGGGCTCAGTGTTCCTAGGAGGTGGAATGTACGGAATGAGATGAAGAGATGAGAAATAACTAGGAGGGTAGTTGGCCCAGCGCCTTGGTTGGGGTGGAGAGTACTGAGGCGGTTCACAATCGACCGATTCATGGGATGAAGGATTAGAATATGGGCTGCTTGTGTCTGAACGAGTGTGTGAGGGGAGTGTGCCTGGAGTCGTGCTTCCAGCGTTAAGAGGTGAATGAGGAATGGCCTGGAATGCGCCTTGAAAAGATACAGTCTCGACGACACAACCGTCTCCATGAATTTCGAAAAAAGAGTCATCCAAATCGTCTTCTACACCGCCATGGTTTTCTTCCCAAATGCGAAATCTGATTCTTTCTCTCGGATGGTCTTCGCTGATCCAACCAGGGGGATAGCCCCAAAGCGAGATATTTCGCAACCACTCCTCATTGCTGGAGTCAAGGGCCTCTTTCAAGAGATTTCCTTGGATTTTACCAGGTTCAAACTCCTCAAGCCAATTTAAACGCTCCTGGCGAGATGATTCAACGATGTGGATTCTTTGAAAATTTCCCAGCCCTAGTGTGCCTTTAAAAAATTGATAGTATTGACGAGAAAGTGATATAAGATCTCGGTTGAGACGAAAAGGACATTCCGATACTTTGTGCTCTGGATGCCCACAGTTGAAGCAATGGGAAGGGTCCTCCAAGATTTCAATGGCACCAGATTGCGTGGTGTCGTCCTGGTCACCAAGAATTCCGTGGTCTGCGCGTTGGTAGATTCCGGATGGCTCCCACCCATGGGGCAAGGGGTCGGGAGATACATGATAGAAGAACAGAGCAGCTAGCTCTGAGGTTTCTCCATCGGAAGCTCCGTCTCCTGGGATGTTTGGTTTTGGTCCCATTCGTTCAAAGCTTGAAAGACGGCGTGTTCGTCCCAGCGACCCTTTGCGATTTCTTTTCCTTCTAGATGAAGCGCTGGAATCCAATAGACATATTTCTTCTTCCACTTCTCTTGGCCTTTATCTTGAATATTAATTGTTTCCAGTTGAAAGGACCTCTAGGAGCTCGTGGGTAATCTCAATAAGAAACGTTAAAATGAAACCCACCGTCAGCCTAACTTTGGCCAAAGCTGCTTTCGCGGTCTGTGTCCAACGCAATAAGAAAGAGAGCCTTGAAAGAGTTTTTTACACCCACGTCGCAGAGGGAACAGTTTGGGCCAGAGAAGAGAGTTAACCTTGGGATAGCTTGCCTAAAAGCCATATTTTGCAAGTCCGCTGCAACTGTGACAACACTGCATTACTCATTTTCATGTCAGAAACTCGATCACGTGAGGAGAGATCAACGAACTCCAAATATTGAACAAGGTTCAACTTTACCGTGCCCTCCTCACTCCAGGAAACTTGTTGGAGGTCAATGTCTTGCGATGGCCTTGCCTGAACCATCGTGGCGAGTTAAGAGTATGCGAATTTACCAATTGCCTTCCAGAGTTTGTAATTCACTTTGGCCGTTTTAGCAAAGCCTTGTCCATTTTATCAACAAGGAAAATGCATGTTTACTGAATCATGCAATTTTCTCCACAATGTATCTGCAACTGCCATCCCGGAAGCAGGACCCGGTACCCCGCAAAAACTCCCAAACGTTATTGTGGAGTCACCCAATTCCATTCGTTCGCCGCCTCGTTCGCCACGGACAACCAGTTTGTTGCTTGCGTTGCGAGACGTGATAGGAGATTCCGAAAATGATATTACACCAGCGGAATCGGTTTATGAAAACTCCGCACATTCCGAAGGAGGGAATTGGTCGGAAACTTTGCCCACTCTTGTCAACGAATTCGGCTTCGGACACCACTCACGACCAGACGGAGATATTCAGCAAGAACCGTACCTGGATGAAGACGATGAAAACGACTCCTCAGGCCATTGGACCGCAATTTCTGACTACGACGACGAAGACCAAACTTCTCGCCCAATTATGCCAATGGAGACTACCCGAAAAGAATCAGACGGTGGTTTAGTGGAACACAACGACCCAAATCTAGGACATAAGGCTAATTCTGCCTCCCTTGTGCTCGGGAACGATGCACCATCCATTGAACCGACCATTGGTTTTGCAGGAGATAGAAATTCCGTTGCTAGTACTTCTGGTTCTGGTTTACTCTCCCCGATAGAGTTATCAAACCTTCATCTTGGACCTTTCCGTCAAACAGTTGGAAGGTCGAACAGGAGTACCAACTCCTTTGATTCAGGCTATGCAGACAACTGGAAACCCCCAATCCCCATGCTGGCATCCCCACCACGTAGTCCATCCATCAGCTCAACATTTGATCTACTCTCGTCCCCATTTGGTTCACATTCAGCTCGGGTGTTCTCGCCATATTTAGGCCCATTCATACGGCCTTCGCCAGTTTCACCTGCGAGGGCGCTTTCTCCCCACATGGCAGATGATGTTGAACCTCTGGACCTGAGCCTTGACTCTCCCAATCACGATGGCAGAAACCAATTAGTTGCCCTCGAGACTTCTCCAGCGCTTTCGGGCGGAGAACCCTCTGAGTCTTTCTTACATGCCGATGACTTGCAACAGCAACTGGACGAAGGTTTAAACGAATCAGATGACGAGGAGATTCTTGAGCAATCCTATGGTCATACCTCTTTATGGGATTCAGAGGGTGCCGAAACCGCCGTTTTTATGGGTAACAATGCTCTAATCCCCATCGACGAACAAGTTGGTGATGCAATTGACCTACTCAGCAAAACCCCGACTCATTTCCTGGCTTCCAAAGACCTTCAGTTCAATGAAAGTGAGGTAGAGGGATCATCATTCGCCTATCCCAAGGATATCTCTACCTTTTCAACAGATACCGATGGTGATGTCATTGCGGAATCCCAACAACCGTCCAGTCAAGCCCCTGAAAATTTGCTCGATGAAGACGATGCTTCGCTTCTGGCATATACTCATAGCCCGTTAAATACTTCCCAAGAAAACGACACTTTGACTTCTCTTTATGATATTTACTCTGATACCACCCTTGAGAGGGATTCTACTTCTAATTCTAGGCCTGGTGCACAGCTTTTACGAGCAACAAACTCTTCGTTATCAAACTCTTCCACTCCTTCCAGCTCATTGCGTGAGCCGGTTTTTACACCGCCCCCTGTCACTCGGAAACGTTCAGGTACCATAACCGCGGACTCGCCAAATTCACTGTCATCTCCTATGACATCACTCGACTCTGTTTCTATGGGCAGGTCTTCTCCTTTCTCTCCATTAGGCGATAGCTCGGCCAGGAGCCATAGCCCTTATGGACAAGAAATTGAAATTTCAAGAAAGGTTCCTTTTGGCTTCAGAAGCTCTTTCTCGCTGGTATGCACAAAACTTATGTCTGCTTTGGACTTTGCTCATGTCAAGATTCAGGGTGGTGCTAGCAGATCTTCTCTCATGACCAACCGGAACGGTGGAAGGAGCGTGCCACCGTCCCCTTTGCAAACCCATGTGGAGAACTCCATCCCAGAACCACAACACTCCGATTCAGATAGTTCCTTTTCTGCTTCTGGCTCAAAGGGCTTGAAGCCCCTGCGTTTGGTGAGTGTTTCCAGCATCTTTTGGTGTTGTGCCTAATATCTGGTCCAAGTCTACTATTCTTGATGCAAACACTTCACGATCCACATTTCACCCTGGCATCTCTACTTCAACTACTAAACCTGTTAATAGCTTTCGTCCATCTGGTATATCAGCTCTAGAAGTTCCCTGGGATCCTTATTTATTGACGTTTGCCTACAGGAATTCACCATCATGCATCTATATCATCTGCAAGTGTATCATCTAATTCATTATCTCACAGTCGTCTGGTATGCCTTGCTGTATAGTCTGTGAATAACGCTGACTGGCTTTACTTAGCTCTCATCTACACGCTCTTCGCTTTTACCCTCACAGATTCGCAATAGTTTATTACCTTCAGAAGTCCCTTCTCCTCTTTTCAAAAATTTCGCCAACCTCGAAGAACCGCAGTCTGCACCGGTAGATTCTTGGCGAAATTCAGTTACTTATTCCCGGTCATCCAGCCGCCTCTCGGGGCCTTTTTACGAAGTTAACGAGGATGAGCCCGATACTATTCGTTACGCACGCGATCCTTTTGATGAATCCATACGAAGACCCATACCGACTGCTCCCCACACAGCACCAGTAACTCGTGCTCCTTCAACCATCCCACCCTCCCTATTTGCAATTGACACGCCGAAACCCACACTCATGTTTGCAATTGCCAGCGACGACGTTAACCAGGTGCGGCAAGTGCTGGAACGCGGCGATGCCGGTCCAAACGACGCCGTTGGACCCCAATCAGCTCTTGCGTTTACTCTTACCAACGATAAGCTGGCCAACAAATTGGAGATTGTCAAAACTCTGTTGGCTTATGGCGCGGACCCGAAGGTGGCGAAAACCATACAACTCCCAACACAGTCCCCGCTGGATGAGGACGACCACCAACAATTGCCATCCCAGGAACTGCGAACGACTCGAACTCTGATGGATACAATGGATCCAGCGACAAGGTATTTATCATCGATTCTCAGAGTTGACTTTGATTTTTGGAACTGATCGATGTATGTAGATATTATCTCGAGCGAGCTGATGCTGTCCACACTCGAAGGATATCTGTTCTCATCCAACGTTCATTCTTCCGACCACTAACTCGTGTTCGATATGAACTCATTGGACAGGATAGGGCCCTTGAACAGCTTTTCCGGGTTTTATCTATGCACTCCAGAGATCTAGCGGCGTCTCCGATGGTTGTCATGCTATGCGGTCAGTCGATCATAGGGCATCTGAAATATAATATATAGCTGATTGATTGCAATTTTAGGACCAAGTGGCCATGGAAAGAGTTTGCTTGCAAGAAAATGTATGTCGATGATCATTTCGTACTACTACTCAAGGCTGATGTGACTTTGCACATGTAGTCGGGTCATTGCTCGACGTCCCGACCCACACTGTGAATATGACAACTCTAAGATCGACGCACGACCTTTGGCAATCTTACTCTATGAGCCCTTATGAAGTAATCTCCACTCCTTATTGTTTGACCTTGGGGTCATTATCTCACTATTTTTTTTAACAGACACCTACAACGTGCACTTTGGCGGAATTCCTTATTAACAATGAAGGCAAACGTTGTGTTGTTGTATTGGATGTAGGTTTCCCAAGCTGAAGCCGTCCTTACTTGAGATCTAAATTTGATTTGAAGGAAATCGAGAAGACTGAAGATCCAAAGACTCTCTGGTCATTGCTCATGCCTTGGGAACTTGGCAGATGCGCATTTGAGGCGGGCGCTCGTCATATCGACGTGAAAAATGTGATTTGGTTGGGCACCTCCAATATCGGCCATGACCTAGTATTTCAACATCGCGACTCTCGCAAGAATTCTGAGGAACCCATGTCAAGAGAGGAATACGTTGAACTGATGGCTTTACTCAGACCCAAGGTTTCTGAAAGGCTGGGAGTACGTGTACTACGTTTCTTTGCTGTCACTACTTTATTGAGCAATGTCAATTGGACAGGCTTCTGTTTTGTCAAGAATAACGACGGTACTTCCCTTCGTACCTTTTACGCTGGAGGAAAAGAAGGCGATCTGCTCCGAAGCACTATATACCCTCGGCGGAGAGTTCTTGGAGGAGTCGTCGCCAGAGACGATAGAGGGTGTGATTAACACTGCCCTTTCCAGTTACTGCGCCATCGAGGGAGCGAGGTCTCTTCACCGAGCTATTTCCAATCAGCTGGTAGACATCATGTAATCATCCAAACATGTACATGCGGTTGTGAAAGTTGAAGCGCACTTATGACCAGGCCAAATCAATGCTACCCTGGTCCAAACCCCGTAAAATCTGCCAGAGTTGAATGCCTGGGGAGTTGATACCGAAGTTGTTCCATGAATCATGTTGGCCCATACATCACCGTCGCAACCACAACTGATGGGCAAGTCAACGTCGCTTTATCTATCTTTTGACAACTCCAATATTGGACATCAGCTCTGCTATAGGCATAGTACGAAGCATGGTTGATATAGTACGCTGTTCTGACTTTCTCATCCTCAAAGTGCCATCGAGATTGATCCACGTCACTGAGATATTTGACGGTGGTATTTCAAAGCAGTCATTGAGTGCTGGACGACTTTCCCCTCACTTCGGGCCCTCAAGTTCAGTGGATTAGCCTGAAGTTGCGTAGGTTATCCTTGAACGTCCTGTCGTTTTCCGGCTCCATTCATTTACTACACTCTCCGATGTTCGACCCCGGATCCAAGCAAATGCATAGGAGGATGACAAAAGTCAAACGTTCACCCAAGGATGCCGTGAGTTATAGCTATAGCGCAACACAGACACCGGCTCTTGCGCAGACGACAGCCACGACCAATACGCAATCACCTCCTTCTCTTCCTCCACGAACAGCCGCATTGGCTGGCGTTATTGCCTTCTTGGCATTGGCTCTGATTTTATGTGAGTTTTGAAACATTCCCAAAAAAATACTTTAATGAACTTGTAATTGTAGGCTTGGGGACCTATGTCTACTGTCGTGTACAGAATCGAAGGAAAACGGGTACCCCATCTTCCGCTTTCGACTTCGATCGCAAGGCATTCAGTGAGAAGATGCCCTACAGTCCAAGTTTGGCATTCGACGGGGAATCGCTCCCATCGTCTGCGTCCTCCATTTCATCAGCTTCGCCAACTTATCCTTCACCGCAAACTAAGGATCCAGACGAGAATAGCACCGCTGTCGGATGGAAGCCACAGACGCCTCCAAAGTTAAGGGTCCGAAATGACACCAACAACTCCGTTATTCTCCCGAACATCCCAAAAGCCGTCGCTGAGAAGAATCGACCATCCAAACATTTCAAGTCTTCATGGTTGAATTTAATATCCAGAAGTCCTGAAAACAGTCTATACTTAGTTGGATCGCCCCCTCCTGCTTATGACGCTGCCAATGCAGGAGGGTCCTTTGTAATCCCAGTCCCGACCGACTCCCCACAGGAGCAAAAGCAAGCCACTCCGAAGTCTCCAGCGACGCGAATCCCTCACGCGACGCCGAAAAAGGTCGTGCCCAACTCCTTGGTTATCCCGACTGTGGATGAACCTCTCCCAGTCAGAAGTCCAGCGCGCTCAGAGTCATTCGCGCCAAAGGAATTAGTTATTCCTGTTCCACCCATGTTGGCCTCGAGCACACTCCAGTCCCCACCCCTTACCAACAGCCCTCGAAGAGAGTCTGGTTCGGATAACCTTAGACCTCCTCGATTGATGAATGTCATCGTGCCGTACACCCCTACCCTCCCAGACGAGTTATCCGTTAAAGTTGGAGATACAATTCGTCTCATCCAAGAGTATCGAGATGGATGGGGTTTTGCACAGTATATGGGCAAGGTCGACGCTCCAAAAGGGGTTGTCCCTCTCGTCTGCCTTGAGGAGAGAAAGAGAATGGTGCCAGTCGGGCATAAACGGTCTAACGGCTCATCGGTCAGTCTCGTTTGGCGTTAATGCCATGCGCGGGTTGATGTTGCAGGGATACTTCATGATCAGCTGGATTCTATCCTCTGAGCGACTTTTGTATACTTCAATCCTTCCATCCAAGTTCAAACCACCACACTCGTTATTGGATTCTGAAATCATATAGATATGCTATTTACCGCTTAATGGAGATCAA
>Ga0307509_10006937_pt1 | contig 15022 bp, 11 predicted proteins | sample 10_EM_MG_FD_202245 | JGI IMG/M metagenome (GOLD analysis project Ga0307509, IMG submission 202245) | Populus trichocarpa ectomycorrhiza microbial communities from riparian zone in the Pacific Northwest, United States - 10_EM | ecosystem: Host-associated > Plants > Roots > Unclassified | place...
ATGGCACTTTATGCAAGAGGGCCGCGCGCCGCAAGGAGCGGCTATCGGCCAGCGCCTGCGGTCCCTCGGTGGTGTTGAAGACGAGCTGGATGTCGCCATTGGTGATGGCGTCGACGATGTGCGGACGGCCCTCCAGCACCTTGTTCACCTTCTCGGCCGGAATGCCCTGGTCGACCAGGAAGCGCTGGGTCCCGGAGGTGGCCAGCACCTTGAACCCGAGCGATTGCAGCAGGCGGACCGCCTCCGCGATTCGGGTCTTGTCGCTTTCGCGCACCGAGACGAAAACGGTGCCCTTGCGTGGCACGCGGGTGCCGCCGCCGAGCTGGCTCTTGGCGAACGCCACCGCGAACGAGCGGTCGATCCCCATCACCTCGCCGGTCGAGCGCATCTCCGGGCCCAGCACCGTGTCGACGCCGGGGAAGCGGGCGAACGGGAATACCGATTCCTTGACGCCGACATGCTTGAGCTTGGCCTGCTTCAGATGGAAGTCGGCGAGCTTCTCGCCGGCCATGATCCTGGCGGCGATCTTCGCCACCGGCGTGCCGACCACCTTGGCCACGAACGGCACGGTGCGCGACGCCCGCGGATTGACTTCGAGCACGTAAATCGTGCCGTCCTTGATGGCATATTGCACGTTCATCAGGCCGACCACGTCGAGGCCGAGGGCGAGTTCGCGGGTCTGCCGTTCCAGCTCGGCGATCACAGGCGCATCCAGCGAATGCGGCGGCAGCGAACAGGCGGAATCGCCGGAATGGATGCCGGCTTCCTCGATATGCTCCATGATGCCGACGATGAAGGTGTCCTTGCCGTCGCATAGGCAGTCGACATCGATTTCGGTGGCGTCGGACAGATAGCGGTCGAACAGCAGCGGATTCTTGCCGAGCACGGTGTTGATCTGCCCGGTCTTGTCGTTCGGATAGCGCGCCTTGACGTCGGCCGGCACCAGCTCCGGCAAGGTGCCGAGCAGATAGTCGGAGAGCTGGCTCTCCTCGCGGATGATCTGCATGGCGCGGCCGCCGAGCACGTAGGACGGGCGCACCACCAAAGGCAAATCGAGATCGGCCGCCACCAGACGCGCCTGCTCGACCGAATAGGCGATGCCGTTCTTCGGCTGTTTCAGGTGCAGCTTGTCCAGGATGCGCTTGAAGCGGTCGCGGTCCTCGGCGAGGTCGATGGCGTCGGGCGAGGTGCCGAGGATCGGCACGTCGGCCGCTTCCAGCGCGCGCGCCAGCTTGAGCGGGGTCTGGCCGCCGAACTGCACGATGACGCCGTGCAGCGTGCCGTTCTTGCGTTCGGTGGCGATGATCTCGAGCACGTCCTCGGCGGTGAGCGGCTCGAAATAGAGCCGGTCCGCGGTGTCGTAATCGGTCGACACCGTTTCCGGATTGCAGTTGACCATGATGGTCTCGTAGCCGGCGTCGTGCAGCGCGAAGCAGGCATGACAGCAGCAATAGTCGAACTCGATGCCCTGACCGATGCGGTTCGGCCCACCGCCGAGGATGATGACCTTGCGGCTATCGGACGGTGCGCTTTCGTCGGCGAGCGCGCCTGCGAAGGGCGACTCATAGGTCGAATACATATAGGCGGTCGGCGAGGCGAACTCGGCCGCGCAGGTGTCGATCCGCTTGAACACCGGACGGACGTCAAGCGCATGGCGCTTCGTCGTGATTTCGGCCTCGGTGGTGTGGGCGAGCACCGCGAGCCGCGCATCGGAGAAGCCCATCGCCTTCAGGGAGCGCATGCCGAATGCGTTGCCCGGCAGGCCGTGCTTGCGGACCTTGTCCTCGATCTCGACGATGCCGCGCATCTCGCTCAGGAACCAGGGATCGATCTTGCAGGAGTTGAAGATCTCCTCGTTGGACCAGCCGAGCCGCATGGCCTGGGCCACCTGGAGAATACGGCTCGGCGTCGGCGTGCCGAGCGCGGCGCGGATCGCGTTCTTGTCGTCGCCGCGGCCGAGGCCGTCGATCTCGATTTCGTCGAGGCCGGTGAGGCCCGTCTCCAGGCCGCGCAGCGCCTTCTGCAGGCTTTCCTGGAAGGTGCGGCCGATCGCCATCACCTCGCCGACCGACTTCATCGAGGTGGTCAGGGTGGTCGAGGCGCCGGGGAATTTCTCGAACGCGAAGCGCGGGATCTTGGTGACGACGTAGTCGATGGTCGGTTCGAACGACGCAGGCGTGGCGCCGCCGGTGATGTCGTTGGCGATCTCATCCAGCGTGTAGCCGACCGCGAGCTTGGCGGCGACCTTGGCGATCGGAAAGCCGGTGGCCTTCGAGGCCAGCGCTGACGAGCGCGACACCCGTGGGTTCATCTCGATCACGACCATGCGCCCGTCGGCCGGATTGATGCCGAACTGCACGTTGGAGCCGCCGGTCTCGACCCCGATCTCGCGCAGCACCGCCAGCGAGGCGTCGCGCATGATCTGGTATTCCTTGTCGGTCAAGGTCAGCGCCGGCGCGACCGTGATGGAATCGCCGGTGTGCACGCCCATCGGATCGAAATTCTCGATCGAGCAGATGATGATGCAGTTATCCTTCTTGTCCCGCACCACCTCCATCTCGAACTCTTTCCAGCCGAGCACGCTCTCTTCGATCAGCACCTCGTTGGTCGGGGAGGCATCGAGGCCGCGCTCGATGATGTCGAGAAATTCTTCCTTGTTGTAGGCGATGCCGCCGCCGGTACCGCCCATGGTGAAGGAGGGCCGGATGATGGCGGGCAGGCCGATCTCGGACAGCGCCATCAGCGCTTCACCGAGCGCATGTTCCTGGTAGCGCTTGCGGCGGTCGTTCTCGCCGAGGGTCCATTGCCGCTCCAGCTCGTCCAGCGCGCTGCCGGACAGTTTTTCGCGCTCGGCCCGGTATTTGTCGCGAAACGACTTCTTCAGCGCCGAGGCGTTGGCGAGCCGCGATTTCGGCGTCTGCAGGCCGATCTTTTCCATGGCGTTGCGGAACAGCTGGCGGTCCTCCGCCTTGTCGATCGCATCCGCGGTGGCGCCGATCATCTCGACGTCGAATTTTTCGAGCGTGCCCTGGCGCCGCAGCGACAAGGCGCAGTTCAGCGCAGTCTGGCCACCCATGGTCGGCAGCAGTGCGAAGCCGCCGGGGATCACATGGCGTTCCCTGGCGATGATCTTGGCGACGATCTCCGGCGTGATCGGCTCGATATAGGTCGCATCCGCCAGCTCCGGATCGGTCATGATCGTCGCCGGATTGGAATTGACGAGGACGACGCGATAGCCCTCTTCCTTGAGCGCCTTGACCGCCTGCGTGCCCGAATAGTCGAATTCGCAGGCCTGGCCGATCACGATCGGCCCGGCGCCGATGATCAGGATGGTGGAAATGTCGGTTCGTTTTGGCATCAAGTCTCGCGGACTGGAGCAGGCACAAAAAAAGGGCGCGCGTGCCGCGCGTCCCCCTCAAACAGGAGCGCGACCGGTAAGTCTTGGCTTGCCCTCGCGCGCGGGTGGTCTTTAGACCAGTTTCTGCAGCCGTGAAAGGCTTTTAAACCCGTAATTAACCGGCAATTTTCTGCAATTCGGGCTGCTCCTGCCAGCCGCGAAACAAAACCAGCGCCAGCGCGATGGCGATGCCGCAGCCGCCGATCCAGCCGAGATCGCCGGGCGTCAGCACCGCGATCACGACCCCGCCCAGGACGCCGCCTGCGGCAAAGCCGAGATACATCGCCGAGGCGTTGAGCGACAGCGCGATCATCGAGGCCTGCGGCTGGATATGGATCAGCGTCGCCACCTGCGCGGGATAGAAGGTCCAGCCGGCAATACCCCAGCAGAAAATCAGACCAAGGATGATTGGCCGCGCCAGTTCCGGCGGCGCGAACTTCAGCGCGACCGATTGCAGCGTCAGCGCGACCATCATGACCGCCAGTCCGAGCGTGGCGGTCGGGATCGGTCCGACGCGATCGGCAAGGTTACCGCCGAGCAGGTTGCCGATAGCGCCTGCGCCGCCGAAAATCAGCAATGCGAGGCTGATCTCGGTCGGGCCGAAGCCGAGTTCGTGCAGCTGCACCGAAAGATAAGTGAAGACGGTGAAGCCGCCGAGGCCCCAAAGGATGGTGATCGCAAGCGCGTGCAGCACTGCGGGGTGGCGGGCCACGGCGATGCGCTGGCCCAGTGTGGCGGTGTTGCGCGGTAGTCCGCGCGGCAACCCGAGCAGCAGGCCGGCCAGAGCGAGTGCGCCGAGCACCGCGACCATGACGAAGGTCGCGCGCCAGCCGAAATGGTTGCCGATCCAGCTTCCCAGCGGCACGCCGAGCACGGTGGCGACCGTCATGCCGGAGATGACGAGGGCGATGGCGCGGCCGCGCCGTTCCGGCGTCGCGATTGCGACCGAAACCGCCATCGCCGTCGGCATGCACAGGCCGGCGCCGACCGCCATCAGCATTCGCGATGCCAGCAGCATCGCGAATGTGGTTGCGACCACGGCCAGCAGATTGCCGACAAGGAAGCAGCCCAGCGCCGTGGCCAGCACGGTCCGGCGATCGAAATTGTTGAAGGCGACCGCGAGAACCGGCGAACCGACCGCGTAAGTGAGGGCGTAGACCGTCACGAGCTGGCCGGTGGCCGACAGCGAAATCTGTAAATCCGTCGCGATGACCGGAAGAAGCCCAGCGATCACAAAGGCTTCCGTCCCGATCGCAAATGCCGCCACCGCCAGCCAAAAAACGCTCATCGTCAGCCCCTTTGTTCAATAAGTTTCGAACTATTGATGCCGCGACGCGCCATTGTCAATTGGTTCAAGGAATATTGAACATTGCGACGGATCACGATATTCGCTATCTGTCGGTGATGGCGAGATCCGTTCCACATCCGACCCGCGACCAGATCGAACTGCCGAACGTGCTGGATTGTCTGAGCGATCCGATCCGGCTCGCGATCGTCTATCAACTGGCGCAATCCGAGCAAGCCGGCGCCGAGCTGTGCTGCGGTGAATTCTATTCCCTTAGCGGCAAGTCGAATCTGGCCTACCACTTCGCCAAGCTACGGGAATCCGGCCTGATGCAGACCCGTATCGTCGGTACCAACCGATTGATGAAACTGCGCCGCGACGATCTCGACGCACGCTTTCCCGGCCTGCTCGATGCGGTGATCAAGTCCGCCACGCGCGACGCTGTCCGGCTGCGGCTTTCGGAATGCGAGGTCGAGCCCGCGGAATGACGTCCCCGGCGGGGATCATTCCCGTAGGCTGGAGGCCCGGCCTGGATTCGAACCAGGATAAAGAACGTTGCACCGCTCTCGCGTGGAAGCCTTCCGCCACCGGGCCATCGCGATCATCGCCGATCGCGGCGCCGTGAGCCACGGGTACCGCCGATTATCCCTAACCGGTCCCTAAGTCGGGTTCGCTCCAAGCGGCCTGAGCCTGGGGCACCAGCGTCGGTTGTGCGAGGAACGTCATCCGCCACGGATTGTGGCCGATATTGCGCCGCGCCCGCACGGCAGAGAATCCGGCCGCCGAGAGCTTGGCGATCATGTCGGCCTCGCGGTAGCGCTGCAGGCCGAGCCGCGTGCGCAATTCACGGTAGTCGGACAGCGCCGTGCTGACCAAACCGATCATGGCATCGCGCAGGAAGCCGTATTTTCTCGCGAACCACAGCAGCGCCAGCACATCCCGCGACATGCCGACCGAAGGACGCAGAATATCTCCGAGCAGCAGCCGGCCTTCCGGCTTGAGAAGCCGCCTGATGTCGGCCAGTGCCTCGTCGAACTGTTCCGGGCTCATATATTGCGCCACCGAATTCAAGACGGCCAGATCGACGGAGCTCTCCGCCATTTTTTTCAGATCCTTGAGCGTCCGCACCCTGATCTTCATGTTCGGCGCAAAGCGCGCGATCAATCGGCCGCGGACACCGGGCGCGGGTTCCGCCAGGATCAGCATGCCGCAGGCGTCGGCCACATCGGCCGCGGCCAGGGCCTCGCCGCAGGAATAGTCCAGAACGACGGCGTCAGGCTGCTCGATGTAGGCGATGATGTCCCGCGCGACGACCTGGAAATGCAGGTCGCGGTGCAGCTTGCTCGCATAGATCGTATGCGTGGAATCGTAATAGTCGATCCATTCGTCCATGGCAGGTCCGATTCCGCAAATCGCAGGGTTCCAGCAGCCGGAACGGCCTGCCGCGTGGGGCGTTAACGGGTCCGATCACCCGTGTCTACAGCCCGGTTCCTAACAGGAAGGTCCCACGTGAGCAAAGCCAACTCTGACAAAGCGAAAACCGAGAAGGTTAATGCCGATCTCGACACCCCGACCGATTTGCCGCCCGCCGCCGCGGAGTCAATTTCCGCCGCGCTCAACACGCTGCTGGCGGACGCCTTCGCGCTCTATCTGAAGACCAAGAATTTCCACTGGCATGTCAGCGGGCGTCATTTCCGCGACTATCACCTCATGCTGGACGAACAGTCGGACGCGATTTTCGCAAGCACCGACCAACTCGCCGAACGGGTCCGCAAGCTCGGCGGCACCACGCTGCGCTCGATCGGACAGATCGGCAAATTGCAGACCATCAAGGACAATAATGAGAGCTATGTGCCACCGCGCGAGATGCTGCGCGAATTGATGGAAGACAACAAGGGCATGGCGGCCGCGATGCGGAAAGCCCACAAGCTTGCCGACGATCATGAGGATTCCGGCACTGCGGGCCTGTTGGAGACCTTCATCGACGAAACCGAACGCCGGACCTGGTTCCTGTTCGAGGCGAGCCGGCAGGAAGGCTCCAACGCGGCGTAGCAGGGTGCGACGCGAGCGCCCCTCGGTTAATCCAGGGTTAGGCCGGTCGCGCAAATGTCCCTGCAAATCATGGTCGGCTCTTAAAGGTCGTTGCGTATTGTCCGCAGCGACCTTTCCGATCCGATCGAGGCGGTATGGCCGGTTCGACCCTTGCACGCACCACGCGGCCGATGACGGCGGCCGGCTTTGTCGGGCTGTTCGGCCTGTTCGCCGGACTTTGCGCCATCCTTGCCGCTTCCGCTGCCCTGATCGATTGGCACGACAAAGCGACCGAGGCGCGCTGGCCGCTCGTCTCGGCGGTGGTTGAGCGCGCCGATGTCATCGCTTCGGAGCGCGGCGATGGAACGTTGTGGAACCTGCGCGTCCACGTTCGCTACGGGGTCAACGGTGTGGTCCGGGCCGCGACGCTGACTTCGCGCACCGCCTTCTCAGGCATCAATGCCGAACAGCTGCAGGCCTGGACGGAGCAATACCGTGCGGGTCGTCGTGTCGATATTCGCTACGATCCATCGCGCGAAACTCGCGCGGTGCTTGCATCGGCTGAACTCGCGTCCGGCGCCAGTCGAATTCGCTCCGACCTTGTTCTTGTCGGGGGCGCCGCGGTGGCCTGCGTCATCCTGCTGGCGCTGGCCAGATTCCTGGGCGCGCGAGAGGCGCGCGTTGCGCCGTCAGCCGGCACCGCTCGACGCGGACAACCTGCGCTCGGGGTCGCCGCGGCCGCGCTGGGGCTGATGGTCGCGGGAGCCGGCACCTATGGCGCAATCCACGCGGAGCCGTTCAACGCGGACAGTCTGATGGCGGTGCCGGCCGGGTCGATGTTCGTCTTCGCCGGAGGCCTTCTCGGCCTTCCACCCGACAGCAGATGGCGAGACCTTCTCGCAACGCTGTTGGTCACCTGCTTTGCACTGACCTTCGATTGGGTCGCCTTCGGTCCAGGCGAACGCCGGTTCACCGGCTTCCTGTCAAACGAATGGGTGGGGCGGACCTTGTTCGGCGCCTTCGCCGTCCTGCTCGATGTCCTGGCGATTGCCATGTGGACCGGCCGACTCCTGGACCACGCGATCAGGCCGTTCGATTCCACAACCTGACCAGCGGACCATCTGGACCCAGGACCGGATCGGTCTTCGGCAACCTGACTTGCGGAATGGTCTCGAGCGCCTTCGCATGATTGTCCGGAGTCGGGCGCGTGATCTGCATTTTCGCGCCCGGTGGATAGGCGCCGACCACGGAAAGATCGGCGCTTGCCGACAGGCACTGATGCCCAGTGCCGGCGGGCAGGATCGCGACATCGCCGGCGGCAAGCTCGAGGTCACGGCCGGCGTCGCCGCCAAAGCGCACCAGCGCGCGGCCGCGTGCGACGCCGAGCGCTTCATGCACGGTCGCGTGATAGTGCAGGTAGTCGTAGATGCCGTTGCGCCACATGTCGCGCCAGCCGTTGGCGCCAAACAGGCCCTCGATGGTCTTCTCCGGATGGGCGCTGTCGACATCGACCGCGGCCTTGTAGAGCAGAAGCGGCAGGGGATTGTTGGGGACGAGGCCATCGTCGTGAAAGAGGAAAGTGAGCGGTTCGAGGTCCGCGCTGACAACCGACATGATCATCCTCCGGCAACAGGCAGGCAAAGGCGCATCCGGCCACCATTTCCCTGACACGCGAAGCAATGGTGGGCTCGCTTCGCCGGGCTCACCTGGTCTCTAACCGATGCCAGCGACTCGCGTTCCCTTCCGGCGCCAGAGACTAACTGCCGATTGGCGAGGTGGCCGGAAGCTCGAACACCAGGCAGGTGGTGGTGGCATGCGCCAAGAGGCGGCCCTTGGCGTCGGTCATGCGCGCTTCGGCGGTCGCGACGCGGCGGCCGACACTCAGCGTGCGGCCCTCGGTCCGGACCGCGCCAGTATCCTTGGTCATTCCCTTGATGAAGGAGATCTTGAATTCCAGCGTGGTGTAGCCGGTGCCTTGCGGCAGCATGGAATGCACCGCAAGCCCCATCGCCGAGTCCAGCAAGGTCGCAGCATAGCCGCCATGCACCGAGCCGATCGGGTTGTAATGCCGGACGCCGGGGATGCTGTTGATCACGACCACGCCCGGCTCGGCGGTGCAGTCGAACGGGTCGACGGTCTGCATGATCGGCGGCTCCGGCAATTCGCCGGTGAAGATGGCGCGGACGAAATCGATGCCGGCCATCGAGGCCATGACCGCGGCCGGGGTGACGCCGTATTCGTTTTTCCGGGCGGCAGGGTCGCGCATGGGGATCAATTTCCCGCAACTTGATGGTCATCGTACTCAGCCAAATGGCTGCCCGCAATGCAGATGGCATCTTGTCCCGGACGCGGTGCAGCGCGCTTCGGCGGGGCGTTGCGGAGGCGGGACCCAACCGGGGGCACGCAAAACCGCGCCCTACGCCCGCTTCTTCGCCCGCATCAGGTCGGCGAAGCGCTGGAACAGGTAATGCGAGTCGCGCGGGCCGGGCGAGGCCTCCGGGTGATACTGCACCGAGAATACCGGCCTGTCCTCGAGCGCGATGCCGCAGTTGGAGCCGTCGAACAGCGAGATGTGGGTCTGCGTGGCGCCCTGCGGAAGGGTCGCCTGGTCCACCGCAAAACCGTGGTTCATCGAGGTGATCTCGACCTTGCCCGTGGTCTCGTCCCTGACCGGATGATTGGCGCCGTGATGGCCCTGATGCATCTTTTTCGTCCTGGCGCCAACGGCCAGTCCCAGCATCTGGTGACCGAGGCAGATGCCGAAGGTCGGCGTCCCCGACGAGATCAGCTGCTGGATCACGGGCACGGCATATTTGCCGGTCTCGGCGGGATCGCCGGGGCCGTTGGACAGGAACACGCCGTCCGGCTTCAGAGCGAGGATGTCGTCGGCCGAAGTGGTCGCCGGCACCACCGTGATCTTGCAGCCGACGCCCGCGAGCAGTCGCAGGATGTTGCGCTTGATGCCGTAGTCGATCGCCACCACGTTGAATTCGGGGTTGGTTTGCCGGCCAAAGCCCTGGTCCCACGCCCAGGGCATCTCATCCCAGGTGAAGCGCTGGGCGGAGGTGACCATCGGCACGAGGTCCATGCCCTCGAGTCCGGGCCATTCGCGGGCTTCTTCCTTCAGTCCGTGCAGGTCGAAATGGCCGTCTTTGGCATGCGCGATGACGCCGTTCGGCATGCCCTTCTCACGGATCAGCGCGGTCAGCGCGCGCGTATCGATGCCGGAGAGGCCGATGATGCCGCGCGCCTTCAGCCATTGGTCGAGATGACGCGAGGCGCGGTAGTTCGACGGATCGGTGATGCCGGCGCGCAGGATCACGCCGCGCGCGCCCGGCGTCGCCGCCATGTTCACCGTCTCGATATCCTCGTCGTTGGTGCCGACATTGCCGATATGCGGGAAGGTGAAGGTGATGAGCTGCCCGGCATAGGAGGGATCCGTCAGGATCTCCTCATAGCCGGTCATGGCGGTGTTGAAGCAGACTTCGCCGACCGCGTGGCCTTCGGCGCCGAGCCCGAATCCTTCCAGCACGGTGCCGTCGGCAAGCACCAGGAGCGCGGTCGGTTTATGGTCCGGCCAAGCGGCGTCATTTTCCAATGTTGTCATAAGCGCCTTACATAGTCGCCACCGCCGCTCCCGTCAAAGGCGGAAACGGCGGATTCACATGCGTTTGGCGCCATTTTCGCGCTTTGCCCGTGGGTTCAGCGGCGAGGGGCAGGTCAGGCTTCCTGCGGAACCGGATTGTCTGGACAGCGCGAACCGCCTAGATCAGCAGCCGGAAAGCGAAGAGGTGAGGCACATGCTGCGCGACGATATCAATAAAGCCGTCAAGGAGGCGATGAAGGCCAAGGACGAGCGCAAGCTCTCGACGCTGCGCATGGTCAATTCGACCATCAAGAACGCCGATATTGCCGCGCGCGGCGAAGGAAAACCACCGCTGTCCGACGGCGATCTCCTGAGCGTGCTGCAGAAGATGATCAAGCAGCGCCAGGAGTCGGTCGAGCTCTACGACAAGGGTGGGCGGGCCGAACTGGCCGCACAGGAACGGGAAGAGATCGAAATCATTACCGCATATCTGCCGAAGCAGATGTCGGAGGGCGAGGTCAAGGCCGCGATCGCCTCCGTCATCGCCGAGACCCATGCCGCCGGTGTCAAGGACATGGGCAAGGTGATCGGCGCATTGAAGGCGAAATATGCGGGCCAGATGGATTTCGGCAAGGCAAGCGGTATGGTGAAGGCAGCCTTGACGGGGTAGTCGCAAACCCGATGGAGGAAAGACATGGCCGATCAGCAAGCCCAACCCGCCGGACCCGATCTGTCCAAGGGTGTCACGCTCGCCGAGTTCTCCGGCGCCATGCTGCTCGGCCATGTCGGCGACGACGAGGTGTTGCTGGTTCGCTCGGGTTCCGAGATCTTCGCGATCGACGCCCATTGCAGCCATTATCACGGTCCGCTCGCCGACGGCCTGGTCGATGGCGACAGCGTCCGTTGCCCCTGGCACCACGCCTGCTTCGACCTGCGCACCGGGGAAGCGACCCGTGCGCCAGCTTTGACTGCACTCGCGGTCTGGACCGTCGAGCGCAACGGCGACCGCATTGTCGTCCGTGCGAAGGGCGAGCAGCCGAAACCGCGGGTCAAAGGCGCGGTCGAGGCGCCGCAGCGGATCGTGATCGTGGGCGGCGGCGCAGCCGGCTTTGCCGCCGCCGAGATGCTGCGACGCCAGGACTATCGCGGCGGCATCGTGATGCTGAGCAGCGACGCAGCGGCACCGGTCGACCGGCCCAATTTGTCGAAGGACTATCTCGCCGGCAGCGCGCCCGAGGACTGGCTGCCGCTGCGCCCTGAGAGCTTTTACGCGGAGGCTTCGATTGATCTGCGGCTCAACACCGAGGTCGCCGCGATCGATCCGAAGGCCAAAAACGTCGTTCTCGCCGGTGGAGAAACCATTCCCTACGACCGCTTGCTGCTGGCGACCGGCGCGGAGCCGGTGCGATTGCCGATCCCTGGTTCGGATCAGCCGCATGTCCATGTGCTGCGCTCGCTCGCCGACAGCCGTGCGATCATCGCGTCGGCAGACGGCGCGCGCCGTGCGATCGTGATCGGCGCCAGCTTCATCGGGCTCGAGGCCGCGGCGTCGCTGCGCGCCAGGAATATCGAGGTTCACGTCGTTGGCCTCGAACAGCGGCCGATGGAACGTGTGCTCGGGCCACAGCTGGGGGATTTCGTGCGCAGCCTGCATGAGGAGCACGGCGTCATCTTTCACCTCGGCGATACCGTCACCGCGATCGATCGCAAGCGCGCCACGCTCAAGAGCGGTAGCGTGCTCGAGGCCGATGTCGTGGTGGTCGGCGTCGGCGTGCGGCCGCGTCTGGCCCTGGCCGAAAAATGCGGGCTTGCGATCGATCGCGGCGTCAAGGTGAATGCGTATCTCGAAACCAGCATCCCCGGCATCTACGCGGCGGGCGACATTGCGCGCTGGCCGGACCCGCATTCGGGCCAGGCCATACGCGTCGAGCATTGGGTGGTGGCGGAGCGTCAGGGCCAGACTGCCGCGCGCAACATGCTGGGACAGCGCGAAGTCTTCGAGGCCGTGCCGTTCTTCTGGAGCCAGCATTACGACGTGCCGATCAACTATGTCGGCCACGCCGAAACATGGGATGAAATCGCGGTCGACGGCGATATCGCCGCCAAGGATTGCCTGCTTCGATACAAGAGCCGCGGGCGCGTGCTGGCGGTCGCCTCGATCTATCGCGACGTCGCAAGCCTGGAGGCGGAGTTGGCGATGGAGCGGGCGACGGCCTGATGTTCTCCGCGTGACCGCGGGGCTTTGTCCTGCGGCGGCAATGGTTTAGTCTGGTGTCATGCTCACCGAGACCTCCAGCTACGATCAGCTTTGTCGCGATTTCCGCTGGGATATCCCTGCGCATTTCAACATCGCGACCGCCTGCTGCGACCGCTATGCCGATGGTTCCAACCGGCTCGCACTGATCTATGTCGATGAAGACGGCAGCAGCACGCGCACCTCGTTCGACGAGATGCGAAAGCTCTCGTGCCGATTTGCCAATGTGCTGAAGGCCAATGGCCTCGCGCGCGGCGATCGCGTCGCGGTGTTCCTGTCGCAGTCCCTGGAATTGCCGATCACCCATCTCGCCGCTTTTCGTGCCGGCATCGTCTCGGTGCCGCTGTTCACGCTGTTCGGCGAGGACGCGCTGCAATTCCGGCTGGCGAATTCCGGCGCCAAGGCCGTGGTGACCGACGAAGGTGGTTTCGAGAAATTATTGAAGATCCGCGACCGGCTGCCCGAGTTGAAGACCATCTACGTCACCGGCGGCGCTGCCCGAGGGGCGACATCGTTCTGGTCGTCGATCGAGACGGCGTCGGACCGGTTCGAAACGGTCGACAGTTTTGCCGACGATCCGGCCATCATCATCTATACCTCGGGCACCACAGGTAACCCGAAAGGCGCGCTGCACGCCCATCGCGTGCTCCTCGGCCATCTCCCCAATATCGAGATGGTGCACGATTTCATGCCCAAGCCCGGTGACGTGATGTGGACGCCGGCCGACTGGGCCTGGATCGGCGGTCTGTTCGACGCGCTGTTTCCGGCCTGGTATTTCGGCGTCCCGGTGGTGGGCCATCGCGCCAGGAAGTTCGATCCGCAGGCGGCGATGCAGTTGATGGCGGATCATGCCGTGCGCAACGTCTTCCTGCCGCCGACCGCGCTGAAGCTGATGCGTCAGGCCGACGTCAGGCATGCGGGCGTCAGGCTGCGCAGCATGCTGTCGGGGGGCGAGTCGCTCGGCGCCGAACTGCTGGACTGGGTGCGCTCGACCTTCGGCATCAACGTTCACGAGGTCTATGGCCAGACCGAGTGCAATCTCGTGGTCGGCAACAATTCAAGATTGTTCCCGATCAGGCCTGGCTCGATGGGCAAGGCGACGCCGGGCTTTGACGTCCGCATCGTCGACGACAAGGGCGAGGAATTGCCGCGGGGGGAGCGCGGCATCATCGCCGTGCGTCAGCCCAATCCCTGCACCATGATCGAATACTGGCGCAACCCGGAAGCGACGGTGAAGAAATATGCCGGCGCGTTCCTGCTCACCGGCGATCTCGGTCGCCAGGATGAGGATGGCTATTTCTGGTATGTGAGCCGCGAGGATGACGTCATCACCAGCGCCGGCTATCGCATCGGCCCCACCGAGATCGAGGACACGCTGCTGAAGCATCCGGCGGTGGCGCTGTCGGCGGTGGTCGGCATTCCCGATCCGATCCGCACCGAGGCGGTCAAGGCCTGGATCGTGCTGCGGCCCGGCTTCGCGCCGAGCGCAGAACTGGCGCGCGAGATCCAGGATTTCGTCAAGGTCAAGCTCGCCGCGCACGAATATCCGCGCCAGGTGGAATTCGCCGAAAGCCTGCCGATGACCGCGACCGGCAAGGTGCTGCGGCGGGAGCTGCGGACAAGAGGGTAATCAGCGGTCGTCCCGGCGAAGGCCGGGATCCAAAAAATACCGGCTCATTTCTTGGGAAGAGTTGGTTATGCTTTCCTTTTCGACCACAGCGGCCGCGGAATATGGGTCGCGGCCTTCGCCGGGACGACGAGCCCGGGACGACAAGAGATGTGCGCGTTTGACCCAGATCAACGCGCCGCTGCTGCGGCCCGGCACCATTTCCCAAAACAGACAGGGGGAAGCCGATGACATCCGTCTCCGGCAAGGTCGATCCGGTGGTGCGCCGCATCACCACAGCCGATATCGCCGAAGCACTCGGGCAGGGTCTGCGCGATTTCCAGGCGCTGCCGCTTTACGGGCTCGCGTTCGGTGCGCTTTATGCCTTTGGCGGCATCATCATCGTGCTCAGTCTCACCAGGTTCGGTCTGGTCTATCTGACCTATCCGCTCGCGGCCGGCTTTGCGCTGATCGGGCCGTTCGTTGCGATCGGCCTCTACGAGGTCAGCCGCCGCCGTGAGGCGGGCCAGCCGATCTCCCTGGCCGCCATCTGGTCGACCGTGAGGTCGCGCAGCGAAATTGGCTGGATGGCTTTCGTCACCTTGTTCTTCTTCGTGATCTGGATGTACCAGGTGCGGCTGTTGATCGCGCTGCTGCTCGGGCTCCACGCGTCGTTTTCGAGCATCCGGGAATTCATCAACGTGGTGCTCACCACCAATGACGGCCTGTTGTTCCTCGTGATCGGCAATCTCGACGGTGCGGCGCTGTCCCTGATCCTGTTCTCGCTGACCGTGATCTCGTTTCCGCTGTTGCTCGACCGCGACGTCGATTTCGTCACGGCCATGGTGACGAGCGTCCGGGCC
>Ga0307509_10006938_pt1 | contig 15022 bp, 15 predicted proteins | sample 10_EM_MG_FD_202245 | JGI IMG/M metagenome (GOLD analysis project Ga0307509, IMG submission 202245) | Populus trichocarpa ectomycorrhiza microbial communities from riparian zone in the Pacific Northwest, United States - 10_EM | ecosystem: Host-associated > Plants > Roots > Unclassified | place...
CTCGTCGGTGTCGATCTCCAGGTCGGAGAGGTCCCAGGCCTGAACCGGCTTCTTCTTGGCGGCCATGATGCCCTTGAAGGACGGGTAACGCGCCTCGCCCGACTGGTCGGTGACGGACACGACGGCCGGCAGGGAGGCCTCCAACTGCTCGGAGGCGGTGTCGCCGTCCCGGCGGCCCTTGACGACGCCCCCCTCGACGGAGACCTCGGAGAGCAGCGTGACCTGGGGGACGCCCAGGCGCTCGGCCAGCAGGGCGGGGATCACACCGGCGGTGCCGTCGGTGGAGGCCATGCCGGAGACGACCAGGTCGAAGCCGGCCTTCTCGATCGCCTTGGCCAGCACCAGGGAGGTGCCGATGACGTCGGTGCCGTGCAGATCGTCGTCCTCGACGTGGATCGCCTTGTCGGCACCCATGGACAGCGCCTTGCGCAGGGCGTCCTTGGCGTCCTCCGGTCCCACGGTCAGGACGGTGATCTCGACGTCGTCGTCCGAGTTCTCGGAGATCTGCAGCGCCTGCTCGACCGCGTACTCGTCGAGCTCGGAGAGCAGACCGTCCACGTCGTCCCGGTCGACGGTCAGGTCATCGGCGAAGTGCCGGTCGCCAGTGGCGTCGGGCACGTACTTCACAGTGACAACGATCCTCAAGCTCACGCCGGCTCTCCTACTGCATCGTCATTTTTCGGCTGCCTACTTCCAGGCAGCATAGGCGCCTTGAACGGCCGTTCCCGGTGCGGGCGGCCGGTGCTCCGAGCGAAATATTACTCGCCAGTACGCAGCACTACGCTCCCTCAGCAGGTGCCCGCTAAGCAAGCGCTTTGAACTGTGACCTGTGCAACGCAGCGTAATCGGAACTCGACGCTTCCGCAGGGTGGCCCGTCACCCAAAGAGAGTGGCCTCAGTCACGCAGTCCGTTGAAGCGCCCCTGGTGGTAGAGCAGAGGGCGGCCGGAGCCGACGTGCTCGCCGAGGACGACCTCGGCCAGGACGATGCGATGGTCCCCGGCGGGCACGCGCGCGACGACCCGGCACACCAGCCAGGCGAGCACACCGTCGAGGACCGGCACACCCTCGGGCCCCTCGCGCCAGACGGTGGGCGCCCCGAACCGGTCGGCGCCGCTGCGGGCGAAGGTGGCGGCCAACTCCTCCTGGTGCTCGCCGAGTATGTGCACGCCGACATGATCGGCCCGGGATATCGCGGGCCAGCTGGACGCGACGGTGCTGATCCCGAAGGACAGCATCGGGGGCCGGGCCGAGACGGAGCTGAGGGAGGTGGCGGTGAAGCCGACCGGACCGGTCTCACCGCGCGCGGTGATCACCGCCACACCGGCCGCGTGCTGCCGGAAGACGGAACGCAGCAGGTCGGGAGAGGCGAGCTGAGAGGTGCCGAGATCGGGCGTGGCCGTCATGGGGCTGTCCTTCTTGGGGAGGCGACGAGCGGGACCGTGGCTGCTCAACAGCCCGGACAGCACGCGCTCGCGGTGCGTGCGAGGTCGACGTGCACCCGCCCGAAAAGAAGGAGTTCCGAAGGCATACAGTCAGGCTGACGATAGGTGGTGTGCGCAGTCAAGTACGTTCCGGCATATGGGAGATGACTCACCGCTTCCGCCCGGATCGTCAAACCGCCTCCCCCAGAGCCGCGATGACATCCGCCTTGCGGGGGAGGCCGGTGGCGCGCCGGACGACCCGTCCGTCCGCGTCGAGCACCAGCACGGTGGGGGTCTTCAGGATGTCGAGTTCCCGTACGAGTTCCAGACGGTCCTCCGCGTCGATCTCGATGTGACGCACTCCGGGGACCATGCCGGCCACCTCGCCCAGCACCCGGCGCGTGGCCCGGCAGGGCGCGCAGAAGGCGCTGGAGAACTGCACCAGGGTGGCCTTCTCGCCGAGGTCGCCGCCCAACTCGGCGGCGCCGAGCCGTTTTCCGCCGTCGCGCCCGCGCACCCGTACCCTCCCGCTCCGCCGCCGATGCAGCACTCCGTAGGCACTCGCCACCGCGAGCACCGCCACGCACACCACGAGTCCGGTCATCCCCTGCTCCAGCGTTCACGAGACTGCAAAGATTCCCAGCACTACGAATCGTTTCTGCTGCGGAATCCTAGGTTCATGGACATCGACGTGAGAGGGCCGCGCTTCGGGGCGGCCCTGACGACCGCGGTGCTGGCGGTCGTGCTGGTCACCGGCAGTTTCTGGCTGCTGGCCTGGCAGACCCTGGCGTTCGCGCTGGGCGCGGCGGGCGGCGCGGGCCGTTCGCCGTACGGCTGGCTGTTCCGGAAGGCCGTACGGCCCCGGATCGGGCCGCCGACCGAGTTCGAGGCACCGGAGCCGCCGCGGTTCGCGCAGACGGTCGGGCTGGTCTTCGCCGGTGTGGGACTGGTCGGTTTCGGCCTGGGTCCGAACTGGCTGGGACTCGCGGCGACCGGGGCCGCGCTCGCCGCCGCGTTCCTCAATGCCGCGTTCGGGTACTGCCTGGGGTGCGAGATGTACCTGCTCGTACGCCGGGTGGCAGTTCGCGCAGAGTAAAGGCAGCTTAAAAGTCCGAGGTGGATCAAGTAATGGACGTGACGAGGATCTCGCCGTTCTACGGCACGAGGACTGGCCAGTCGTTCGTTCTTGGGGCACGATCTGCGCAATGCCGTAAACCTACGGCTGCGTAACTTTCCCGCCCGGAGAACCCCTTCAGGCAGAGAGAAGGGTCCACCCCGTCCATGGCTGAGCTTGTCTACCGTCCCGTCGTCGGTCTCGCCCAAACGTTGTTCAAGGTCTGGGACCTCAAGATCGACTGCAAGGGAACGGAGAACATTCCGCGCTCGGGCGGCGCTGTGCTGGTCAGCAACCACATCAGCTATCTGGACTTCGTCTTCGACGGCCTGGCCGCCCTCCCGCAGAAGCGCCTGGTGCGCTTCATGGCGAAGGAGTCGGTGTTCCGGCACAGGATCTCCGGTCCGCTGATGCGCGGCATGAAGCACATCCCCGTGGACCGCAAGCAGGGCGAGACCGCCTACCAGCACGCACTGGAGTCGCTGCGGTCCGGTGAAATCGTCGGCGTCTTCCCCGAGGCGACGATCTCGCAGTCCTTCACCCTGAAGAGCTTCAAGTCCGGTGCCGCGCGCATGGCCCAGGAGGCCGGTGTCCCGCTGATCCCGATGGCCCTGTGGGGCACGCAGCGGCTGTGGACCAAGGGCCACCCGAAGAACTTCAAGCGCAGCCACACCCCGATCACCATCCGGGTCGGCGAGCCTGTGGAGGCCCCCCAGGACCAGTACGCGGGCGCGATCACCCGTCGGCTGCGCGAGCGCGTCCAGGAGCTCCTGGAGGCCGCCCAGCGCGCCTATCCGGTACGCCCCAAGGGCCCGGACGACACCTGGTGGATGCCGGCCCACCTCGGCGGCACCGCACCCACCGCCGAAGAGGTCAAGGCGGCTGAGGCTCGCTGAATCATCACGCCGGGGCGTGGACCGTGATCCGTGCCCCAGGGCTGAACTTCTCCAGCAGCTCGGCCAGTTCGGCACCCGCCCGCTCGACCTCGGCGACGGGCATCGGCGCCAGGCTCTCCAACAGGAAGACGGCGGACGTCGATTCCTCCGTGAGCCTGGTGCGCGGCCCCTGTCGCCAGTTCCAGCGGCGGCAGGTGACACCGACCGCGTCCCGCCACACCACCTCGCCCGCATCGGGGTGTTCGACGACCTCCTCGCCGCCCGCGAAGGTCACGAACTCCTCGTCCCCGGTGGCCCGTTGGAGGGTCATCCCACCCTGGATGCGGTCGGTGTCCTCACCGCCCACGGGGATCAGGTACGCCACGCTGATGGCGTTGTAGAGGTCGACCAGCACGTTGATCCGCGGCAGCCCGGCGTCCGCGAGCGCCCTCTTGGCCAGCGCCTCGGCCGAGTTGCGGGTGCGCGACGGCTTCGAGCCGAACGCCGCGTACACCCCGCGCCAGGCCGCCATGTGCGGGTCCTCGTGCGGGGCACGACCGTCCAGCCGTACGGCCAGCCGACGGGCCGCGTCGTCGAGGAGCGCCGAACTCGCTTCGGTGCTCGGCCCGTTGACCAGTCCGGTCGCTTCGATCGCCACGTGCGTGAAACCGGGCGCGAGGGTGCGGACTTCGTCGGACACGGTCAGGGTGAGCTTCATGAGGTGCCTCAGAGTGCGGTCGGGAGTGTCTGCCACAGGTGCGGCCGATCGGGGGCGGCTTTCAGGGCGCTCAGCACGACCGGGTGCGGTTCAGCGTACAGGACCGGATAGTCCAGCTCATTGAACTCCGGATCGGGCGCGAAGGCCAGCCGCTCGCCGTCGAGGGAGAACTGCGCGTCCACTCCCGGCTTGTTGCCGCGCGGATCCTGCCGGTGCCAGGCCCCGTTGAACCGCACGGCGACCAGCCCGTGAACGACGTCGAACTTCTGGTAGCACAGCGCCGTCGGGATGTCCTCGGCCCGCAGCAGCGCGGCCAGCGCGTGCGCCTTGGCGTAGCAGATGCCAGTGCCCTGCTCCAGGACGTCCGAGGCCCGCCAGGTGACGCGCGGGTCACCCGCGTCCTGCGAGTGGGGAATGGCGTCCCGCACGAACTCGAACGCCAGCCGTGCATAGCCATACGAGTCCGCCGCCCCCTTGGCGAGTCGCGCGGCCGTCTCGCGCACGAGGGGATGGCCGTGGTCGATGACCTCGTCGGCGGCCAAGTAGGCGGACAGGTCGGGGGTGTTCTGGATCAGCTCCATGGGTGGAGAGCATAGGAAAGCGATCACCCGAGAGTCAATGACTTTTCAGGTGCCCGCATACCTATGCATCGCCTGTTCAGGCTTGACTAGCGGGCCATCTCCTCCTTGAGCGCCGCCAAGAACGCGTCCACGTCGACCTCGGTCGTGTCGAAACCGCACATCCAGCGGACATCGCCCGCCGCCTCGTCCCAGAAGTAGAACCGGAAGCGCTGCTGAAGGCGCACGCTCACGTCGTGCGGGAGGCGGGCGAAGACACCGTTGGCCTGCACCGGGTAGAGGATCTCCACGCCGTGCACCGCGCGGACGCCCTCGGCGAGGCGCTGGGCCATCTCGTTCGCGTGGCGGGCGTTGCGCAGCCACAGGTCCCTGGCGAGCAGCGCCTCCAACTGCACGGAGACGAAACGCATCTTGGAGGCCAGCTGCATGGACAGCTTGCGCAGATGCTTCATGTGGCTGACGGCGTCCTGGTTGATGACGACGACCGCCTCGCCGAAGATCGCGCCGTTCTTCGTCCCGCCCAGGGAGAGGATGTCGACGCCGACCGCGTTGGTGAACGTCCGCATGGGGACGTCAAGGGAGGCCGCCGCATTGGCTATCCGGGAGCCGTCGAGGTGGACCTTCATGCCGTGTGCGTGGGCGTGGTCGCAGATCGCGCGGATCTCGTCGGGCGTGTAGAGGGTGCCGAGTTCGGTGCTCTGGGTGATCGAGACGACCTGCGGCATGGCCCGGTGCTCGTCGTCCCAGCCGTACGCCTGCCTGTCGATCAGCTCGGGCGTGAGCTTGCCGTCCGGGGTGGGCACCGTGAGCAGCTTCAGCCCGCCCATGCGCTCGGGGGCGCCGCCCTCGTCGACGTTGATGTGGGCGCTCTCGGCGCAGATCACCGCGCCCCAGCGGTCGGTGACCGCCTGGAGCGCGACGACGTTGGCGCCGGTGCCGTTGAAGACCGGGAAGGCCTCGGCCGTGGCACCGAAGTGGCTGCGGATGATGCCCTGGAGGTTCTCGGTGTAGTCGTCCTCTCCGTAGGCGACCTGGTGGCCGCCGTTGGCGAGGGCGAGGGCGGCGAGGACCTCGGGGTGGGCGCCGGCGTAGTTGTCGCTGGCGAAGCCGCGGATCTCCGGGTCGTGGTGGCGCCGCGCGTCGGTCTTCGGAGGGTTCACGGCTTCTCGGTCAGCCACAGACGGTTTCCGTTCACTTCGGTGGCGGGCTTGTCCCAGACGCCGGCGATGGCCTCCGCCAGGTCCTTGACGTCTGTGAAGCCCGCGAACTTCGCGTTGGGGCGTTCGGCGCGCATGGCGTCGTGCACCAGCGCCTTCACCACCATGACGGCGGCCGCGGAGGTGGGCCCGCCCTCGCCGCCGGCCTTGCGGTAGCCGTCGGCCATCGCGAGGGTCCAGGCCTCGGCGGCGGCCTTCGAGGCGGAGTACGCGGCGTTGCCCGCGGTCGGCTTGCTGGCCCCGGCCGCGCTGATCAGCAGGTAACGTCCGCGGTCGCTGCGCTCCAGGCCGTCGTAGAAGGCCAGGGAGGTGTGCTGGACGGTGCGGATGAGGAGCTTCTCCAGGAGGTCCCAGTCGGCGAGGTCGGTGTCGGTGAAGGACGCACTGCCGCGCCAGCCGCCGACGAGGTGGACGAGGCCGTCGACGCGGCCGAAGTCCTTCTCGATGTGCGCGGCCCAGTCGCGGGTGGCCTGCGGGTCCAGCAGATCGACGGTGTCTCCCACGACGGTGGCGCCGCCGTGCGCGTAGCGGGCCGCGTCCACGGCCTCCGCCAGGCGTTCGGGATGCGCGTCCGCGCCGACGACGGTCGCGCCGGCCTCGGCCAGTCGCAGCAGCACGGCCCGGCCCGCGGGCCCGCCCGCTCCGGCCACCGCGATCACCGCGCCGTTGAGCGCCCCGTTCCCCATGGTCCTCGCCTCCTGAGCCACTTCGGTGCTGCGGTCGCTCACGCGGCGATCCGCTCGGCGCTCTCCGCGGTGATGCCCTTGGTCGAGGCGATCACGTTCTTGAGCTTCTTGGAGAGTGCCTCATAGAACATGCTCAGCGGAAACTCGTCCGGAAGCACGTCATCCACGAGTTTCCGCGGCGGCTGGCTCAGGTCGAGGGCGTCCGGGCCCTTGGCCCAGCGGGAGCCCGGGTGCGGGGCGAGGTAGGTCGCGACCAGCTCGTAGGCCTTGAACCAGTGGACGAGCTTGGGGCGGTCGATGCCCGCGCGGTAGAGGTCCTCGATCTCGGCGCACAGCTGGTTGGTGACCTCGGGGGCGCGCCGCCAGTCGATGTGCAGCTTGTTGTCGGTCCAGCGGACGACGTCGTGCTGGTGCAGGTAGGCGAAGAGGAGCTGACCGCCGAGACCGTCGTAGTTGCGGACGCGCTCGCCGGTGACCGGGAAGCGGAACATGCGGTCGCAGAGGACCGCGTACTGCACGTCACGGGCCTGCGGGACGCCGTCGGCCTCCAGCCTGACGGCCTCCTTGAAGGCGGTGAGGTCGCAGCGCAGCTCTTCGAGGCCGTACATCCAGAACGGCTGGCGCTGCTTGATCATGAACGGGTCGAAGGGGAGGTCGCCGTGGCTGTGGGTGCGGTCGTGGACCATGTCCCACAGGACGAAGGCCTCCTCGCAGCGCTTCTGGTCGTCGACCATCGTGGCGATGTCCTCGGGCAGTTCCATGCCGAGGATGTCGACGGCGGCCTCGGTGACCCGGCGGAAGCGGGCGGCCTCGCGGTCGCAGAAGATCCCACCCCAGGAGAAACGTTCCGGCGCCTGGCGTACGGCGATGGTCTCCGGGAAGAGCACGGCCGAGTTGGTGTCGTAGCCGGACGTGAAGTCCTCGAAGGTGATGCCGCAGAACAGCGGGTTGTCGTAGCGGGTCGCCTCCAGCTCGGCCAGCCAGTCGGGCCAGACCATGCGCAGGACGACCGCCTCGAGGTTGCGGTCCGGATTGCCGTTCTGCGTGTACATCGGGAAGACGACGAGGTGCTGGAGTCCGTCCCGGCGGTTCGCGGCGGGCTGGAAGGCCAGCAGCGAGTCGAGGAAGTCGGGCACCTGGAATCCGTCGGCGGCCCACTGCTCCAAGTCCCCGACCAGAGCGGCGTGATAGGCGGCATCGTGCGCGAGCAGCGGGGAGAGCTCCTCGACCGCACCCGTCACGCGGCGTACGGCGTACTCGGCCTCCGCGCGGTCCGGTGCTCCCTCGGCGGCGAAGTCGATCGACCCGTCCTTGACCTGCCATGGCCGGATTCGCTCCACGGCATCCTTGAGCACGGGCCATGCCGGATGCTCCACCACCCTGGTCACGGGAGGAACCCGCTCCTCCGAACCCACCTGCACAAGAATTTCCGTCATGTCCCATCCTCCACGGGAGAATCCAGCGTATGGGAACCGTATACATATGTGGTTTCTCCCAGCAAGAGGATCTTCGGGAGATTATCCTGCCGACCCCTGCCCGTGACCGAACTTTTTCCTGCCGGAAACCCAGATGACCGCCGAAGGGGCATCGCGCGCCTACCCAGGGACCGAGGCGCCGAAACGAGCCACCGGTCAATCGCCCCGGGACTCGCCCACCCCGGGGTGACCGTCGCGGCCAGTACCCCGCAGGTCGGCCGCCGACGTCTCCCGGATCCTCCGTGTACGCGCGGGTCCATCGCCGGGCCCGGCCGTTAGGCTGCGGCTCTGCCTCGTGGACGCCGGTGTCCGGCCGCGCCCACGCGCGCGTGCCGAGCCGCCGTCGACGGAAGCGAGTTGAACCTTGAACTTCCTTACCATCGGTCACCGCGGAGTCATGGGTCTCGAACCCGAGAACACTCTCCGTTCCTTCGTCGCCGCCGAGCAGGGCGGCCTCGATGTCATCGAACTCGATCTGCATCTGAGCAGGGACGGCGCCCTCGTCGTCATGCACGACGCCGACGTGGACCGTACGACCGACGGAACCGGTCCGATCGCCGAGCGGACCCTGGACGAACTGCGCACCCTGGACGCGGGCCGCGGCGAGCGCGTACCCACCTTCGAGGAGGTGCTGGACGCCGTCCGGTCACCGCTCCAGGCCGAGATCAAGGACCTGGCGGCAGCGCGTGCGCTGGCCGAGGTCATGCACCGACGGGACCTGGTCGGACGGGTCGAGGTGTCCTCGTTCCACGACGAGGCGATCACCGAGATCGCCCGCCTGGTGCCCGGCGTACGCACCGCGCTGATCGCGAGCCGCTTCGGCCCCGACGTGGTGGAGCGGGCCACCGAAGCCGGTGCCGAAACGGTCTGCCTCAACATCCGCAGGCTGACCCTGGAGGTCGTCGAGGCGGCCCGCAAGGCGGACTTGAAGATCATCGGCTGGGTGGTGAACACCCAGGACCACCTGCGGCTCGTACGCGCCCTGGAGCTGGACGGCGCGACCACCGACTACCCGGAGATCAAACGCACCGGCCGCTTCACCGCGTGAGGACTACGCGAGTTCCTTGACCAGCAGCTCGAACTGCAGGTCGTCGCGCTGCGGAATGCCGAACCGCTCGTCGCCGTACGGGAACGGGGTCATCCGGCCCGTACGGCGATACCCGCGGCGCTCGTACCAGGCGATGAGGTCGTTCCGTACGGAGATCACGGTCATGTGCATCTCCCCCACTCCCCAGGTCTCCCGGGCCGCGCGCTCCGCCTCCGCGATGATGACCTTGCCGAGGCCGCCGCCCTGGAGCTGCGGGCTGACCGCGAACATCCCGAAGTAGGCGTGGTCGCCTCTGTGTTCGAGCTGGCAGCAGGCGACCACCTGGCCGTCGCGTTCGACGACCAGGAGGCGGCTGTCGGGCGACTTGATGACCGCGAGTACACCCTCGAGATCGGTCCGCTGCCCTTCGAGGATGTCCGCCTCGGTGGTCCACCCGGCCCGGCTGTCGTCACCCCGGTAGGCCGACTCGATCAGCGCGACGAGGGCGTCCACGTCGGCGTCGGTGGCGTCGCGGAAGGTCAGTCCGGTGGCGGCGGTGTCCATGGTGCACAACTCCGATCAAAGGCGCGGCTCGGCAGTGACGAGAGTAACGCGGCCCGCCGACTAGGCTCCGGCCGCATGGTGCACGTACTGAGCAGCCGTATCCTGCTGCGCCCGGCCGATCCCGACCGATCCCGCGCCTTCTACGGCGAGCAGCTGGGGCTGCCCGTCTACCGGGAGTTCGGCACGGGGGTCGAACGCGGGACCGTCTACTTCCTCGGCGGCGGATTCCTGGAGGTCTCCGGGCGCTCCGACACCCCGCCCTCACCCGCCGTACAGCTATGGGTACAGGTCGCGAACGCGGGGGCCGCGTACGAGGAGTTGCGGGCGAAGGAGGTCGAAATCGTACGGCCGCCGGTGAAGGAGCCCTGGGGGCTGGTCGAGATGTGGGTGGCGGATCCGGACGGGACGCGGATCGTGCTGGTGGAGGTGCCCGCGGATCATCCGCTGCGGTATCGGCCGGGGATCTAGGCCTACGGCGGGCAGGAGCCGTTCCGTGCCGGTTGGCCGGGGTCGTGGCCCGGGCTTAGCGTGCTGGAAAGGGTACTTCCTGCGGAAGGAACGCCATGAAGCTCGACAGGCCGGTGACCGGCGGGCCCTGTTGGGTCGAGCTCGGGACCAGTGACATCGAGGCGGCCAAGCGCTTCTACGCGGACGTGCTCGGCTGGCGTCCGGAGACCGATCCCCGGCAGGAGGCGGGCGGCTACACGGTCGCACACATCGGGGACGCGGCGGTCGCCGGACTGACGCCGCTGTTCGAGGAGTCGCAGCCGGTGGCGTGGAACGTGTCGTTCGCGGTGGCGGACGCCGACACGACCGCGGAGCGGGTGCGTACGGCGGGCGGGACGTTGCTGATGGAGCCGGCCGACGTGTTCGACATCGGGCGTTTCGCGGTCGCCCTGGACCCGGGCGGAGCCGCGTTCCAGATGTGGCAGGCGCGGACCTTCCCCGGCGCCGGGCTGTTCAACTCGCCCGGCGCGCTGGGCTGGGTGGAGCTGCTGACGCGGGCGCCCGAGCGGGCCGAGGCCTTCTACACGAGCGTGTTCGGCTGGACCGTCCGGCCCTCGGCGCACTACCCGCAGTGGGGCATCGACGGCGCCGACTTCGGCGGCATGATGGCGATGGACGACAAGTTCCCGCCCCAGGTGTCTCCGCACTGGCTGCCGTACTTCGCGGTGAACGACGTCCACTCGACCGCCGCCGCGACGACCGCGGCGGGCGGCGCGGTCCTCATGGAGCCCCGGCCCGTCGGCGACGTGAGGCGGATCGCGGTGCTGCGGGATCCGCAGGGGGCGGTGTTTGGGGTGCACGCGGCAGGCGGGGAGGGCTGAGCCCTTTTCGCCTGCCCGCCGCCCGACGTCAGGCCAGCGGTGTCACCGTCACCTGGTCGATCACCGGGGCGTACGCGGAGCGTTGACCGTACTGGTTCCTGGACCGGCCGTCATGGTCCGGAAGTTCGTCGGCGGTGAAGGTGAGGGTGTTGGTGCCCTGGTCCAGGGTCACGGGGACGGTCAGGTCGTGGAAGTTGTTGAAGTGGAAGGTCGTGGGGAACAGGACGCGCTGCGGGGCGGCCCCGTTGACCGCGATGTCCGCGTGGCGGCAGACCGGGTCCGGGTTGTAGTGGGTGGCGGGCGCCTGCTCGCCGTTGGAGTAGCGGATCGTGAGCGCGTGCCGGCCGGCCCGCTCCGCCGTCACGGTGAGGGTGAGGGAGTTCCCGGGTCCGCCGCCGATGCCGTCGACCGCCTTGCCGCCGGTGGCGAACGTGTGTGCGCCGGTGACCCGGGCACCGCCGGTCGTGGTGCCCTCCTCGGCCGAATACGTCGCGGTGGGGAGAAGGCCGCGTGACGGGTCTGTCCGGAGGCGGTCCAGGACGAGGTCGTCGGAGGTGGCGGTGATGGTGACCTTGTTGATGCCCGACGTGAGGAACAGGGGCATGGAGGATCGTTCAACAATCCCCACGTTCTCACCGTTGATCGTCAACTCGCCCTCCCCTGGCCCGATCCGGTCGACGGTCACCGTCGCCTCCCCGTCGTCCGCCGCGTGCGCCCAGAAGGTGGCGGTGCCACCCCGCGGCAGTACGGCGACGCCGGGGCCGGAGGCGCCGCGGATCGCGTAGTCGACGCGGGCGCCACCACCCAGGGCGGCGAACTCGGCGTCGTACAGCGCGACCCCGGTCGCCCGTTCGTCGCGGAGGGCGAGGTCGAGCTTGTCGACGACCGCCTCGCCCCGCGTGACACCTAGGTCGGGGTCCTGGGCGGCGAGGGTGATGGTGTGCGCGCCGGCGGTCAGTTCGACCTGGGTGTCGGTGCGGCCCCACACCGCCCACTTGTAGCCGAGCGGCAGCCGGAGTTCGCGCGGCCGGCGGCCGTCGACGCGGAGGAAGACGTTGGTGGGTCCCTGCTCGCGCACCGCGTCGGCCAGGTTGTACGAGTTGGCGAAGACGCTCACGTCGTACGTTCCGTCCTGCGGGACCTCGACAGAGAAGGCGAGCACGCCGTCGGAGCCGGTGCGGAGTCCGCCCACGTGGTAGCCGGTCGACGTGGCGAACTTGTCGACGTCGGACGGGGATCCCTCGGGCCCGTTCAGGGAACGGCCGTCACCGAGGTAGGTCGCGTCCTCGGCCTGGTACGTCCGCCGCCAGCGGACCGAGGGTGGCAGGGCTGCGGCGCCCTCGCCGCCCGGGGACAGGATCAGCTGGTACGCCGACATCTCCTCCAGGTCCGTCAGACGGAGCGTCACTTTCGCGTCCACGACGGGGAGTTCACGATCGGCGAGCCGCAACGGCTGTGCGGAGGCGCCGACTTGACCGGTCCAGGGGATCTCCAGAAGCCGCGCGTGAACGGTCGTACCGAAGACCTCGAGGTCGACGTGCTCGAACACGACGTCCGCCGAACCGCCCGCGCCGCCGAACAGCACCCGTGCCTGCCGCTTGTCCCGGTCGAGCGCGGCGACGCCCTGGAGTGTGTACTGCACGTTCGGGTGGGGCGCGACGACCCGGACGGTGTTGCCCGTGAACTGGCCGTAGGCGTTGAACAGCCACCACTGTCCGTTGCCCTTGTTGGCCTCGACCGCCGAGTCGTTGAGGTTGCCGTCGATGTTCCAGTACGCCATGTCGGCGTCGACCTTGGACTCCTCGATCGCGGCGATCCACTGGATCATCTGCCCCGGGACGGACAAGTGGTAGTTGTGGGCGTACTCGTTGATGTTGACGGGGAGTGGCCCGATGCCCAACTCGCGTTCCAATGCACGGTACTTGGCGACGTTCGTACGGATCTCGTCCGGCGAGGACAGCTCGTGCCAGGTGACGATGTCGGGCAGTACGCCCTCGGTCTCGGCGAACTCCAGGAAGCCCTTGACCTCGTCGTACAGTTCGCAGGTGTTGGGGCCGGCGATGCGGGCGTCGGGGTCGAGGTCCTTGATCAGGCGGTAGATGTCCCGCCAGGCGGCGAAGTAGGCGCGCGGGTCGGCGCGCCAGGAGGTCCCGTCGTAGCTCCACTCCCCCGTGCCGAACATGTTGCCCTCGGGCTCGTTGAACGGGACGTACACCACATGGGCCCGGTACTCGCCGAGTGCCAGCACCTGTTCGACGTGCCTGCGGACGCGCGCCGTGAAGTCGGCGAGGCGCTCGGGTCCGGTGGCGCCGGGCCATTCGTAGGGGAAGCCGCGGTAGATGTCGGTCAGGTAGACGTAGACGTCCTTGCCGCCCGCCTCGACGAAGGGGCGCAGCATCTCCAGCGCGTCGGCGCCCGGGTGCTGGGTGCCGTCCTGGGCCTTGGTGGAGACCGTGCGGACGTACATGCCCTCGACGACGTTGCGGCTGGGGACACCGTCGCCGTAGAGGCCGTAGAGCGTGCCGCTCGCGCCTCCGTGGAAGCGGCCCGTGTCGGTGCCGAGGTCGATGGTGAGCTTCCCGGAGATGGGGGCGGCGGAGGCTTCGGCTGCCACGGCATCAGTCCCTTGTTCGACATGTCGTACGACAGTCGGCTTCCCGAACCGACCTGGTCGAACGTAGGGAGATCACGCGCCTCACGTCAACGGTCCGTCACCGCCCATCCGGGGCGGCTCAGACGCGCAGCACGCCCAGCCGGCCTTCCAACTGGACCAGCAACTCGCCGAGCAGCGTGGCGAGTTCGCCCTGGCCGGGGGTGTCGAGACCGGCGAGCACGGTGGTCTCGTAGGCGAGCTGCTCGGGGAGGATCGCGTCGACGAGCTCGCGGCCGGTGTCCGTGAGGCGGACATGGGCGACGCGGCGGTCGCGGGTGTCGCCGCGGCGCTCGACCAGTCCGCGTTCGGTGAGCTGCTTGAGGCGCTTGGTGACGGCGGCTCCCGAGGAGAAGGTCTCCCGGGTCAGCTCGCTCGGCGTCAGCTCGTGCCCGGTACGGCGGAGCGCGCCGAGCAGGTCGAACTCCGGACGGCTGAGCCCGGCCCGGCGCAGCGGCGCGTCCTCGGCCTGCTGAAGCAGGGCGGCGCACCGGTTGATACGGCCGATGATCTCCATCGGCCCGGTGTCGAGATCGGGATGCACGGCCTGCCACTGCCCGACGACGGCGGCGACGGTGTCGTGGCGGGGCGCGCTCGGCGAGGGGTCGTCGCGGGCCGCATCCGGAGAGGCACCGTTTCCGTCCGTCGGCCGTCCGTTCACTGACGTCATCCCCGTACGCCCTCCGTCTTCCTGCCCGTGCGCCGATCCGCGGCCGGCCGGAGGCGCGGTCCCCGGCGTCGTACCGTCGCGGCGAGCGTACGGTGTCCGGACTGCTCGGCGAGCACGACCCGCTCCTGGGGCAGGGCGCGCTGCCACCACTCGCCGGACGCGGCGTCGACGGTGGCCCGCAGTTCGACCAGCGCGGCGGCGAGCGCACGATGCGCGGAGTCCAGGGCTCCGGGTGCGGGAGCGGGCTCCGCCAGGAGGCGCGCGGCCCGCCCGCGCGCCCCCTCGACCGCGGTCAGCGCCTCCTCGATACGGTCGGTCGCGCGGCGGTTGGTGACGGCGAACGCGGCCACGAGGCCGACCAGGGCACCGACGAGGGTGTCCACGACCCGCTCGGTGATCAGCTCCCCGGCCTGCTGGGTCCGGGCGAACTCGGTGATGAGCAGCGCCATCGGGGTCACACAGACGCTGCCGAGCCAGTAGTTGCGGCCGATCAGCGCCTCGGCGCCGAAGTTGAACGCGAGGCAGCACAGCACGAGGACCGCCGGACGGGTGTGCGCGAGCGGTGCCACCCCGGCGAAGACGAGCACACCCAGGAGGTTGCCGACGACCCGCTGCACTCCCCGGCCCCAGGTGAGGGTGATGTTGGCCTGATAGAGGGAGGCGGCGGTGACGAGAGCCCAGTAGGGGCGGCCGACAC
>Ga0307509_10006939_pt1 | contig 15021 bp, 13 predicted proteins | sample 10_EM_MG_FD_202245 | JGI IMG/M metagenome (GOLD analysis project Ga0307509, IMG submission 202245) | Populus trichocarpa ectomycorrhiza microbial communities from riparian zone in the Pacific Northwest, United States - 10_EM | ecosystem: Host-associated > Plants > Roots > Unclassified | place...
TATTGTTCTAGTGTCTGATTAACCCTTTCAGTTTGCCCATCACTTTCTGGGTGGAATGCGGTAGAGAGGTTTAGCTTTACTTGCAATAGCTGCATCAGGCTTGTCCAAAACTTAGACGTGAATCGGGGATCTCGGTCAGAGACAATTGATTTGGGAAGTCCATGGAGGCGGCAAATTTCTTTCACGAACGTCAAGGCCAGTTCCTTAATATGTTCTTCAGTCCTTAGTGGTATGAAGTGTGCCATCTTGGAGAACCTGTCTACGATGACCCATATCTTCGTATACCCATCGGACTTTGGTAACCCAACAATGAAGTCACTGGATATTGCTGTACATAGTCTCATAGGAACTTCTATGGGTTCTAGGAGTCCACACTTCTTATGCCGGATGACTTTATTACGTTGACATACATCGCAAGAGCCAACGTACCCGGTAATGTTTTCATCCATCTTTGGCCAATAGAAGTGAGCCCTAACCCTGCCAATGGTCTTGTATGTTCCGAAGTGTCCAGCAATTTTTGAATCATGTTCTGCCTCCATGATTGTTGCACTTAGACCTTCGTCCTTTGGAATGTACCACCTGTTTTTATACAGGAGCAAGTCCTTTTCGATACTCAAGTTTGTATCGACCTTACTGTCGCCTTTGAGTATTGCCTTTAGCGTTGCTAAATAGGTTTCATCACTATCAGCTACTTTCATGAGAGCCTCATGAAATGTTGTCTGCAACAGAAAACCTTGGCAAGTCTGCAACACATGTGGTCGCAAGATGACAGGCTCCTCTCCAATATACTGTCCAGGGCGAAAAAGTGTAAAAGGTTCGGAATTACTCCCCCCTTCAGGGCAGTAGTCCCTACGCCTCGACAAAGCATCAGCCTTTTCATTGAACCGTCCTTCTCGATAAATAACCTTAAAATCGAACGGTTGTAGAAATTCTGCCCAGCGATGTTGTCTACGGTTTAGAGTCTTTGTAGTATTAAAGTACTCTGAATTCTTGTGATCAGTGTACACCAATATCTGATCATCAACTGACATCAACATATATGCCCATTCCTTAAAGGCTGCTACTATTGCGGCCATCTCCTTATCATGGACATCATAATTTATCTCTGCTAGCGAGAACTTTCTACTATGAAAAGCTACAGGATGCCATTTCTCATCTTCACAGAGTTAAGATAATACGGCTCCTAACGCAAAGTCAGTAGCGTTGGTTTCCAACTTAGTCGGATGAGTGTCATCAAAGTGTGTCAGAATCGGACCTGTGGTAAACATCTCCTTCAATTTGGCAAAAGCATCTAGACATGATGGAGTCCACGTCCATTTGATACCTTTCTTTGTTAAGTCCGTCAATGGTTTGGCTATCTTGCTAAAACCTTTTATGAACTGACGATAGAAATTGGCAAAGCCCATAAAGCTTTGCACATCGACGACGTTTTCGGGCATGGACCATGCCCGGATTTCTTCAACTTTTGTACTTGTCATAGAGATTCCTCTATCGGATATTTTATACCCAAGGAACTCTACATCCCATTGATGGAAGCTTGACTTCTTAATGCTAACGCAAAGGCGTGCCTTTCTCAGCCTTTCCATGACCCGCCTTACCAGGGCGACATGTTCTTCAACTGTCTCCGTATAGATTAATATGTCATCCATATAGGTGATGACTCCGACATCTAACATGTCACGGAATACATCATTGATCATACTCTGGAATGATGATGGTGCGTTGCATAACCCAAAGGGCATCACGCTATACTCATAAAGACCATACCTGCTTTTAAAAGCGGTCTTCCATTCTTCACCTTCCGCCATGTGGATAAGGTAATAGCCATTCTTCAAATCCAATTTTGTGAACAGAGTGGCTTTACCGAGCCTAGTCCTAAGCTCGCTCATCAAGGGCAATGGATACTTATTCTTGATAGTAATCTTGTTTAACCCTTGGTAATCAACACATAACCGAAGCGTTTCATCAGGCTTTGGCACAAATAAAATTGGGGCGCCAATTGGCGAGGAAGATCTCCTAATCTATCCATGGTCTTCCATTTCCCTAATATAATCCCCAAGTGCGTCTAGTTCCTTCTTAGACAAGGGATAGATAGGCTTTTCTGGTAGTTTGGCCTCAGGAATCAAGTCGATACGATGATCGTATTTACTATGCTCAGGTAAAGCATTGCTTTTCTCTTGACTGAGTATATCTGCATAGTCTCTATATTCAGGGAGAATCTTAATCTTGATGTCCTCGCCGTCTTCATCAGTGTAAAGAGCCATGCCCATGACAAAGAGATTGTCTGGGTCCTCGGCGAAGAGTTCCTCTTCGGTAATGAACTCTAAGCGCCTTTCTTTCCTTAGGTAGTGGGCTTTACAATATTCTGATCGCCACTTAAGACTGCCCTTCTCCCAGTTGATATCTGGGTTGTGGTCCTTTAGCCACGACATTGGCAGGTAACCATTCACCTTGCCTGCCGGCATATCTACGACTTCAAATCGCATCTTATTCGTGTGGACACCTATATACATATCCACCGTAGTGGTATAGTGTAGACCTGAGCCGGGAATGTGCTTTCCACTGGCATCTAAAATCGGTGTCGGTTCCTTCCAACGTACACAAGGTGCTTGGGCATTCTTAACCCAATCACTGCTTAACACAGCCCCAGTAGCGCCACTATCTAACAATAAGAGGGCTTCACCACTCAGCCTCTCTTGATTGTGGCTCCATTCCAGTCTCACTCTCAGGTGAATGGATCTTGTATGTGGCGGTGGGCCTGCAAGCCTCAACCGCTTATCGGGTCTCTTGGCCCTAAACATTGCAGTCAGTAACTTTCAAGAAGAATTTGGTATGGTTTTACAATAGCTAATCAATATCTCTTGCCTTTTGACACAAGAGCGGCCACAACGGGTCGTGAATAACTTTTATCACTTGATAAATTTTACGGGGTTTTAATAGCTTGGCTGTTTACTATCACCCCAGCATGATTTCGGGTATTCAACCCTCCTCAGGTAGACTTGCAAAATAACTTCAATTGCTAGGTCAAAGTCCAGCCTGACGAAATCAACACAAAACCCAACTATATTCAATCCAGAATTCCAAACAATATGAGATAAGCAAATAACCCTTTCGCAAAATCACATAAGAAATAAAACAAAAGCGTGAAACAAAGTACCGCAACCATTCCCAATATAACAAAAGAAACCCAACCAATCTCGCTCTCCCTATAGCCAGATATTAGTTTCAATATGTTGTACCACTTGTGGGGCACATTACTGCTTCGTTTCCGTTGTCTAACTCATCAGCCCTTCTAAGCACTAGAGTAGAGTTAGCTTTTGCATTCCTATCACTTCTTGGAATAGATCTTACCTAGCCGTCCATATCCGTATCAATCTCCAAGATATCCAAATCTGGAGGTGGTAATCCGCGGACCTCGGCTACCACTTGGTTAACAGCAGGTTTTGGAGCAGCTTCAATGCGTCGGGATTTCGGGACTTGGGTGGCTTCGTATTCAGCTTCACAGGCGCCTCTTTTTCGATTAATTCGAAAGGACGCAACAACTGGAGTAGCCGAAGAACACTTTGCCCAGTAGTGACCGGCTTGTCCACATTGAGAGCATTGATTCAACCGTTGGCATTTGTCAATTAGAGTCTGAGGAATATCATGATGGATTTTCGTGTGCTCTGTCTCTTGAGGTCTTGAAGACCCAGACGCATGGTTGTAGGGTTTCTGTTGGCGTGGCCCCGAGCCTTTCATATCCTTTCGCTGTCTCTGAGCGGACGATTGCCTATCATCGCTCTTTTCCAGCTTGGAATGATGTTTATCTCTTGTAACCGTATGGTTAAAGGAAGCAACGTCTTCCAACTGATGGCCGGTTTGACGGAGGAGATTGATATATTCGACGTATTGGTCGCGAAGTGGAGTTTTCAAAGCCCATGCATTGTGATGGTCTGTAGTTATACCTACGCGGGCTTTGTCTTTGACAAAATTGCCGCTATACCCCAACTCTAAAGCCAGTCTCAGCAGCTCGTCACAAAAGTGATCGATCTGACCGGACTTCATAGTCAAATCATTCCACTCTCTCAAGCACGATCCCGATCAGAGTGTCCACCACAACTTGACACCAGGCGTTGCCGAAAACCTTCCCAAGTACGAAGGACACTTTTTCAGGTTGAAGGGTATACCTTCTCGACGGGCACCCTCTTCACTAACGTAAGGGTGTATGCTCTGATACCATTTTTTGGCGGGACCTTGGAGAAGGGGGATTACCAAACTGACTTTATCCCAGTCCTTGCGGAGGGATTCCCTAAAGTAGTCCGGTTTGATTTTGCAATCCTGTATGAAGCGTTGAGTATCGGTAGAGTCAGCTTTGAACGGATTGACACCTAATTTCTCAGGTTTCTTCGGTCGATGCGCTGACTTCTTACCCTTGCGATGTTTCCGAAGCTACTCAGCAAGCTCATAACACTGTCTATCATACTTTTCCTTCCTCGCATCATTCCAGTGGGACTTGCGTCTCCCTAGGAATTTCCGCAGATCGCGCAGGGAGGAGTCAGAATCACCCAGATCTCTACCTCCTCCAGCGTTTCCACCACGGGGCGGAAGATTTCCTCCACTGCCACCAGCGTTGCCGCTGGGGCCACCCCTAGGGGAATCATACCACTAAAACCATCTTCGCCCGACACGTCTTCGTCCATTCTCTCAGGTAATGGGTTAGACGGTGGGGGAGGAGGTTGGCTAGCGGCACCAGTGTTAACTGCATAGTGTCTTAAAAAATCAGGGCAGTCACTATGGCTAGTGTGCCTTACACTCTCACAGTACCCACATCGGTTCTGTTTTGACTTTGGCTGAGAAGCGTCGTTCCTAGGTCTTGACCAAACATTGATCGCCCCTAAGTCACTCTTGAGACATGAAAACCTATGCGCATAACGAATATCGCTTCCTTCGGCCACAACCCTACAGTCAGGAGAACAAACACCCATAGGCGCTAGCGCTTCTGACCTTCGGGTAAAAGCGGGATGTCCAACATGACACGAAGGCTTTGCTGGTGCGGGTGGTGCTATTGCCGAAACAAAGGCACCTGGGACTTGTGGAGTGGTGGGTAGAGGGGTTTGCCCTGATACTGCAAAGGGTCGTTCTCGTTCGATACGAATCACCGGCGTAATTTGTTCCACTCCCTGAGAGCCAGGTACCGTCGACGATCGTGGTAAAGGGGAGGGTGTTGCGGGGACAGCCTCCGGAGGCGGCGGCTGAGGAGAATTCTGTCTCGATGATCTTGCTGACGAAATGGAGCTAGATTTGGTAAGCCCGAGAGGGCGTGACGAGGGCCGGAGGTTTTGACCGAAGGAGTTGTTCCCCGTGATCGGAAAACCTCACTGAAGGGCACTTCGAGAGGGGTTCGACGTTCATGTGCTTCGGCCACCTGGTTGTGCAATTCCGCAAGCTGCTCTTGCTGTGCGATGAATTGTCTACCCATCTCATTCAACCAAGGTTGATATTTCTCATTAATCATGCAGGCTGCGACTTCAGCAGCATAATGAGGAGGGGGTTCTACTGCCAAGGGAAGGGCAGGGGCAGCGTTCATAACCACGTCATTCTCAGCGTCAATGGAGTACCCCTGGGCAACAGCCTGCTCCAAGGCTTCTACCCTTTTCCGGATCATCTGATTGGACATAGCTAGCTTGCGGAAGTTCTTTCGCTGGTATTCCATCCAACGATTAGCGTTTTCCACCATCTCAGTTGCAAATGCATGCTGGTGTTCTTCAGGAAGATTGAGGAGATGCCTTTGTGCATCTTGCATCTGCCGTGTTATTTCCTCAAGTATGTATGGTTCAACGGGATATTTTGTGAAATCAGCGAAAGTCATCTTCCGTTGTCTATTCTGGGGTATTCTCCGTCCTACTGACGGGTCATGAGTGAAACTTTGGAGGAAGGCACAAGGGTCTTCAATCTCCATCTCTCTGACCGTGCCAGGTATTTCAATCTCAAAGGTAGGGTCATTCTCAATGTCATATGTCAGGAGCTGCGGGATTGGCCGCCAACGTAATCTCTTTAGGTCTGCTCTTGCAGCGGCTCGAGATATTTCTCACTCAATACCAGTCATATGCTCCGGGCAAGAATGAGAGCGCGATACAGCCATAGTTGAAGACATTGTTCTTTCCGCCCAATGCTTCTTGTACCAGACAAGCGACTTGTAATCAAACAATGTCCAAACTGTAGGCAAAAAAGCAACAATTCTCAGAAGAGAGTTAAGCGACTGCGCTTAACTATATACTGTAACGGGGGCACCCTATAGAGAGGTGAACTCTAAAATTGCGACCGCACCAAACACTCAAAGTAGAAGATAAAGATGAGGTAAAATAATTCAGAAGAATCCACGGTAAAACTTAATATAGTTAAGCTCGAAGCTTCACTCAATTTAGTTCTCTCAAGGAAAGGTTGGTTGTCGAACTAGAATGCCAAACGCTTAAACTTTAGTAGATATCAGATTTAAGCCTTTGACATTGACCACTACTTCCGACCTTGTGCGAGCACCATGTCCTGCCCAGGGTCGGTCCGAGGTCTACCCTCCATCAGGATTTATCCTGCTGGAAGTGTCTGACCAACTCGGGTACACTGAACTCCGTCAATCGGATATGAGTTTCTGCAATGCATCTCCAATGCAACCGCATGTGGAAAAACTCTTCCTATCGAAGTCATACCAGTGGCTAGCTGTTATGACAACAACCAGAGTCAATACCTAGGTGGTGGACTCACTGGCCCAGTAGCGGTTTCGTCTATACAAGGTATGCAGTCTATCATTTAATCTACTCGACTATCCAATCTGATAAATTGACAAGCAAGCTCCCTCGGTGAGATGTAGCCGATGGTTGGCTAAGTGGGCGCAACCCATAGCCATCTTCTCAGGACATACTCTACCGTGATAAGACTCATACCTGTAGAGTCCAATAACAACCTATAGTAATGCTACAAATCAAGGGGAGAAAGTCCGGGCTGGTTACTGAGGTATTTGTCTTGAAAGCACCCTGGCCTTCTCAGACTACCTGAGTGCCACTAGCAAGACTACCCTACAACCCGTAGGCTAGAATACAGTCCTAGATGCCCGAGAGACCATATATAGATGACCCCCATATTGGCGGTTACCCATACAGCCCTTATATATCCTGCGAACGACATTCAGTCGGACGGATGACGACGACTTATATGGTGTTACGGCAGCTGCTCCAATGGCCTCTTTTAACTAGCAAGCGAGCAACTACACAGCCGTCTGCCTATGACGCGCCGTCCCAACGCTGGGGCCAGAGGAGGGTGTTAGCTAAATCCGCCCAAGTTCAATAGGATGTTCGGGCCACCCTTAGACAGGTGTGGGGTTTCCCAGCTCAGATGCGTGTGCGCCCAAGAACACCTAAGAGCCCATAGAATGTGAGGCAATCGACCTATAAGTTCTAGGATGACTTTGCCGGTGAAGGTAGGGTAACTTGGGTTCCTCAGTAGGGTAACTGGGACCCATGGGCATAATAGCCAAATTCCCAAGGTAGGGTAACTTTGCCCTCTCATGCCTTTAACCTTTCCGGTAGTCCTCCAGCCGAACATAGAAGTCGTCTCTGAGATCCGTGTAACATCCCCATAATTCTCTTGATTTTATGCGAATGTTTTCCCGAAAGGTTACCCTGCCTAATAGAGTACCTCAAGGCTACTCAACTATTCCCTCAGCATTATCCTAGGTTTACCAGCAATGTATATTCTAAGTATACGAGACCATACCACCTCTGGTTAGCACTTGGTATACCATTTGGGCTAAGGTGGTAGAGATTGTAGCTACCTATTGTACGGTCCTTACATTGCCACAGGGCTAACACCTCTAGACCTCATGGCTTCTTCAAATGCCACCGTCAACGGAGCTGGTTGAGGAACGACCAACACTCGCAATTGCTGTTCCAATTGTCTGACTCGCTCTTGCGATTCCAAGGCCGTCTGAGCGACTTGAGTCAAAATTGGGGCCATTTACTTATGCAACATGACAGCCGCCATCTCAGCTGCGTATTGTGGAGAAGGCTCAATTGTGAGAGGTAGCGGAGGTGCTGTACATATGTTGACGTGGTTGTCGGAGTCTATCCAGTACCCTCCCCGAACAGCCAACTCCAAAGCTGTCAGGCGTGCCCTGATCATTCGATCTAAAAGAGCTAGTTTACGGTACTCTACCTGCTGAATTTTCATCCCGCGGTTGGAATTGGTTACCATCTCGTTTTGCCATTCAAGCTGGGTACCGGTGATGAAATTCCCCATAGAAGTCTTGGCTTCTTGAAACCTCTTGGTTACTTCTCTCACTATGTAGGGTTCAAACAGTTCCCTAGTGCAGTTGGCAAAGGTCATGGGAGTTCGTCTTTGTGGAGGGATCCTTTGTCCCACTGAAGGGTCATGCGTGAAGCTTTGACAAAAGGTAACAGGGTTCAATATTTCTAACTCCTGTACTTCTTCAGGGATGTCTGTGGGTTCTAGGTTGGCCATCTGCTCCTCAATGGACTTCTATCCTATTCCGCGGAAGTCTGCAATAGCATTATAGCGGGAAAGGTCATAGTCATACTCGACTATATCCATATCTGAAGACATTGTTCTTCCACCAGATGCTTCTTGTACTAGACAAGCGACTTGTAATCAAACAATGTTAAGATAATGGATTTCAACAATTCTCAGAAGAGAGTTAAGCGAGTGCGCCTAACGACATACTGCAACGGGGGCACCCTATAGAGAGGTGAACTCTAAGGTTGCGACCGCACCAAACACTCAAAGTAAAAGATAAAAATGAGGTAATAATTCAAAAGAATCAAAACGGTAAAACTTAATATCGTCAGGCTGAAAGCTTCACTCAGTAAGTTCTCTCAAGGAAAGTTGGTTATCGAAGTAGAATTCCAAACGCTTAAACTTAAGTAGATATCAGATTTAAGCCTTTGACATTCACCACTACTCCGACCTTTGTGCGAGCACCCTGTCCTGCTCAGGGTTTGTCCGAGGTCTACCCTCCATCAGGAATTATCCTGCTGGAAGTGTCGGACCAGCTCGGGTACACTTCACTTCGTGAATGGGATCTGAGTTTCTGCAATGCATCTCCAATACAACTGCAGGTGGAAAAAACTCTTCCTATCGAAGTCATACCGGTGGCTAACTATCATGACAAGAACCGGAGTCACTACCTAGGTGGTGGACTCACTGGCCCCATGGCAGTTTCGTCTATACAACCTATGCAGTCCATCATTTAATCTACACGACTATCCAATGTGATAAATTGACATGCAAGCTCCACCGGTGAGATGTAGCCGATGGTGGGCCAAGTAGGCGCTACCCATAGCCAGCCTTTCGGGACATACTCTAGCGTGATAAGACTCATGCCTCTAGAGTCCAATAACAACCCATAGTAATGCTACAAATCAAGAGGAGAAGGCCTGGGCTTGTTACTGAGGTATTTGTCTCGAAAGCACTCTGGCCTTCTGAGACTTCCTGAGTACCACTATGAAGATTACCCTACTACCCGTAGGCAGGATTAGACTCCTAGGTGCCCGAGAGACCATATATGGGTGACCTCCATTTTGGCGGTTACCCATACTCCCCTTATATATCCTGCGAACGACATTCAGTCGGACGGACGGCGACGACTTATATGGTGTTACGGCAACTGCTCCAATGACCTCTGTTAACTAGCAAACGAGCAACTACACAGCCGTCTGCCTATGACGCGCCGTCCCAACGCTGGGGCCAGAGGGGGGTGTTAGCTAAACCCGCCCAAGTTCAATAACATGTTTGGGCCACCCTCACACAGGCGTGGGGCCTCCCCGTGCAGATGCGTGTGTGCCTTAGAACATCTAAGAGCCCATAGAATGTGAGGCAATCAACCTCTCAGTTCTAGGATGACTTTGCTGGTGAAGGTAGGGTAACTTGGACTCCACAGTAGGGTAACTGGGGTCCATTGGCATAAAGGTCTAATTCCCAAGGTAGGGTAACTTTGCCTTCATATGTCTTTAACCGCTCCGGGAGTCCTCCCGTCAACACCAAATGTTGTCTCCGAGGTCTGTGTAATGTTCCCATAAATCTCTTGACTTTATGCGAACTTACTCCCGAAAGGTTACCCTGCCTCATATAGTTCCCAAGGCTACTCTACTATGTCCTCGGCCTTGTCCTAGGTTAACCAGCTATTTGTATACTAAGTTTACGAGACCATACCACCTCTGGTTACCACTTGGTATACCATTGGGACTAAGGTGATAGTCATTGTAGCTACCTATCATTGGGTCGTTACACACAGCCGCCCCCCTCATCCACGATGTGGTCACTCTGCCGCCCATCTCCCTCCCCGTGACGGACTACCTACCCCCTGTGCCTGGGATTGTCCCTTCGTACGCACGCCTCAAACTGCGAGCCAAACAACTCCTCCTCTCTGACTGGTCTGCAACCCCAGCCCCCACACACTCCCCCTATCCGCCCTCAACACGCCCCCATCCCTTTATGAGTTTGGGCAAGTTCGTTGTGGGAAGGATCCACCAGACCCGCTCTGGAAAAGGTTACCTCTCGGCTCACCCTTCATGGGACAATCCTGATGCCGACACGTCCTCTCTGCTGTGCTCCAAAACTCAACAAACCTTCGCGCATGCCATCCTTTCATGCCCCTCGTCCGCCCGTCAGCGATCCCGCCTGCTCCAAGGGGTCTCTGACTTGGCCCCTGAGGCCACAATCTGGTCCGACCAGCAGCTGCTCATCACCCTGGCTGAGTTCATTCGCACCACGCCACTGGTTTCCCTCACGGAATGCCTCCGCTTGCTCCCTCCCTTCACACCTCCCTGAGCCCGCTGTTTTCCTCTACCACCCCGCCTGCCCCTGGCCCTCGAGACTAGTTGGTGGTTTATACATTGCTTTATTTTAGCTACGGCTGCTTTGCGACGATTATTGGTCGCATTGGGGGAACCCATTATGTTTGTTTCCTTTGATGATTGTTAGTTTGATTTTCGGTTTTGTTTTGGCCATATCGTTATAGATGCATGTCATTTCTTGTACCGTAGAAACAATGAACATATGATTTAAAAAATAAAAATAACAATCAAAAAAACACTTGGACGTGGCGAGTCAAAGCTGTTGACGTCTGGATCTGATTTATCAGGCAGGCGCCATATCCAGAGTAGCCCTTTGACGTTTTGATTGTCCAAAGCGTCAGATACACAGGACACACAGGATTCACAAAATAATTTTTGCTCATATCTAGCAGGGGAATATTACTTCTTTGCTTCCATTCTCTATCTCAATTGCCTCACTGGGCCCTGGGTAGAGTTAGCTTCTGCGTTTCTATCGCCTCTTTGGGATAGAATATACCTTGTCGTAAATGTCGGCATCAACCTTTAAGATATCCAAATGTAGAGGAGGTGATCCTTGCACTTCGGTAACTACTTGCTTAACATCAGGTTTAGATAGGGCCTCAATGTGTCTTAAATTTGGAAGTGGGGTAGCGTTGTGACTACTTTTGCCAGCACCTGGCTGTCCATTGATTTGAGAGCACACCACTACTTGGGTTGTCGTAGAACACTTTATCACATAATCACCTTCTTCTCTACAGCCAGAATATTGAATCAACCATTTCTGTTGCCCCATGTTTCCTTTGCTAGAGATTACTTCTGGCATAACCGACCTCTGTGTTTTGTTGGTTTTTCAACTCAGACCCATTTGGCCGTTGTACAGCCCCATTGCCCTTGTGTACGTCCAAAATAACTCTGCCTAGTGTTAGGCCGGAACCTATCTCCAAGACTTGTGAGATAGCACAGGCCAATAATCTTTATCGTAGATGGAGATTGTCTAGGAAGGCTCAATGACTAAAATACAGGTAGGTAGCATGATAAAAGATTTTCTAGCGTAAACATTTTATATTGATAAAATCTCTTCTGTTACTTGATGATGATCAAATAGCTCAGGAGAGACCTCAATATTTATATGCCGTGTCTGAGTCGTCGTAGGCTACATCTAGTTCTCATACTAACTAAATATCTGCTAATAAATTCCAGCTTCTTCTGAAAGTGGGAACACCATTTGACCCTGACAATTCTGTTATCTCACTTCGACTTCCGAATCGCAACACCATGAGTTGTCCTGATGGTACTCCCACACCTCAGATCATTCGTTATGATCCATGTTCGTCAACCTGGAATCTTTCTTACCACTGCATACGAAGAATGGCCTCAATGATTGAATCAACAAAGAGGTCAGCTTTGTTATCAAACCTCACGGCATTGCAAGTGTTTCCTGCACTCGACAGCTGCAAGGTATAAGATAGACTTGTCCCAATGATGGCCCCGAATGGCTATGATCTCTCTATAGTCCTATCGTTATCATATGGTTCCATCACTATCCGAAGTATACTAGTGACGTATGTCAGTGCGAGTATGCTTGATTTCTCAAATTACTTCATCCAACAACAACACCATTCACTGCAGCGACTTTCGTCGCAGGAGCGTGGAGTATGGAATGATGTTGCTTAACCCTTGTCTGTAAAAGGTCCAGTTACCTAGTGACCACTTTTGCGACATCTGTCTTTAGTGTCTAGTAACCTTATGTGACATCAACCAGATTTGGCTCAAACCACTTGCATAAGCTCGTCAAAGGTCTTCCCTCATATATCCTGCGAACGTGATCCAGTTAGACAGACGGCCGCGACATATATGGGGTCACGAGGAGGGCTCCAATAACCATGTCTTTGGTAAGGGGATGCAACTCCTGCATCATCTGCCATTGTAGCACCGTACCAACGCATGTGCGGGAGGGGCTGTTGGCTTGTCCTTTTGAACTCAGAATCCTAAGGTAGTGTAAAAAACCTCCTGTGTTTACTTGTCCACATCAGGAAAACCTTTCTTCCCTATTTAACGTCTGCCCTACTTGCCATGTCTGGGTTTTCCTGGTGAAATCCTTCTACCAATTCCTGAGCATTTTCCAAACTCTCAGGCAGTTCCCAGGTGTTCTGATCTTCCGAACACCCTTTTCTATTAACAAAATACCTTAGCTCACCTATTCGCTTATTGCGACCGTGAACCTTTCTTGTAAAAGAGATTATTTCACTCTTTACAATCCGTTCCACTTCCCACTCAAGATCGCCATCAATCTCATCTGGCTCTCATGGCGGTTGTTCTCTTGCTTCTCGAATGGACATCCAATAGGGTTCCAACAGCCAAACATGGAAGGTTGAATGTATCCTCCATGTAGGCAATATCTCAAGCTTGAAAGCGCGCTGTCCTTTGGCCTGTATGATTTTGAAAGGTGAATAGAGTTTTAGACATGGTTTCTTCCAGTGCCGTTTTGGATGAATATTTTTCCCATTTAACATTACCAAATCACCTTCCTTATAATCCGGCTGTTGGAATGCATGTCAGTCATAGTTTCTTTTCATGGACTGTCGTGTATAATTCAGCGCTTCTACCGCTCATTTGTGAATCGCCTTGATCCAGTGGCTCTATAGTTGAGCCACTGGATTGTGAGCTTATCACTCTCACATGCATTCCATTTGTGGATGATAACTCTAATTCGCAAAGAAGGGCGACATTCTCTTTGCATTTGTCGCGGAATTATTGTATGTGAATTCTGCTAGTTGTAACAGCTAATACCAGTCGTCCTGGTCATAGTTGACGAAATTTCCTAAGTAACCTTCCAGCTGTAACGACCCTATGATAGGTAGCTACAATGAGTATCACCTTAGCCCAAATGGTATCCCAAGTGGTAACCTGAGGTGGTATGGTCTCATACACTTAGTATACAAATAGCTGGTGAACCTAGGACAAGGCCTAGGAAATAGTTGAGTAGCCTTGGGTACTCTACAAGACAGAGTAAGCTTGGGAAGTAAGTTCACCTAAAGTCAACAAATGTATGGGAACGTTACACAGGCCTCCAAGAAAACATTGGGTGTTGACAGGAGGACATACGAAGCGGTTAAAGGCGTAAGAGGGCAAAGTTACCCTACCTTGGGAATTTGACCATTATGCCCATGGACCCCAGTTACCCTACTGAGGAGTCCAAGTTAGCCTACCGTCACCAGCAAAGTCATCCTAGAACTTAGAGGTCAATTGCCTCACATTCTATGGGCTATTAGGTGTTCATGGGCTGACATGGCATCGGCGCGGTGAGGTCGGACATGTGAGTACGGGTGGCCTAAAAATACTATGGAACTTGGGTGGGTTTAGCTAACAGCCCCCGCTGGCCTGAGCGTTGGGACGGCGCATCATAGGCAGACGGATGTGTAGTTGCTCATTTGCTAGTAAAAAGAGGTTTTTGGAGCAGCTGATATGACATCTTATCAGTCATCACTGTCCATCCGACTATATGTCGTCCGCAGGATGTATAAGGGAAGTATCGGTAACCGCCCCTAGGGGGGTCACACATAAATTGTCTCTCCAGCACCTAGAAGCCTATCTTAGCCTACGGGTAGTAGGGTAGTCTTCCTAGTGGTACTTAGGTAGTGCAAGGAGGGAGGGGTGCTTTAGGGACAAATACCTTAGTAACCAGCCGGGACATGCTCCCCTTGAATAGTAGCATTACTATGGGTATAACGTGGACACTCTGTAGAGTGGTGAACTCTAAGGTTGCGACCGCACCAAACACTCAAAGTAGAAGATAAAGATGAGGTAAAATAATTGAGAAGAATCAACGGTAGAACTTAATATAGTTAAGCTCGAAGCTTCACTCAATTTACTTCTCTCGAGGAAATGTTGGTTGTCGAAGTAGAATGCCAAATACTTCAACTTAAGTAGATATCAGATTTAAGCTTTTGACATTCAGCACTACTTCCGACCTTGTGCAAGTACCCTGTCCTGCTCAGGGTTTGTCCGAGGTCTACCCTCCATCAGGATTTATCCTGCTGGAAGTATCAGACCAACATGGGAACACTTAACTCTGTCAATAGAATATGAGTTTCTGCAATGCATCTCCAATACAACCGCAGGTGGAAAAACTCTTCCTATCGAAGTCATACCAGTGGCTAACTGTTATGACAACAACCGGAGTCAATACCTAGGTGGTGGA
>Ga0307509_10006941_pt1 | contig 15021 bp, 18 predicted proteins | sample 10_EM_MG_FD_202245 | JGI IMG/M metagenome (GOLD analysis project Ga0307509, IMG submission 202245) | Populus trichocarpa ectomycorrhiza microbial communities from riparian zone in the Pacific Northwest, United States - 10_EM | ecosystem: Host-associated > Plants > Roots > Unclassified | place...
GGCTCTTAAGGGGGAGACCTCAAGTGGGGTGCGGACGTGGTTCTGGGACGATATCTGGTGTATCTTGGAGCGTTGTTGGAAACCCAGCCCAAACGACCGACCGAGCATCGAAGCTGTACTGCGACCCTCCCAGCAATCGGAGGATCTCCTAGGCTGGAATCAACCTCGACTTCAGAGGGAGGCGGCTCTGAAGTTGAGTTCGTCCCGAATGGATGATCATGAGGGTCAGTATATCTCTATGGTGACCACCTGGTTTCCCGTCCGCGGTTCTCATCCCGGCCCATACACAGAACAAACGCATACAGCTTCTAGGTTGCGAAACGACAGGCCACTTTTGAAAAAACAGGATAGTATTTTTTTGTCTATGTCGTGACATGTAAACGGACGGTTTCGTCGTCAAGTGATGGGGGTCTCACACCCCCACACCCTCTCGTACACCCTCGGAGCTGGAACTAGAAGTTGTACATTTTCATATGCAAAGGACTGTACCCTCCGGCGTACGCACGTGAACAAATCAAGGCGCGTCAGGCTTCTCAGGTGAATCGGTGATGGGGTGGGCGATCGAAGGATGGACCACGAAGCCCTGAGGTTAAATGCATCCTCAAGTGGGTCATTCGAACTCGGGTTCATGATTATCATCGTGACGTCGCGGGATGTAACCCACTGCGCGAGAGCATCTGACCAGAGCGGATTTGGGTGAAACGATTTGGATGAAGTACCAAAGAGATCCCGGGTGACCAGATTGCGATCTCTTCGCCAGATGAGAAGCACAACTCCATGGCCACGCAACCAATACTACGAATCGTGATGCAGGGTGCCCCGCGCAAAGTTCGTGTTCGTGGTCTCGAAGGATCTGAGACAGTCCAGTCACGGCGAACAGACCAAACGCCGACAGTACCAAACCAAGAAAACGGTTAGACCCAACATTTGGGGATCCAAACCTTCTGAATGAGCTCACTCAATTGTCATCAACACCCCAGACACATGAAGTGACGAACACGAGTCAGCGTCAATTGGTCAAGAGAGGGGATTGAGTACTGAGCGGTGATTCATCTGACGAAGAGATCGCGTCCAGGGCCCGGAATTTTTTTGCGTTCGGAGTGTAATCGCCGCTTACGCGTGTTTCACGGGTCCCCAAATCAAGTGTTCCCCGAGGTCCCGAGACGGTGCCGGTGAATAGACAGTCGTCATCCGTACCGCCGACCCTCCTCCCACCCCGGGTCGGATGGGTGGGGGGATCGGTAGGCGAGATAGGCCAAGACTCGCCAAAGGGCGTCACGACGGTCTCCGAGAGGCCTGCCATCTCGTTTTCAATGGTCATAGCGAGGCGGGGAAAGAAATTGAGGAGGCGAAAGGGTTGGCGACGATCATAACATGAGGTTGAGCTTATTAGACCCAGTGAGTGCGGAGTGTTGGGAAGTGAGGTCGGTCTCATCCACATATGCCGGAGGCTCGTCGAGAACCTGGGTGGGATGCCGTAATATGACACACCAACGATGGCCGAGCCCGTGATGACGTGGCTATGTTTTCGAGCCATCTAACTTTACGTTCTAGTGGGAGGGGTACTTCGGGGGACGATTTGGTTGTGGATCTCGCGAAATCGACAGCAGGGTTGAAGATCTGCCAGCGAAAGGGGAAAAAATGGCCGAGGTTGAGTTCAGTGGATCGAAAGCGATCTTTCATGGAAGATCCCGCGATCCTCTCGGCATGATTGGGTCCTCGAAAAAGCGCTGTCCTGCGATAGGCCAAACGGCGAATTGATAGGGGCTGCCTCATGGCTGTGAATAATCAGATTCATAGTGTGGGCGATGCAAAAGTCCACCAACACTCACAGCCAAAGCTCTCGGGACATTGTTCACTGGGGTCTAAGCTGCGGATCACCTCCCGCGTATCCCCTCAGTGGTTGACTGCGCGGCGCGACATAGCTGCGCGTAGCCGGATCTGTTGTTCTGTAAAGTAGCTCGAGCGTAAATCACGGATTTACAATCACGATAAGTGACATGCCAAGAAGGTCCTCGCATGCAGTCGGCATGTGAACATTGGTTGTTCAGCGACCGTGCCGCAGTACTGTCTGTCTCGACACGTTTTCTTTTTTCTCGAAACACCTTTCCCATGGGCTCCGGGAGAGTACGCGGTCCTGCCAAGTGTCAACCTGAAGCGATAGCTAAGTATCGGCCGAGATGGGTCATGGTGGGTCACAGGGGGGCCATAGCGTGTGACGAGGCATGGCTGACACACACGGTCGCTCGGCCGTCCCATCCGTTCCACGGACCGCCCTGTGGGCTTACAAGCAAGCGTGTAGATACGCGGGGCTTACGCCGCTCGAACAGAAGACAGAAATATCCTTCCAATCACGGGGAACCGGGGGGCGGACGGATTCCGGTTGGATTTCGTGAAGAAACCGCGGGCCGAACACGCGCGCAGGGAATTGCCGGAGCAAAAACGACCTTTGGCTTTGGTTTCCACCTCGTTCCCACCAGTCCCTTTGTCCACGGATGGGCGCAGTGGTGTGGATTGAGATCTGAGAGGGCGTGCGTGGCCCCCCAAAAGTTAGGCGTGATCTTCAGAGACGGCGCAGCAATTGCAACGAATCGGATTCGAGAAGGCCCGTTTCACTACTGGCCGGTGAGAGATTGATCAAACCTGCTTACTTTCTTGCCCACAGACGCCGCCCTCCTCGGTTCCTTTACCCAGATCCGAGTGGGATAGAACAGATTCCAGCTTCGCTGCGATCATGAATCATTCCGAAACCAACCAGGCCACGAAGCAGGGGTGACGTTAGGAAGGCGCCCGCCCCCGGTGGTTCCTGTGCAGATTAAAACGGCACCTTAAAAAGCCACCCATCTCCTCTCCTCTACCCACATCCCCCACCCCCGCCCGCCAAAGTCTGCCCATTCCCTTGGGCTAGAACCCTCGGCACTGCTCCTCTCAATCAGCTCCACCCCCACACACCCGCTGATCCGACATGTTCTTCCGACGCCGAAGAAGAGAACTCGCCGCCACTTGGGAGGTCGTCGAATACAAGGTCGTCGAACCTGTTCCAGTATGTGACGAGGACGATGAGGGTGAGCCCACAGAGACCGTATCCACTCACGTTCGTCGTGACTGACTTTCGAATCGCCGTATTCCTAGATCTCGACATTTCGATCGTCGCTGAGGATGATATGACGAGATCCTTCGTTTTCGACTTCACAAAGCCAACACAAGCAACGAACGCTGTCGTGTTCGCTCGCCAGCTGCTCTTACAAGAGGTAGCCAAGCGGAATTATAACATGCTTCTGACGGAAGGGTGAGCCTCCCCCCTCCCAGCCGACAACATAATACTGATACCGCTTCCCTTCTCTCTTATCAGCTGGGAAATTGTCTTATCACGAAAAGGCAAGGACCACCGAGCCGAAGTACGTTACACCGGGAGACCAGCCTACGTTGAGGGTAAACTCCGCCGACATCGTCCTCCCCCTTTCGTGGGCATGCTCCAATCTCCCGGGTGCAAAAATGTAGCCAGGGCGGTGTGAGGCGGGAAGCGGCTCCTTTCCTCGCTCCCCCCTTCCCTCTTTGTCGTTCCCCACCATACCCTTCAAATCACCGACCCAAACGCCTCGATAGACCTCCCCCACCACTCTCTTGTTGCACCGTGTCTCCCTCTTGTCGCCCCTCGTTTCTGTCTTGTCGCACTCCTTTTCCCTCTTGTCGTACCCCGCTTCCCTCGTACTTTACTAACTTATCTCTACTCTCTACTGGTCTTCCGGCATCATTGTACCCATATCGCACACACCCAGACCCGAAACAGTGTAAGAAATATAACCCGATACCAATCACCTAAAATGTTTGGGCTACACCATAAGTAATCAATTGACACAAGTGAATAAAACACTCCCCCCTCTCCAGTAGTACCCCGCGCTTCCAAGACTCGGACCAAGGAAGATGCACGGCGAAACGCATGTTTACCGAACTCAGAGATAAGTGAGAACACGTGTGTGTGTGTGGTTTAAATGTTTTCCCCTTTCCCTTCGAGTCTGGGGAAGTCGAGCGTCCCTACCATCTTGGGCGGTCACGCGGCTTCTGAATCCATTCCTCGAGATGTCAAATGGCGAACCGTGTATTAGAAGGCGGAGCATTCCATTCTACTGCAACCTCAAAACAGCCACGCTTTCCACGTGAGCCGTCTGGGGGAACAAATCGAACCCTCTCAAGCTCTCAGCCACGTACTTCCTTCCATCCTTCGTCTCCTTCCCAAGTATCATCCCGATATCCCTCGCCTGCGTGTGTGCATTACAGCTCACATACACCACGATCTCGCACCCAAACTCCATCATCTGTCCGATAAAGTTCTCGTCCGCACCCTTCCTCGGAGGATCGATGATCAGCGCGGTCCTGTCGCGGGGGAAGTCCTGTGGGTCTTTCACGACCGAGAAGATATTCGCGGCATCGCCAGAGAGGAATGAGCACTTGTCTTGGCATCCGTTTAGAGTCGCGTTATGTGTTGCGGATCGGATGGAATCCGCTGAGAGCTCGATCCCAACGACCTTCTCAAAGTCATCCGAGAGCGAAATGGCGAACAGCCCACTACCGCAATAAGCATCCACCAAGTGGGTAGGCCGCGGTTTGTCCGAGGTTCCATCAGCGGCGAAAATGGTATCTCGGACATAAGATGTGAGAGGGACGAGAACCGAGTTGTTGTTCTGAAAGAACGAGTTGGCGGAGTACTGAAACACCTTGTTGCCAACCTTTTCCCTAACTGTACCCTTATGGTCCGCTACGCATATGGCCATCTCCGGGTCCACGTCTCCGTTGTCACCGTTGGCAGGAATCGGTAGAGACTCTCGGAGGAGCAGGGTAGCCCCTCGTTTGTAAGTCATGATGCTCCTAAGGTCGCGTCAACATCTGTGGCGAAATCACGATATTTGACGAACGACTCACGACGCAATCTTTTCCCGTATCGGGCCGTACGCTTCATTCAATACTGGAGTGGCGATTGGACATTCCTAAGGAGTAGAGTTGGTTCCCGTCGTTTCCGGGTAAACTCATCCACTCACCTCAATGTCCAAGACCTGATTCGTGTCGTTGATATTGAACCCAATCTTCAACCAGTCCGGCTTGGTCGAGCACTCGGACCTCCGCGCCTTTTTAGGAGGCTCTTTGAAATGGGGAGTGATCTTGGTTCGGTAGCCGTATTGTAGTGGAGAGGGTATCGTGGTACCGATCGTGGGCAAACTTGACTCGGATAGGCCTGCAACAGATGCTCCACCGTTCAGTGGGTACACACCCGAATGTGATATACATATCGCACCTGAGAAATTCCTGTACGCCTTGACGATCACATTCCTCTTGAGGTCGAGTTGGGTATCATATGATAGTTGCTTTCCGAAACCGAGCGACTTTAGTACGGGGATAGGCGGACGCGGTGAAGGCAGAGATGGATTACCTGGTATTGGCATCCGCCGCACACGCCAAAGTACCGGCATTTTATCCTCGAATTATCACGTAATGTGGGGTTCGGTGTTTTAATCTCCAGCAGCGAAGAGATACTATGAAGTCGACGACTTTGGTGAATTTTGACTCGTGCGACTTCACCAGGAAGAGCAAAAGGTACGACGACTACCCATGGTGGTTTGGGAGAGGGTGCGATCGCCAACCCATCACCTGGTGAATAAAGAAAGCGCGCTCAAACCGATGCTGGCAGGAGATAAACACGGAAGAGACGCACCTGTTGATGAGATGGTTGAAACCTGGACCTCAAGCTCTTCCCCATACTGGAACGGACTCTCCCACTCCTTCCTATCCTCGATGATTCCGTCCGTAACTCCTGCACCTAACAGATCGCGTACATCCCTCCACAGTACATCGTCATGTGAATAAAGTTCTGGAGGAAGCTGTTTCTTTTTCTTTTTCTTCGGGGCTCTCTGCTTTGATTGTTTCTCCGCGTTTGCTGGCTTCTGTTTCGCCGTCGAAGTCGAAGCGACAGGTTGTTCCTCAGAACGTTCCGCATCAATATCCAACCTTGGTTTTTTCCCAACGGAGGTCAAGACTTCGCTAGGCTCCACCTCGACTTCAGAAAGCGGACGTGTCTGAGGTACCACTTCAGCCATCTTCTGACGCGTTTTGAATGTCTTTGTTAGAAATCCGGGGGTGGTGTAAATCGAGCGCAAGGGAGTGGGAGGAGAGATAAGAAAAGGAGATGAAGGTGGGGATCGAAGCTTCGGAGTTGGATGAACCCGGACGCGGACGGTGACTCCGTTGACGAGACGGAGGGTGAGCATAGAAAATGTGCTTTTCGGCCGAGTGATGTCAGGTCAGCCACGTGGGAGAAAAGGCAGCATCCGCCCAACTTCCATCACCAGTCCCGGCGAACCTGCCAGGCTTATTATCCGGGGTCCTCCATCACACATCCCCACTACTCCCCCGTACGAGACTTTACTCTGCGGATAGTGGTGGCCGGGCCGAACCCGATAGTGATCCTACCCCGCCTTGAACCGAGCATGAAACCCGCCCGTGAATATCGAGCACGATCTTCCGTCTGTGCTTTCCTCGACGCTAACACTCCCATAGGATTCGCCTCCCGCCTGTGGATTGACCTCACACTGGGCGATATTCGACACCGGATCAATGAGATCTCCGAGCAATTCACCGGCGCTGGATGGAAGAACCTGCCCCAGGAGCTTGTGGACGAGATCCTAGGTTACCTCCTGGGTGACCTGAACGCGCTGAAAGCCAGTTCCCTGACGTGTAAGCACCTTTTCGGTGCAACGCGACCTCTCATCCACCAACGACTCGTATGCTCGGGTTCAACGTCGACACCTGACCCCACTAATCCGAAGGGGTTTCTGTTCAGTCGTCGTCAGAGAGTTCCTGGGGTGTTTGAACGACTGATCGAAGCAGATCGTTCGGGTGTTCTACGCTATACCAGACACCTCACTATCAAGGTGGAAGATGGTCATCTTAACCAGAGGGACGTGGAGCACCTTCCACACCTTCGGTCAATCATCAGGTTGCACGGCCTCACTCTCGACAATTTTCACCTCCCCCCGTTTATCCCGGTCTTTAACGAACATTTCGGCATGTTCACCGATACTGTACGACGCCTCGACATACGAAGCGCTTGCGGCACGGAACTGCAGCTATCATATATAATATGCCAGTTCCCTCTTCTGGAAGACCTGACCATCATGTCTCCAGCCGAGGACGCTACGAAACATGGGATCCACGTTCCAGTGATCACACAGTCGCCGCCGCTTCGGGGTACGCTCGTTTTGGTACGAACACGCGCTCGAGAGCTCTATGAAGGCCTAGCGGCGTTCCCGAGTGGGCTCAACTTCCGCTCATTGGAATTGTACAAGTGTGGGGAGCCGCTGGCCGTCTTTGCGGCGTGTGGGCGCACTGTGACATCGATATCGTATCTATGGCTATGGGGTGATGTCGACAGTGAGTCAAATACCTCCCATCAGGTACATATCGTGATCTAACAATTGAGGGTTATAGCCACCTCCCTGGACCTCAGGCGATGTGCAGCTCTCGAAAGATTCGAGTTTCACCTCAACCTGTCTAGCCTCTGGCAGATCCACATATGGATCCACCAAACGCTCGGAACGGTGGCTTCGACCGTGCTCAATGAATTTGTGTTGTGGATTCTGAACATGGTGTACCCGTGGAGTCTGCGGTGGTCGTGGAGCGATGCTGGTTGGAAGGCTTTGGACGCGTTGTTGGACGATCTAGCCGAACTTAACCCTGATTTCAGGGTTGTGGTCAAGGGAGATTTCGATTCTTTTCGCTATGGTATCCAGGGCGAACACGACACGATTCGTTGGCTTATCGAGTGTCGCCTGCCCCGTGTTTTGTCCAAGGGCTTGGTGAGATTTGAACAAGTGCCTGATGTAGAGAACCGGTTTTGGAAGTTGGGTATTTTGTAAACATTCCCCGCTAGTTTCATCGATGCTTCCCCCTTGTGCGAGCTTTGGTAGATCGTAGGGTTCAAAAATATTATGGTTCAAGGTCTCAGTGGTTTTCGCGGGAGCCCAAGCCGATGCAATTTGTACCACAAAGGCCGAGACTGGATTCCGAGCCCGACCTGTTCCAGTCAAGGAATTCACGATCTGGCTTCCGAACAGGGGCCTCTGTGGAATCCGATGAGTGGTGACGGTTAGGAGGCAGTTGCTGAGTATGTCGTTGATTTCCTAGCCCAAGGTAAGCATGATTTCAGGGTTGTGTTCAGGGAAGGTATCTACTCGTTCCGGTGTGGTGTCAGTAAATTTAATTTGGTGATCTCGACAGGGTTCGCTCGTCCGTCGTAAATTACTAGACTTACCAAACTCTTGAAATCGCTTCCGTCCTCTTTCACGCACTTTCCTCGATTCGAACCACGCCAAATAAATAAATATCGTGTTCCAATCTATGGCGTAGGCGGCATTGGTATCTCTAGCAAGCAGCCGCAAATACTGCCTGGTATACGTAGGGGTATTTGGACGCGTATGTTATTTACGGGCAGAAAGTGACGGTATAGTCGCTGTTTTGATCCTGTCCGCAAGTCCACAAGGCAGACCCACTGGACTCGTCGTAGGCGTAGACGTAAGAGTCCGGGCAGCCACTCTCTGAAAGTACGCAGTTCAACAAAGACACCTTGAATTAGGAACGTTCTGGTTGACTTACTGAAGTAGTCATAAAACTGAACGCCGGAGGGAGGACAAGTGTCTGGAGTCGCGAATTGTCCGCTGCAGCAGTTGGGGGAGTTGGCTAACGGGTCGTCAGCCGAATGCGCGAGGCGACTTCGCGTGAGGTTTTACGTACCTTGGTTACCGTCCAAGTTGGCAAAGCAAGCACTCTTACATCCAAGAGCGACCCCATTGGAATCGAAGGGCCCCTTGAGAGCATCGGGGCAACCGGGGGCGAGGTCAGCAGCGCAGTCCGCTACGTGGCAACCAGAAGACGAAGGTGTGAGTCTGACGGGAATACCGAAACCATCAACCAGCGAGATGTCATAGAAGTCGCTGCCTCCCGCCTGACGCAAGGAGAGCTCGGCGAGAGTGATGGGGGGAATACCCTATTTACCAAAAGCGATCAAAGGCCCGGGTCAACTCTGAGTGTGCAGCAAGAGGAAGGGCACGAGACTTACGGGCTGCCTACACTCCAAGCCACCGATACAAGATCCGAGATCACAGGCTTGAGTTTCGGGCTTGCTGAAGTCGCAGTTGCGTCGACCCCAGATGCGACCGGCGGTCCAATTGTCTGGGACGTCGAGTACTCTGGATGACTGACTAGGAGCCTCCCATCTGCAAAGAAAAACCGCCGAACTCGTCAGCTTAGCTCGCAGAGAGGTAGGGTAATACTGACCCAGTGGTAGGGCCGCCTCCAGCGCCGGTGAAGACCTGCAACTGAAATTAATGGTGGTCACGCGAGAAATGCGGTGAACCGTCACGTACAGCTGGCCTGTAAACGACCCGTCATGAGTTGATGAAACGGGAGGCGAGGTGAGACGAACTCACCAGACGGTGAACGGGCAATTGTTTTGGACCGTTATCGAACGCGCAGCGACGCTGGCGATGATGCTGAGAGTAGCACAGGTGATGGTAATCTTCATGTCGGTGTTGGAGTTGGATTTGAAGCTGGGTACGGTAATGTCTCCAGTCCTCTCTTTATATACCAGCCCCGAACTCCCTTACCACCCTTAAAAATCGCATGCTGCCATATGGTACGCAGCGCGCGGAGCAGCAGCCAACAGAACTTCTGCGAAGCACCCGCAACAGAGTCAACTGGTCGTGTAGTATAACGGGGAACTGCTGTGGAGGTGAAACAGAGAATATTGTGGACCACCCCACCACAGCATGGGACGGCTGATCGCGTGGGTGGGCAGTACGCGCATGTGTCTCCTCTTCGAGGGGCGGATCTACCCTCCGGAGTTACACCGGGGTAGGGAGGAGACAAGGAATTTGATGGCTTCTTCCGGGGTGTGCATGTGACGGGCGTATCACGATCGTGATCCCGGAGCGCTTCCAGAGTTGTAACTCTATTCTGTGCAAGGTTGCTTAGCCTCCGCCACCCTCCCGCTGCGGTGGTATTTGGTATACCAGACCTCGGAATGGGCACAAAAACCAATCTGCCAACAACTAGTCGCTGGTCGAGTCCCAGGTCACAAGAACTTGTCTGACATCGAAACTTGGACGGTAAAGCCATCATACTACGGGCTCCATCAAGCTTGAAACAGGCGCCTGGATCAACGGAAAGGGAACACTTCCTGTGAACATTGCTACCGGGAAAACGTTGGTGAGGCGTGGTGGGCTTGCGTGACCCACGAGAACAAGACGGGTAGAAGCGTTGGTGGCCGAGAGGAGTGCGGGCTTTGATTCCGGTCCGGGCGCAGCGTGGCCACGGTTGACGATCTTTGGTATATGGAGAGTGAGATGGTGTTCCGCGGCCAGGAACTCGTGGACGACGGGGCGTGACTTCTGGGGACCTTGACGATCTGATCTCACTCAAGTTCAGGACTGATCCCGGGACCACCGGCTGGGGGTTGCTTCATTGAATCCTCTCTCCCATCTTGACCGAGAAAAGCCCCCGCTGCCGTCGCCCCAGGAAGCCTTCGCTTGCCGCTGCAGTGTTTATGGCTCCGTCGTGACCTCTTGTGTAACTAAGCTACGGTGCTGTGGGACATCATAGATTTGCTTCCGCGGTGCGTCTGTTCCTTCCCACCAATTCGAAGTTCATCACGTCCCATGGCCCCAACTTCAGGCGTACGGCCATGCGGTATTTCCTGATCAGACTCTTGTCTGGTTACGAGCGTCGTGCTGGCCCAAGGGACGCCCGCACTGGGGTCTCCCTTGCAGCCCACACCCACTCCGAATCGGAGACTTGTGATTGGTTTTCTTTGGCTTCCCACCCGCAGGATTGTCCTCCGATACCTGTTGCCTCGGTCGTGTCTGTTCTCCGAAATCGTTTCACATGAACTTGAGCGTGCGGAGCCCGGAGTGTCTGTCCTCATGGCCAAATTCCCTCCGCGCAAACACATCGTCGTTGACGCCAAACCGTGACGTTTCCCGTGGCCTCCTGTGTTCAGTCATGCGTTGATGTCGACTGACGCCAGTTTCTGATTGCTGCCACCCTGCGAATTCCATGACTTTCGATGGTTTTGGATCACGTCCGTTGGATGAAATGTTGTTTGGGCGGGCCGGTATCAACGTGTTTGCTGTATGAATCCCTATATCTCCCCCTCTACATTCAACGGCGGGCGCGCACGTTCGTGGGAGGATGGCAGAGTTCCTCATCCCGCCCAGGCGTCAATGCCATAAGTATCATAGACCTCCCGTCCGATATCCGATCTATAGGATCAGCTGCTTCGTGCGTGGGATACGATCCCCGCACTCCAATTCGAAGAAGGTGCTCTTACGTTTATTCTGTACCCCAGAACTTAGTAGGCGTGAGCCGGGGGTCCCCAATGAGAATGTCTCCAATAATTCAGGTGGTATCTTTCCCCCGTAGTTAGCTGTATGAGACACGCACATGACAAGAGTTCCCAGCAAGGTAACACGCTCCATATGCTTGGCAACCCTAGTTGGGTTGACCGGCGATCATAAATTCATTGAACTCGTCCATACAGACAGGATGAAGTTTGGGTGGCGACCGTCCGACAGAAAGGATCCGGATCACGTGCAGACTCAGTCAAGTCGCTAGTTGGCGTTAGCCGAGCTCCGTTGCTCAACCCCCTCCTTCTTCGAATGCGGATTATCCTCACCTCCCTTCTATTATCGTACATCCGTGGTGCACTGGGAGTGCCGTTCGTCAGGGATGCCATCAGAGCCGTAGTCTCCGCAACCACGCTGAAGAAAAAGATTGAAGTTCCGGAGCCCGGTTCCACAGAGTTTTGGTTCCATATTGTGATCAGTATCCTCCTCGTGCTTGCTGGTGGCGTGTTTGCCGGGTGAGTGGCCAACCTGCATCAGAGCTCCGAGCCATTCTCAGAGTTAGGTTGACGCTCGGTTTGATGGGTCTGGACGAGCTCCATCTTCGCGTTCTTGCCGCATCTTCCGAAAACCCCGTCGAGAGGGCGAATGCAAAGAACGGTTTGTGCCCCCTCTCACTTCACCAACCTGCAAGTTTGATTCCATGACCGCTATTTCAGTCTTAAAGCTTCTCACGAAGGGTCGTCACTGGGTTCTGGTGGTACATATTTCCCCTTTAACAACGGTGATGCGCGTCTGATGTATCTTAGGTCCTGTTGCTTGGAAACGTCGTAAGTTGGGTCGTTTGGCGTCGGCGGCGGTCTGATCCACATAGCGTCCGGCCCATAGGTTATCAACGAAAGTTTGCCCATTTTCCTTGACAATGCCGTAAGTCCCACCTCATCCTCAATGATCAATACTCACGCATGGTTTAGCTTGGTGGCGGAGTAGCAGCCATCGTGATCTCCACCGTTATGATTGGTGAGAATATAACATTTGCACGGCAACTTGCACTTATACAATCACCGCGTGGATAGTCATTTTTGGGTGAGCTGGTTCGGTTTACCCGGCAATGAACTGCTACTGACCGCATGTATTCAGAGAGTACGTATGACACGAGGGTAACCGCATTACCTCGTCACTTACCAGAAATTTAGAATCATTCCCCAGGCAGTTAGTGTGCGACACGGTCTTGCAGTTGGTGCTCGATGTGTACCCCTCGTTTTGGCCATGATGTATATCCTTGGTTCGCCCAGTTCTGTTCCCTTTCCACAGCTCTCGCTAAAGCCATCTCAAACCAGCACCCATCGCGTGGCCCATCGCTAAATTACTCGATCACATCCTCGGCGCAAACGAGACCCACACTTACAAGAAGGCGGAACTTAAGTCTTTCTTACAGTTCCACCGGCAAGGGGAGGAACCTCTGCGGGACGACGAGATCTCTATCCTGAATGGCGTTCTTGAATTGAACAACAAACAGGCCGAAACCATCATGACACCGATGAAGGTAAGCTGCGAATGAAATGCTCGCTCCTCGTCTCGTCTTCACTGATTCTGCTTCCGCTTTAGGACGTTGTCACCGTCAGTGCCGACGATGTACTCGACCATCAGAAATTGGAAGCTTTGTTCGTCAGGTTCCCTCACTCTCGAACGCAGTAGCTAAATTTTGAATAGGTTGACGAGTGGTTTCTCACGGTTCCCGGTGCACGAGCCTGGTCGTCCCTTGGCATTTATCGGGCTCTTGCTCGTCAAGAAGGTACGGTTGGTAAATGTCAGTGCCGGTTGGATGTTGATTATCTTCCCAGCTCTTGACCTACGACCCCGCCAAAACTATCAAGGTGTCCGACGTTCCGCTCTCAATTCTGCCTGAAGCTCGGCCATCGATCAACTGCTTCCAAGCCTTGGATTACTTGTGAGGTCAATCGTGGCTTGTGTAAATGTCCTATTGAAGTTTTTGTGCCAGCCAAACCGGCCGCGCGCACTTGTTACTTTTGAGTAAGACACCTGGAGCGGCCGGAGGTGCCATCGGTGTGATCACTCTCGAAGGTGAACACCTATCCATACCGTGTTCTAGCTCCCTCGACTAACCTTTGTTCCGCTTTAGACATCATCGAGGTCGGTTGTACTTCAAACGGTCACCGATGATACACTGACGCCGGTTACAGGAAATTATCTCTGAGGAAATCGTCGATGAGACGGACCGATATGAAGACAACCGACACAAAAAACGCGCGAAGAGGATGACCACCGCTGCAGTAATGAGAGGGTCAGTGCTCCATTCTTTCCCACACGAGTAGTCCGGCGTACTGATGTTGTGGTTCGGTGGTCTAGGATTGTGGAAAGGTCTGTTCGCGAGCGGAGGGCGGAGTCGATATCGATCATCGGATCACCGGTCCCATTCGAGGCTACGCCCTTAATCGCTGCCTCTCCGGAGCCTGGGAGGGTCGGAAGATACGGAGCTATTATCAGCGAATCGCCAAAAGCTTAGCTTGGGGTACCATTAACCCCCCTTCTCTCTCTCTCTCTCTCTCTCTCGTCCTTGCTCACCCCGGTCGCGGCCCCTCTTTAAATGTCGGGCCCGCGCATCCATACTTGTACAGATACATACATATTAATTGCCAGTCTCTACCCCTGGATACGGATCGCAGAGCGGTAGGGTTGCGACTGTGTTGTGCCGGAGTTACCGGCATAGGTACCCTGATTCGCCCCCCTTCCTTTACACAATAATAAAGTGGTATATTTATTCCGGGAATGGACTGAACCAGGCAGTATCCTGTTGGGAAAATGTGGTTTATATATGGCTGAAAAGATAGTAAGATATCCACGGCCATAGGACCTTGAAAGCACCGCATCCCGTCCGATCTGCGAAGTTAACCAGGGTGCCGCCCAGTTAGTACCACGGTGGGGGACCACGCGGGAATCCTGGGTGCTGTGGTTTTTTTTCCCTGGTTCCCTTTTCCCTCAACACCCACTGGTTTCTTGCCTCTGTGATATTTCAAGGAGCAATGTGCACGGAAAAAATTTGATCAAGGGCCTTGTCATTCTTCCATCGGATTCCTTACGACAAATAACCGATCGAGTATGTCGGGCGTTTAGCTCAGTGGTAGAGCGCACGCTTTGCATAAATTGAATTGCTTGCGTGAGGTCAGGATTTCGATCATCCTATCGTCCAGCCATTGCTTTTTTTCCTTCTACACACAATTCCGGATCCTCTCCGTCCCGAAGAAAGGACCTAGTTGAGCGAGGCACATCCTCTTTTATGGGATCCTTCCGATCCTACAAACTCTGGGAGAAAATTACCGATACCCTAGCGGGTAAGTTTGGTAGTGTTGAAGCGAGCGATGTCTACATCAGCAAAACGGCCAAAAACTTATCTCAGCTTATCTGCTTTCCTCGACTTATTCTCGCTTTTCCAAGGCCATGAACTTGTTTCCAACTTTTATTGATGATATTACATATTACCTCGAATCTTTCGTGCGACGTGACCTATGTTTCGGGCCTTTTCGTAGCCTTTTACCATAGATCCCATCACTGTCACTACTTTTAATCCAACTTATTTCGAGCTTTTCTTACGTCTCATGGGCTGCCTTGCACG
>Ga0307509_10006942_pt1 | contig 15020 bp, 16 predicted proteins | sample 10_EM_MG_FD_202245 | JGI IMG/M metagenome (GOLD analysis project Ga0307509, IMG submission 202245) | Populus trichocarpa ectomycorrhiza microbial communities from riparian zone in the Pacific Northwest, United States - 10_EM | ecosystem: Host-associated > Plants > Roots > Unclassified | place...
CCAGGTATGAAAATGCTGCACAGCAAGGGTCTGACTGCCTACCAGCATAGCAGCACTATTCCGCATGAGGTTCTCCAGCAGCTTGAATATAACCTGAAGATCCTTCGTGAATGTCTGATTCCCGCCGCTGCCGCCATTTAGCCCGATAGTCGCCTCCTTCACAATCTGCTGCTCCCTTGCCTTGGCGATAAACTGGAATATATGTCGTCCAACCTTAAACGTAGATCGCAGTCTCCTCGAGCTCTCGGGGTTAGTCGGATCCTGTAATAATCGAGTGAAAGAGCGTAATAGACACGACGCAGCGAACGGATAATCAAAATGCTTCTCAGCATAAACATCCACAATAGGCTCCAAATGGAATCTCCGGTCATAGACGATCCCAAGAACCGTGACGAGCGCGATAAAAACCAGGTCCTCCATCTCCATCTTTTTGGCATACTCCACCAAAATCCCAAATAGTGCATCGAAAACCTCCCGGAGCAGTTTAACGACCTCCATCTCGGAAACGAATACAACCTTCTTCAGCAATGTAATCAATTCAGACTCCTTCATATTCTTCCACTGCAATAGAGATAACAAAACGTCGTTTTGAGAAAACTTGGTACTACACAGGTAGGTTTTAACCTTTATCATAGCAGCTGCGCCTCCCATCGGCAATGCCGCTGCCCATCCTTCGCCTCCAGGCGCCCAAGGCTGATTCAGGTATCCATTACCATTCCCTGAAACCGTGGATATAGGCGAAGATGTCCATTCATCATACTTGTGCAACAACAGCGGGTAATCCCCATCTCGCAAGAAAGCTCCCTTATCCCATAGCGGTAGCCACGCCAGGGCGGTAGGCGCATGCGGGACACTCGAGATAACCATGAACAAGTGAGCACTAGGAACGTCCTCCTCATCCAGAGCAAGCCTGATGGTTTGGTTCCAGGATTCGTCCCTGGCGACAACAAGGGATTTCCAAACGGTTACTCCTGGGGCGTTCGAAGCTGAGAATATACAATCCTTAATCCTCTCTCCATTTGGCCGCCGGACTTCGAGTGATATCTGAAGAGAATTGAAATAGGACGACGCCGGAAGTGCAAAGGAGCCTAACTTCGGATGAAGTAATAATGCGTGTCTTGGCAAGATTGGATTCCCAAGAGTAATGTATATATCAGACCTAGGCTTTGTCGGCGCCCCAGAAAACCCAATTTTCTGCGCACAGTTGATATTGTGCAACAAAGTAGGCGTAGCCTTGATCAGTGAGTCCGCATCAGGAGACGTAAATGGGCGGAGATAAAGATGAAGGCGATCCGCCTTTGGTGATTTCTCACTATGCAGTCGCATATCAGCAGGCTGGTCATCACTTAAGGACTCCCCCTCCAGCATCTCGGGAACCGACAATTTCCCTGTTCGGGACTCAATGACATCTCTAATCAACCTGTCCCAATCCTCGCCGTCTCCAGGCTTTCCGCCGCCCTTTTCCCCAGCTGAACCCCCATGGCCCTTCTCCGTGCTACCAGTTGCCGACCCCATTCCCACCGGAGCAAATATCCTCACAACCTGCTCGATGGCTTGGTCTTGCCTTACAAACCTCCCAACATCGAGAACCCCCACTCCCAGCGCTTTCTGGAACGTCACTCGCTGGGGTATCTGCTGTGCATCGCGTACTACGACACTCGGTGAGTTCGGCACTGGAGGGACAGGGTGGGGGGGGAGATTCTCATCATTCGCATGCAATTCGGTCGGTGAGCCGCCGTCCCCAGAGGTTTTCGGTCGTGGATTAAACAATACACTCACCCTTCCCTTGAGCTTCTGCTCGCCTTTACCGGGCGAGGTAGCTCCATTCATGGCTGAATGCTTGATAGTTCCAAAGGTGGTTTCCGAAGGTGCCGCATGGTGACCCTTGCCAGATGTGGTAACTGGGCTGGGAACAACCGACATGGTGGAACAAACTCTAACAACTAAAAACATGTCCTCCGTAGCATCCCTTGAAGATAGGTCGGTGAAAAGCGTCTGCATCTTACCCAAATTCTTTGAATCCAACGGCGCTCCTTGCGCATTGAGAGATACAGCGAACGACTCCGAAATGGGGATATTCTGTTTGGTAGCCAGATAAAATACGAGTGTAACCGGTTCATTCCCCACCCCGACAAAAGCCTTATGCTCCATCAATAAGTGATGTAACGTTATTCCATCTTGAGAAGGCGTAGGCGGGTATTCCAACAACGACATCTGCGACTGCAGGGTAGTGATATCAACACTGGAGTCATCTCCCGTCAGTATTCTCCCAGAGTTAGGATCTCGAACGATGATCTCTCGGGACAGTAGCTTATTCCCTCTAACAAGTGCCCAAACTGTCTTCTCCCTGGTGGCCACCAGTTCCGCCTTTGTCAGAACACTATGTAGCAACTGCCGTCGGGATAGGTCGAGCTGGTGCACCAGAGAAGAAATCTCGTCAAGAAGTGGGTACTCGCAGTTTAGTAGCAATTCATGCAGGTTCGCCGCATGCCACTCCCTGAGACATGAGGCAATCTCATCCACCAACGGTTCTGATTCGAACGAAGAAGTCTCGTCACCAACCTTCAACATGGGAACTGGGGCAGCCGGTCGCGGGCGATTATAGCCATTCTCGCCGGAGTGTCTAGGCGGGGGAGTGATCATTATTGAGCGGCGATTCCTCTTTGACCGCGAGGACTTTGCCCGAGCCACCCGATTATTACTGTCACCGTTCCCGTTGGACTTTGGCCGACGTCCATTGGAATCAGCACTGTGCCGAGAATGGCCATTTATACCACTCGAGTCCCCGTGCTGGGAAGAATGATGGTTCCCATTGATCAACACGCTCTCCTGTCGATTGGATACCTCATTGCTGCCGTAATCGTAGTCTCCGCCCTCCACGGAATCCTCGGGCAGAAGTGGCACCTCCGTAGTCAAGTACTCCTTAATATCGACGCACGCGGCTGGAAAGATTCCCGAAAACACACGAGCTTCGAGAGTAGCACCCTTAGTACTTGTCAGACCGGCTAGCAGCGACGGAGGCGCAACAAGATATCCACGAAACCATTGACCATCATTACAAGATTCGATAATGTAAAGCTCGTCGCCAAGTTCTAGCGGGAGGTCATCTCGTGTTGTAGGATTGAAGGGGTGTGTTGCTATCGCGAAAGCTATGCGAGCTAGGGGAACCCAAGGCATTGGAAGGGACAAATGACAACGAACGAACTAATGGACGAACGAGCTATAGGGGTTTATCGGTTTTTACGACAATGGATTCTCTGATGGGCAGAATTTCCCTAGCAGGTCAATTGGGGCTTGGAACTGACGCGCGATGGGGGGTAGTGAGAAAAAAGGGTGTCCGCAGTAGGCGTCACTACTAGGGTGAGTTGGAGGATTGTGATAACTGCAGACGGATTGTTATTATCGAGCAAAGGGGGAAAAGAAGGTTTCGAATCGAAGCAAGACGAAGAGGTTGAGGGAGGGGGGAGAAACAACCCCTGGAAGGAGGACGATAGCAGCGGTATGATAGCAGCACAGGAATACAATCTGTAAAGATAAAAGGAACGGCTTCGTCCACAGCGAAGGAGCGGGAGAAAAGCGCTGTACTGCAGATTGAAGAGAAGGGAGGGGGAAAAAAAGGAAAAAGAGGATCTAAGGTGAAAGAAAAGGCCCGAAAGTGAGAGTGGTGGAGCTGAAGAAGGGGGTTGCAGAGAGGGAGGAGGGAAGTTCTTCAGACTCTGGGTATCATACCTCTCAACTAAATTTACTTGTACACGACTCCCAAGATGGCAAACCCACAATGGAATGATTGAAATTAATCTGATCGTGGGTGTGTGGAAAAGAAGGAAAAGTGAGATATCATACCGTATGGCAGAGTTACAGTACGGTACCGTACTACAAGTAGTAGGGTAGGTAAAGTACCGGTGGCAAGCTGTCCCCCTCCGTCCCTGATCTGTGCTTCTTTCTCCTGTCCCTTACTTTTTTCTCTCTCTTTCCCCCCTTGGTGAGGCTCAGACAGACAGACGAGAGCCAGAGAGAGAGAGGGCGACAAGGTCAAGTGTGACGTTCCAAAAAAGGTCTTTGGTCGAAAAAGACGAAAGGGAAGGGGAACTCCAGCTCTCCCACCCACAAAAAAGCAATCAGAATAAAGTGCCAAAATTCCCCCATGAAATCTCACCCCTTGACCCTTGGACAAAGGCACTGTGTGGTACAGTACTTGAGTATTCGAGCAGTACCCGTGTGTCCCGGCAGAATAGACAAGGCCGCCATAGGCTGCCTAAACTCGAGAATGGTATGGTACCGGTACAGTATATGATACTGTGCTCGAGTACTCGTAGCTAACATCTCTCCTCCCGATCGGTAAGATTAATTCACGTGCGCATATCATCGCCTACAAAAAAAAACCCCCTGAATTCCCACGATGAGCAACCAAATGGCCAAAAGCAGACAAGAAACCACAACCAAACGATAAGTTACTCTCAAAAAGAACAATAATAGGGCAATCAACACCCAGCCTAACCCTAATGTCTCGAACGCCCCGACAATCATTGCTGTAAGATCCTCGCGCACTGTCAATCTGTCCCGTCCTGTTCATGTCCTGTCCTCTCATCCACCCTCGCCCCCTCCGTCTCCAAACCTCCGAACCAGAACTTCCCCCCCTCTTGTCAAACATGCCCAAAGCGCAAACGCGGGACGGTGAATGGGTTATTCCCCTTTCCGCACAGGTTTCGCGGGTGGGGAGCCGAGCCAATTGGCAATGCGCATTGTCAGATTTTTGGGATCCATCTATCCAACGGGGCGGGAGTTGGGAAGAGGGCAAAAAATAAAATAAGATACGAGTACCGTATGATATGATAAAAAAGATTCAGGAACGGAGCTGATTATCCTTGCTGGGCTTGGCGAATCTGAACGTTGCTGTGTGGTGTGACGGTTGTGATGGTGATGTGGTCGGAGTGGTGGTTGGTCAGTGGGAACGCAAATACCGGCAAAATAAAAAGTGCTCAGTGTTGGGGATGGATACAGTAGATAGTACGAGTACCATAGATGGGGTCGGCCGTAAATAGCTATCATAAACGGGGCATCGTAGATGTAATAGAAGGACAGCGCAGTGCCAGTACGGTGCCGGTATTGCATACAGATTCCACCTTGACAGTTGCATCTCATCTATGACCGGTATATCAGCTTCAATTATCACAAACTATATGATACGCACGATAGTCTACTGCAAGTCAATGTGCCGGTATGATCTCGATTCCACCGACACCACCAGTTCTCCGTGTATCTTTCAAGTTACCCAAGTCCTGGAACGCCAGGCAGTTTTGCTCGTTTCATCTTCTCAATGGCTTTCTTTTTTTTTTCCTCATGTGTGTGTTTGCTTTTTGTGATTAGGTAAGAAGGTGTGATAAGATGTGATGGAACCAGGGGTGAAGTTCTCAGAGAGTCATCGGTTGTCACTCGCTTGGAGGTTGGAGGTTGGAGGTTGGAGGTTGGTGTCAAGAATTGGACGTTTTGTTATGCAGCGGAAGATTGTTCTCTAGCTAGCAACAAAAAAAACACCAACAGTATATAGATACCCTATCGTGATGACGCAAGCCATGATACGGAATACTGACAACTGCGTGCACCATCATATACGCAATGGTGAGTAGGAAGCCTCAAGTACTTGTAGATTTCTCGCGCCTCCACCCAGAGGACCATTTCGCAACAGTTGGGGAATAGGGAGGTCTCAAGATTACCTGCAGTAACCAATTGCTAAATATATGTCGAATACGGGTTTTAGAAACGACAGGAGGTATTATAGTGGAGGTTCTGGGCATTGTGGTGTTCGGAAGCATGGTACAGATAGAGAGGTTGGCGGTTGGGTGCTCTTCTTGGGCAAGCGTGAGTTGGGTGCGGGGGAAGGCTGTCCGAACATGGGTTTTAACGGTGGTTATCTGGGGGCCTGTGGCAGTGCTAGTACTAGTACTGTGGGCGTTTCCTTTTATTTTTTTGTGATGGGAAAAAACTGACTTCTAGAGAGGTTGATATATGATAGCTATGGTAAAGACAGAAATAGCTTAGGCGATATAACTCTTGCCGATCTCATTCCGGTATGCTGTGCCCACCCCCCCCCCTTTTTTTATAAGGTTCATGAAGCATGTACTGTACAGCCCCGTTCCAAAAGTTCTCGCACCCAAGCTGGCACTGCTACATGAAGGGCCATAATACATCTGGTATAAAAATTTGTCACGGTACCAGCCAGGGTGCGAGAACTTTTGGAGCAAGGTTGTACCAAGTCTTCACTCTAAATAATGTCTTTCCTACAGCTAAACTCACATTTTCTCTACTACTGATATTCAGGCTGCGATTGTCGCTTTGCGCATTGGGAAACCCTGCTATTGGCTATTAGTGATTAGTGATTGTAAACCTCCTTCCCTTAAGATTACGTCTATCTGCAATACATTACCATAGATATTTAGTGGGTGTTGTGTCATACCATGACTATCCTTAACCTCAAGCGGAAAAGCCAAGACCAATAGGATAAATATTAGTTCCGATGGCGACATGATGTGAAAATACCTAGCTGGCGCAGTGGTTAATATGTCAAGAAACTAATAACCTCCTGTGCAATTTAGCAGGAGCTCAGGCGTTCGATTCCGCTCAAATTGAGTTATTATTGAACAATCCGTCACGTAGGGGATGTGGGCAGTCCTGCCCTACAGGAACTGAGAGACTGAAGACCTTAACCCCCTCCAATGGGGGAGTAGCGTAACTCAGATCTGCTGCGAGGTGGTAGAATCCGACTCTAGGTCTCACCCCTAAGGGTGAGGTCCGCGATCGGCGGGGTAGCAGAACAAAGGTCAAACAAGAAATTTTTTTATAGTATCATATTTTCAAAAAAGTTTTTGTTTCCATGTGGAATATCCATCCGGAAGATACGGACAAGATACCACTAACCAATAACCCCCCTCGTAATCAGTATACCCATCAGGGGGAGCAGGAGAGAATTAAGAAATCCGGCTCTCTGAGTACCGTATTCTCCCTTAGTATTTCGGGTGCTGCGCCCAAGAGGACTGGTTAAGAACTGTATCATACCAAATCCGGTCAAGAAAATAACAACGGGATCTGGGAAATATCCTTCCCTTGCTCCAAACCGTGCAAAAAACAAAAACACTCGTGAGTAGCCAGAGATAAAGATGAAGAGAATTCTGTAAACTAAAAGATATCCCCTCATGTACAGCCCAAACTCCACCAGTCATGCTCCTCAAGCCTCAAATGTCCTCCTCCCCCAAAGCTACTAATTTTCATGATTCCCCACCAGGTTCTCATCGACCTTGGTCAAGCATCAGGAAAACCATCACCAAGCAGCCTGAACCTCCGCAAAGCTACTCGTGGCAACCTTATTCACCACAGTGCATGGTGAACCTACCCCAACTGTCCTGTGCCCAAATTCCACCCCTGCCTTTGTAATGACTTTCATTCTAGGGTTAACTAGAAGAGGGCTATCATAAGTCGTGTCAATCCCGCTTGGACATCTGCTGGTCCTGAGGGCTGGCCCCGATGGCTTTGTTAATAGTGGTGGTTTGAATGGTTTCTGCCAGGGCTCGAATCGAATCGTCATTCCCCGATGGGTGGGTGGAAGTACAGCCTGCGTAGCACGCCGAGGCCCGATCCCGGGGGCACAAGAGCTGGTAGGAAGAGAGAAGGGTTGGGGTTTTGTCGCGCGGCGCTTGGCTTTGTTTTCGGATTCCGCTACGGATGCTGATACGATTGGTGTCGGTAGGATGAATGGGCTCTAGCTAGCTCTAGGCATAGTTCTATCCTCTTGCCCTTGACGGAAAAACTCGGATGTTGTAAGGATAAGGGCCTGGTCTGTGCTTGCCACCTGGGGCCTTGGGAGAAAGGGGCTCTTGAAGATGCCGGAAATTGTGGGCCGTCGTAACGGCACAGTCTCTCTCCGCCTGATAATGTCCTTAAGCGGTATGTTGCTGTAAGTGCGGGTTGGTGCTGGAGCAGCTAATGGACAAAGGGAGGCGGCTGGCCCCTGAGTCCTGTGAACATTCTTACTGCCCAGTTGAGCTCCTAGAGAAATTGTACTAGTTCCCCAATTAGACCGAACAGGCGAAACTGTAAGTTGAGCATCTTCGTAATTGTTTAGTATTTTTTGTGCACTCGAAAAGTAGTCTCTTTTGGATATTTCTATAATTGCACATAGTTGCTATTAGCAATATTCTATAAAAAATTCAGTATTGAATCATACTCTGGGACTAACCATCAATATAAGTCACATCGCCCTCGCGCTCATCCACGTCCACAAGATCCCTTGGTTGCCGGAGCGGAGGCAGCATGGCCTGCTCCATCTGTCCCTGGACAGGCTGGTCATCCCGAGGCCTAGATTTTAGGGATTCCGAAATGATTCTTGGAGCCTAACCCCGTGGAGAAGTTAGTTCCAGGCGCCCCAGTTGATAATCTTCCCATAGCTGCGCAGGCTACCTTGATATCAGAATACGTAAGTAATTAGAGCCGCTAGACTTATTGATGATATCAGATTGCCCTCACCGGCTTCTCCCTCCAAAATGAGAGAGGGTTTGTTGGTCGCCCCCTCAGTATGGAACTGGGGACTGCCCTCGGGCTCTTGCAAAGGGGAAATACAAGCCCCCGAGCTGCACTCCGGGGGGCTAACACTCGGGGGTGGCTTGGGCAGCTGAGACTCCCAAAATCTAAGCAGTGAGCTACAATCTGACCCCTGGGGCACAATCCCAGGCTCGGGGCTTGGAAATCGAGTAGGACTCCTATCAAATCTTTCCCAGAGATATCCCAAAGTTTTCGCTTCCTCTTCCCCCCCTTCCACTGTAATGTCACTTCCTATTGGGCTAGGGGATACCCCGGGGCACATCTCTCCCATAGATGTAGCGCTGCCCTGCCCCCCCGCCTGATCCCATTTGCCCAGGCCCAATTTCGATGCTCCCAAACCGGAAGGCGGCTCAGCTGTGTGGCCTTCGCCCGCGACTTCGTTTGTCTGCTCTGATAGCTTCCTTGAATCAATTGCACAAATTCTTTTAAAGTGCTGTGATACAGGTTGGACCGCCACTGGCGGTCTTTTATCCTCTCAATTTCCTCGGGGAGCCTGGAAAAATCCCAACTCAGGGCCTAGCTCTACACCGACCAAACCTTGATCCCGAGAAGGTGAGAAATCCGGGGTAGCAATCTGTGAGACAAACGAGACAAAATGCGGAAACTTATTGGACCCGGTTGGAGATTCGGCTCGACCCGCTGCATTCACCTTTTCCTATTAGCTCAACCATTTCACGAGATCAGCGTAAATACTAATTCTAAAGCTCCCTTTAGCGAAGGTGGTCTCCCCCGAATTGCCCCAGCCCGAGCTCCCCCAGGCGCCAGCAAACTATCAATCCGATCACCCCAGTTTTCCCTCTCACGAGGGATCGCTCGTGTCCCCTCCACCCTCGCCATAGCTAGATTTCTACCCCGCCGTGACAAAGAAGAAACGATACTTCCTCGAATAACGCTCACCGGAAAGCGTGGTTTCAGAAGTATTGGAACTGGACTATCCGTCTGGGTTATACCGCTTAGGATAGGGTCGGGATCGGAATCCTCCTGTGCCTCACCCGAGCATAGAAATCTTTCGTTCTGCAGATCTCGTGACAGGACGAGTGAATTGTAGGCCACATGGTGCTTCTTTCTCCTCTTTTTTGGGGGTTTAGTTCCTAGTATTGTTGATTTCCTTAATCCCCTCTTAGGAATCGGCCGAGCGGTTTCTTCGTCAGCCCTTTCCAGGGCAGCTAGCGTCTCGAGGAGAAAGCCATCTTCTTGATCTCCTTCTAGGGAAGAGATCGTTTTTTCGGTTGGAGGTGTACCTATTTGGGTGGGCTTGTTTCCTGACCTTCGTGGGGCTCGATACAGCTGAAGCAAGATCATTAGTCCTGTATCACTAGAGGTGAAGGTATTCTGAGACATACTCCCTTTATAAACTCATCCACTGATACGATATGAGTACTAGAACTAGTGATAGCCGTGGAAGGTAGCCTACTGCGACGGCGCGACATCCTCGTAAAAGCTATCGCAGGGGTTGACCTGCGACAACGGTGAGGGGGTTAGTGTAGAACAAATGGGCTTAGAAGCGAAGAGTTCGCACAATAGAAAATTGGGTCCACGCGGCCTCTCATGAAAATTACACAAGAATCAAACAAGTGCCAGTTCACAAGCACACCTCCGGGATAACTATGAATTACCTATTAAATAGTACCTCTGAATTTAAGTTAGATGCTCAAATCTCCTTCCCTGAATTCCTGCGGCAAATATCTTGTCAGAGAAAACCTCATGTGAAGATGAGAGTAAAGTGAAAGTTATGAAACATGCTATGAACTTTGCATCATGACGCCCCAATCGCAACCCCTTAATAGGCCAAACATCAGTTTCTGAGGAACCCAACAGGAAATAGAGTTCTCAACCTAACCAGAATTAGGTGCTTTATGAGGCCGGAAAGCATGGAATTCAAAAGAAAGGGCTGTTTGAGTCGGGTGAGACATGATGTTTATTGTTCTAACTAATAAGTTTTTAGAACCTGCAAGAATCTCCATTCCCGAATTTTATCTCTGCATCATTGTGTAGGTCACATAAACCATACACAGGTGTTCTGCGACTTTACCTTTCAAAGTCGGGATGGTGATACAATAAGTTATAAGGTTGGTAGTCCCCGTCCAACATTTCTACCGGTCCCTCACGGTCCCTTATCACCCGGCGACACCTATCAGCAGCTACCTGTTTGATATACCGTAAGAACTGGAATAATTGAACCTCACGCTAGGACGTTGGAGTTGCCTTTACTGGTAAGGTCTGGCTCTTTTTTCTTTTTCTTCTGTATTAAGCACGGCCTGAGGGAGTCAATTTTTGCTGTGTGCTCGACCCCCTATCCAAGAGAGGGAATTTCAGACGTCCTCGCGCGAGGTTCAATTATTCCAGTTCTTACGGTAGCGTCCGAGGTTGCTGATATAGTCGCCCCAGTCGATAGGGATAAGATCATTGTCGTGGGAGATATCCATGAAGTCCCGCAGCCGAAAGTGAATATACCTCGTATTGGCCATATTAAGGAGGTTCTACACAGGTCAGCTGGAACCACTTCACATGCATTGAGATCTTGTTTGGCAAAAAAGTAGACAAGATAAGGGGACAACGAACGAGGGGGGACAACGAACGCCAAGCGTAAATTGCCTGAAAAGCGTAACTTTCTCTCACTTCCCAGTGATCCTACCCAATAGCTTCAAATAAAACTTTCCTTATAGAGTAAGTTAGTGCTTGGCGTTCATTGTCCCCACTCGTTTGTTGTCCCCTCATCTTGTCTAACAAGTTGTTTTTGTGACCGTTTCAGGAATAAAAAATTGGCTCTCTTCAGGTTTGAAGCAGAAGGGTAACTTACTATGCGACCCGGTGGCCTGAGTGTAGCCAATTTAGTGACCGGATCTCGTTTCCAGATCTCAATGAAACCAGTGATCCCCCCAACCCAGCGGAGCCCTTTGTAACAAGCTGGCCCATATGGCCCTTCAAGAGTAAAGGTTTCCACCTCAATTTCCTCCTCCGGGGGAAATCCAAGCTGAGAAAACTCATCATCACTGAGGTTTCGAGTTGGACATTTGTAGACCGGGTTCTCCTCCATATTCACAATCATGACTATACAAGCAGCCTTTCTACCCTCGATCCATTTCTTGGCGTCCTGAAGTAGCATGTTATAGGACTCGGCGAAACCAACTTCAAGGGCAAACTTGACCTCCACCACTCCAGCAGCGTTAGTGATTTCCACTGCGGTATCAGGAATTTTCTCGGACCCTTTGTATGCTCCTCGAAAGTCGGCATAGTGTTGGTTTCCCACAATATCAACCTTTCTGCGAAGGCTGTCTGGAAGACTCCTACGTGCAAGAGTAAATCCTTCTGAAACAGTAGACACCATCTTTTCATGAATAGGGCTTGCCATGCATTGGATGGTGAGCAGTGAGGATGATGTGTCGTACGAATATCTTGGAAACCTAGTGCTGTTAAGTAAATAACTTACAAGAGAATGGGAGAGAAAAGGATATATGATTGAAGAGCTGTTCGGAAACATCAAATAGCTACAAACAGAAATGGAGTCTTACTTTTCATCATCGTCCATATCCAGAGCTTTCTTGAAATCAAGAAAATGTGGCATCGTCATTTTCATAGTCAATCCGTTCTCTCTAGTATCAGGAGAACGAAAGGCCCCTTTTCCAGAATGCCACTCCTTGAACTTCTGAACACATTCCTGAGTGGACGCTGACTCAAGTTCTCTAATGGGTGCAACCTGCTCCTCGTTAACGGAAGTAATGTTCTCGGCTGTAGGAATACAACGACGATGAACAAATGGAAGCCTAAGACCAGGGGGAGTATAGGGAAAATAGCGGTAGGAAGTGGGTAATTGCTCTTGGGTGGGCCTGGGAGAGGAACGCCCGGGGGTGAAGTAAATATTTGGGTATACCGAGTGGGAGAGAGGGCCATTGTGCCTCAAAGGTGTATATGGTTGATTGTCCATATTGGTAGAGAAGGTGAAACAAACGACTGTAGAAAAGAGAACGAGTATGCAAAAAGTGGAAAGAATTGGAAAAAGGCGATTGGAGCAAACAAACTCTCATGTAAACGTCAGCGAGAGCGGTTGAAACGGCTTTCTCAACAGTAGTTGTGGTAGTGGAAGGTTGTCAGTGAGATGAGAAAGAAAGGTTCAAGAGATAGACCGGGGTGCCCTCAGCGAGGTGACGCCCACACCGAGGCTTGGCAGTAAAGAAGGGAACGTTCAACCAAAACTGCCTGCTAATATTTGCCAAGCCTCGCTGAGGGCACCCCCGGTCTACGTGTTTATTCCCCATTCTCAATTCCGCCAAAAATTGCCAGGTTGGGTTTACAAAAATAGTGGGAGATGGCTGCAATGGAGGTGAAATGTGGCAACATCAATTATGACTCACACCTCTTGTGCCTTGCGTTCTTCTTTTATCATAGCTGGGTGGAGCATTGGCTAGAGGAGGGTTACGGTGCAGCCGAAGGTGCGTGTGATATTCTCCAAGTGGGATGCTATCCTGGGGAGGGTCGTTGGTAGCAAGAAGGTCAGGGTTATGTGTATGGATATGGGTGACACGTTTGAGTTTGTTTGATGGGCCACAGTGATTGTGTGATGGATATTTAAAAGCGCTGTATATAATATTGTAGCGTGATAATAGAATATAGTTGGTTAGGAGGTCCTACCGGTATTGCCTTGGGTGGCATTCATGCGGATCGAGCTGGAAATAAATAAATTACTAAAAGGGGTTCAATCTGAGATCTGTTCAACCGGTTTCCTCGGGGGCGCACTTTCAGACTAACTTAAGGGATATCATACTTGGAGATTAAAGACCAACCTATCATAGCTGGGTTTTCTGAATACGCCCCCCACCTCCAAGGAGAAACCAATACTACCCCAGGCGACTGCACTAGTACCCAGCTCTGGCACCATTCACGCAACGGTGATGACTATGATGGACAGTACTATCATAGGGTGCACTGTAGAAAAGCGAAAGTTCCGGGAGGGGCTGTTAACGGGATCATAGTAAATCACTCGACTGGACGGGTCGTATCATTGTGCATCTCCTGGTGACGTCGTGAGCAGCGTGGACACGTGAAGGTATCTATCGCGCATCAGGTCTCGAGAAAGACGGGCTCAGAAAGCACGGGGAATGTATTCCGCCGGGATTTGAGGAGGGGGAGGACCAGTCAATGGCTGGTCGGAAGGCGGTACCTTTTCCCCCTTTCCACCTAAACTTCAAGAGTACAGTAAATGGTGAGAGAAAAAGAATATTACTACTGTGTTGTGGGAAGGCAGCACAGCCGTTGACAGACGTGGTCCGCAGTTTGAGGATATGATATTATATAAACCGTACTCGACAGGGGAGGTTGAGGAGTGATATGCCAGCATAGCTGGCTAGCGTTGCGTGGTGATGGCCTGATGGGGTAGCGACAGGCTAGAATCACATTGATAATCTGATAGACGGTCCGTTGCTGTATACTAAGGTGTCCTAGGTGGCATTCCCGTCGTACTCACCCGCTTGCGCTTACTTCTATGGACTGATGAACCGCCTTGGCGATGATAACTGGCTTGCACTATCTTGGCCGTTGACATCCGATAGATCTCGGGGTACCCCGCTGCAGAACCCATCCTTCATTGAACAGCACACGAAACGAAGCATACGGCTGTCTGAGCTACTCTGGCAAGGGATATTGATACTGTACACCATTGCAAAAGCCTACCCTATCATTTCGATAATTTATATACAGTGTAACCCCACCCACGCATACCAACCCGTATAGTCGATCAGTCTGTCAAAACCCATATGGAATCATACTATACATGAATGAATAGAGAAGAAAGGAAAGAAAACCCGCTACTAATACAACAAAGAAGGGTGGAAATATTAAGAAATCGTAAAGCGCCGTGTCGACCGAGAAGGAAAGAAGGATGGACGAATGGCTGGATTGACGAGGGGTGGAAGGTACCTGGAAATGGTCTATCAAGGGGTGAAAGGGTCGTGCAAGAGATAGTAGAGGTAGCTATGATAGGTGAGTATCCATACGTGCATGGGGAGACTAACGTCTTTTCTTCTTCCTCCCAACCTTCTTCTTGCCTTCCTGCCCGCCGCCGCCGCCGCCTCCGTCTTCCGCCTCCTTTTCTGTGCCTTCGCCAGCCATGCTCTCCTCTTCTGCTCCGGCGATGGTACTGCCCTCGCCTTCCTCGCCTTCCTCTGCTACCGTTCCCGCTGTCCTTTCCCTCTCCCGCTCCCTCTCACTTCCCGCGCCGCCGCCGGCGCTACCACCGCCACCACTACCCAATTTCCTCGCATGCCCAAAGCTAGCGCCGAGGGCCTTCTTCATCCCCGCTTCCTCCGCTGTGCGAAAGTTATCTACCATCCCCTCCACGTCCCGGGCCATCATGACGGTCTCTTTCGCGATTTCGCTGGTGGACTTATTGTACATCATTGCGTTGGCGAACATTCTGAAGAGCTCCTTTTCTA
>Ga0307509_10006943_pt1 | contig 15020 bp, 21 predicted proteins | sample 10_EM_MG_FD_202245 | JGI IMG/M metagenome (GOLD analysis project Ga0307509, IMG submission 202245) | Populus trichocarpa ectomycorrhiza microbial communities from riparian zone in the Pacific Northwest, United States - 10_EM | ecosystem: Host-associated > Plants > Roots > Unclassified | place...
CGGCTCGGGGGTGCTCCGTCAACTTCTGCAAGTGACTTGGCAATGGGAACGAGTTGCCTTGGCTCCGGCATCATGCCAGGGTGCCGAGGGTCCAGCCCTCCCATTCTTTTTCAGTCTGTAAGGTCGTCGGCAGCCTGCTTTCGGTAGGGGGGGGGGGGATATTGACAATTTTTGCGAGTGGTTTGGTAGTCTGAATGAGTTACACATGCGGGAATATGGCTCTCGCACCGTCATGCCAGGGTGCCGAGCCCCAATACGAGCAAAAGGCAAACAACGAACTGGGGTCCATTTTATGGGAGGCGGTCTATCGAAATGACAACCGCTGTAAGTCATGACTCTAGGTGTGACTAAACTTGCGGGCCGAGCTTCTGTCAACTTAAGTCAAGCCTCAAGGCTGCGCTGCCGCACATTCCGATCCTCCGTACTACATCTGGGAGACCCCTCAGGCCTTCATCCCATACTTTTAACCGTTACAGCGGATTTCATTCCGGTAGACCGTTCTCCTGGCAAGCGGGTTGTGCCATAACCGCAAACGGACCGGCAATCTGGTTCTTTCGTTCGAGTTGTGCAGGGGATTTCGCTCATGGACCTGGCATCGTGCCAGGGTCCTGAACCCCGATAGGATCAAATCATGAGCTGGAACGGTGTCGATGGCCCTGGAGAACAATCTGTCGAGGTGAAACCTCCTGTAGATTCGCGCTGACGGTGACGCCCTGCTCAGCGTTTCGATCGACACGAGGATCAGGCACAAGCTCACCGTGTGGTCGGGCCTCTTTCCGCTATTCACATTCCAGAATGGCCGCATGGTCTCGGCGTGTTCTGGAGCCAACAATCGGGACGGCTGGGTCTATTCCCCACCACCCCACTTGGAGGCAACGGATCGCGCTTCCGGCGAACCAGCGCGCCCTACGAAACCGGCCGGTCTCCACCCCTCTGCTCGCCGTGGATAAGCACTCATCGGGATGTCAGATGTGCATTTCTGGATGACCATTTTCACGATGGGTATCGTATCGACAGGATGGCAGGCTGATGTATTGAAATGCGCTTGCGCAAGTTTAGGAGAGCCGCCGGGTTAAGCCGCAGGAAGACGAGGAGGAGGTGTAGGATGTTGGCACTCCCGGAATCATCACCCCACCGGTTTTGGAGAGCGACGGTTGCGAGGGTGACCGAGAGCGCGTGATACTCGAGCGCTTTGAGCAGTTCTTCGATGACAAGTGATGCCGTCTCAACGCCATGGATGGAGCAGAAGATCTTGGAGGCGGCGTCACGAGACTTTCTGTTTCACCGGGGGTACCGTCGATATGCGCGATGTGATGAGGGTGTAGACGTTTGTGAATTGCCTCAGCTCGTCGACTACGCGATAGCATCGTTAGCTCCCGGATCAAGGATTGTTTCGGCGTTGTCGAGTACGAGAAAGATCGGCTTGGAAGAGAGAGAAGGTTGTAGCGTTGCCAAATCCGGAGGGTTCTCGATGCCCGCACCGACAGTCGGTTGAGGAAGTGGGTACAAGAAACTTGTAGCTTATCGCAGCGCATGAACCTTCTTTCGTCACCGAACTTCTGTTTGGTTCGTTCGTGGTGGAGAATGGTCAAGGCCGAAGATGATTTTCCTGCACCACCAGGGCCAATGAGAGCAACGGGAGTGTTGTCGTCCACGTGAGAGAGGATCTCTTCAACAAGCTCGTCCCGTCCGAGGAACAGCCTCGGTGCTTGGGGGGGGGACATTCACCGGCACGTCTGTTGTGTCGTGTTACATGTCAGAATACGTTCGCGGATGGACCGGCAGGGAAATACCAACGTGTCCTGAGTTGGATGACAAAATTAGCGGAGAGAAGGCGGAAACATAATGACATACTGTGCCAGAACTTCCCGACGTTGTCGGGTCGCCCAATCGTTGCTCTATCCTTGCAAGTTTGATGTTTGAATCTAAGCTCAAGGAAGCCTACATGTCTTGAGTGTCAACGGGGACGGCAGGTTGTAACTGCGGCGTACGTTAAACACACCCAAAATCTTACGGATCTCCTGCTTCCACGCTTGGATCTTTTCCTTGTCGAACTTGGCATGGAATATCCGAGCGGCGGTAGATCCCTCGATGTGTACCTTGACCGCCCGTTCAATGTCGTTCGTTGTGCTACAGATACACTCCGTTACTTCGGCTCACCGAGGCCGATGAAATGGACACACCCTTCAAGATCCGCGACTGCCTTCTTTACCAAATTGCTCAAGCCGCTGAGATCCTTCCCCTCGACCCCGACCTTGAGGACTTCACAGATGCTGATACAGTCTTCGGCTAACCCAACGAGATCGTCGTCGTTGATTACCTTGTCCTGGTAGTTTTGTTGGTGCTGGTGAGCGCTCGGGACAAGGTTGGAGGCACGACGAAACACATCACCCTTATCAGACCTAGGATTACGACAACGGATCCGAACACCCCTTTTGCGGGGATAATTTCGATTGTATCCTTGACGACACTGAAGACACCAATCGCAGCATCGAAGGACGAGATCGTCCTTGATTTGTCCTCGGGTTTGGGAGGTTTCGTCCTGGCTGGGGCTGAGCTAGCCATTGTGGGGGAGGGAGAATGGGAGCGGAGGGTGTCACCAGCAAAGTGAATTGTTCGTACCGCAGCACTGTATATAATCCTCTCGTGTGAGTTATAGCGGTTTGCATCTGATGGAATTCATAGATTCGGGAACAACCCATCGCAACCATCTGAACAGCCATTACAGACGTCCATACCGACGACTTCCCAACCCTCCACTTTCGACCGACGTGTTACCAGAGTGTAGGTGTTGAGTGTGTTCGAAGTGGTGGTCTTGTAGTCGAGCCATAAAACGTCCAGCGCGTCTATTCAAGCGATTCGCCAACTGAAACTCTCCCGGGGTCCCACTCGTCGGCGCACGGGAGGTCTTCGGTTGGTTCCCTTGGCTGCTTTTCCTCGAATGTGGAGTTGGAGCGGAGAAAGTCGGGCGCGTCTGAAGCGGCGTGCGTGTATCCGGAGAGGGAAATGGTTCGGGCAGGTCCGAGAGGCCCCCGTCGAAGAAGTACAGGTCGTGCCCGTGGCCGCCGACATCGAAGAGAAGTAGAACCGGACGGTCGAGTGGAAGAGGTGGAAGAGGGAGTGCGAATATTCTTTGCGATGCGATCGATGTCCTCCAGCACCGAGCAGACGTAGGTTTCGTGCCAAGGACGTCGGAGAGATGATACAAAGATATTCATTGATTGAGACTTGTTTAAAGATTTGCAAAACAAACAAAACATGGGAGACTACCGAGTTACGAATACGTCAAGGACCGGGGGAGAGAGGAGACGGAAGGGGGGTGACCAAACGAGCGGATGACAACCGGTAGAGGGTACTCGCCGCCACCAGCGTCGGCGATGACGAGGGAGATAGATAAACACCACAAACAAACATCGTGTCGAGGTGACAACGGGGACAAGATAACGCGGACGGATCTGGCTCGCAGATTAGAAGGTGGATGCCCAAGTCTCCAGGTCAAAGTCAGACGTCCGGGAATGTTCCATCCATGGCAGCATCTAGGAACCAACCCATTAGCCAAATCAAATGCTCCGCCACAGTCCAGAAGAACTACTCACCAACAACTCCTTCGGCGGTTTCCTAGCCTCAGGATCCTTGAACAAGCACGCATCCACAAACTCCTCAGCGGCCTTCGGGAACCTCCCTTCGGGGGTCAACCTCGGTGCCGGTTCATTGACAATATGCTGTAGTAACTCCAAGATGCTCATCGTCCTCGACCCACCCTGAAGACTGACGCCCATGCTCTTCCGTTTCCTGTTTTTGTCCTCCTTGGACTTCTTCTGTCCCGTGGAGGGATTAAACAGCGGCTTTCCCGGAGACAATGTTCCTTGGAGATCTTCTAAATCCGAATCGTCCGAAGCCTGGTCCTCAGAGAACGGGAATCGACCCAACGCGAGCTCGATCAAGGAAACGCCGAGTGACCAGACATCTGACTTGACGGTATACTGAGCCCCTTGTATACGTTCGGGCTGCAGCCATGGTCAATACGTCAACTGTTAGTCATACACGCGTAATGGGTGCCCAAACGGTGGGAGTACTCACGCTCATGTAGGTCGAGGTGCCAACGAAAGTGTCGGCAATCGAATTGATCAACTCGCCCGACACTCCAAAGTCACAAATTTTGATTTGCCCTTTGGAATTGAAGAGGATATTGGAGGGCTTGATATCTGTCGAATCCCATGCAAACGAGGGGAAGAGGACGGGTGTCAGCAAACCGCTTCGACAGCAAACGTTTGTTCCCGATGGGGGCGTAGAGCAAGGACGCAGTGGTTGGAAGCTCACCTCGGTGAATGATCCGGTGAACGTCGTACAAGTACGTCAACCCCTCCAACACGCCCAACGCGACCTTGCCCACGACGTCAATGTCAATGGGCCCAATCTGCTTGTAGATCCCCTCCAGTGATCCCTTATCCATATACTCCATGCAAATGCAAATGTTTGGATCCGAGATAAATGCGCCGTAAAAAGAAATGATGTATAGCGAGTTGCAGTCGTGCATAATCTGCAACTCCCGCAGAATCTGCTTCCTCACGGACGGTTTTGCGTCGATCAACACGATCTGTGGGGGGAAAAGCGCGGGACGTCAGTGATATGAGTTCCATGTATTGACCGTGGGTCGAAACTGAGCAAAAGAGGAACCACGAACCTTCTTGGCCATAATCGTTCCTGTGGGGGTATGCTCAACCTTTTTGACACTCCCTCCGTTCCCCTGCCCGAGCTCCTGGATATCCTTCAAGTCATCGTTCTTCAGATCCTCTCCGAAATTCGCAAGCTTCTCCGAAAGCGCACTGTGATACGTTTTCGACGCCGAGGCTGTAGGCGGGGCCGAAGACGGTGGGTTTGCGACGGTCAACAGGTTCCCGTCGTGGTCATTGGATGTGACAGCGATTTTGGGTGCTTTGAGAGTCATCGGGGGCGGTCTCTTCTTGCCCGTCGTGGGCTTGGTTGGAAGGGCCAGGGTTGGGTCTGAGGTTGTGGAAGGATCGGGAGTGGATTTGAGGTGGAGGCCCTTCGGGTTTCGCTTCCTGCGTAATGGGGTGGCCATGACTGCGGGGTCGAGCGGGAAAATCTAAGAGAGTCGTGAACGGTGCCGCGGTTAGATTCCCGGGAGATTTCGGTCTCTCGAGAACGGGGTGGGCAGGGAGAGGATGTGGAACTAAGTCGAGTCGTGACAACCGAGGAAGCGCGGACTGGATCTCGCACACGTGACTCTGCGACTTGTTCCGGGCGCTTACGCGTTCGTCGCGGGAGTTTTACCGGTGAAACAACAATATTCAACGAGATAATAATTTAGTACAACACACGTAGTGTGGCAAGCTACAAACGCTCAGAAGCAGAAAGGGGAACCGATGAAGACGCCCTGATACGGACCCAAGTGATCAAGCACATTGCTCAATAGAAGATTGGGTACTTTATCAATCGTGCACCCTCTCTCGGTGCTATCGTTTCCGCTGCACGAGTTCCAGCGGTCTGTTCCCTGGATATGAACCTCCCCGGCGACGTGGCTGTATCCCATCCCGCGCCCAGGTACGATGGGAATTGGATCCGAATCGTGGTTGATACGTTTGAAGTTTCCGCTCACCTGGACGCGGACCGCGGGTGATCAGTCCGACCTGGGGGAAATGATGGACTATAGACTCACCTTGGAGTTGAACCAATTGGCCCAAGCTGGGTTCCCGACCCTCGGTGTTCCATAGGTGATGCCTTTGACGGTGACCGAACCCGGCAGGTTCAATCCGAGGTAAACCGTATCAAGCTCTGCAATAGCGCCTCCGAGTGAATGTCCAACCTACAAACAATCACGTTCAGTCAGCGCTCAGCAACGAATCGAAGCGCATCTAGACTAACAGTCACAACAGATGTAGCACCCTTCGAACTGATCAACTTTTTGACTTCGGCGAGGATGGGAGGGGCGGTAGCGGTATGCGCGTCTCTGAATCCACTATGCACCAGGACGCCGCCAGGCACTCCGGGGAATAGGTTGGAACTAAGCGGAACTTGGTTGAGCTGCAAGTCATTGAGGACGGATAAACTGGGTGATCAAAGCCCAAAGCCGGCGCACGGTCAACTTCTCACTCCCCCTCATAGCAGTGTAACGTACAATTGGGTTGGATCTGTGCCCTGGTGAGAGACGATCACAGAGTTCTGTTGCGGCCAATACCCAACAAAAACTGGAAAGTTGGCGGTAAGCACAAACCTCAGAGAATTGTAGGACAACGCGTAGGCATAAAGATACTCACAGAATGGTATACGGGCACCGTCACCGCCCGTCAGAGTCGGTTGGAAACCAGAAGTAGCACTACAGGCTTCTGCAACGGGGCGAGTGAGGTTAGGCACCCAATCGTCCAGACATCGATCACGATCAAAATGGAAATGAGTTCAACTCACGCCCGCAACTCCAGTTCTTGATCTTGGACGGTTGACAATACGCAGCTCTCGCGAACTGGGTGAAAGGAGTGAAGCCGGATATATCGGTCGCTGACATGATGTTCACGGCCCTGGTTTCGAGGTTTCTTTCCGCAACCTCTGGGATCCCGGGAAGCGGGATCGCTTCAACGGAAGCGAAAAGCAGTGTGGCTGCGAGGATAAAATTGGAGGTGGTTGAAAAGAGTGGGGACAGCATCCTTGATGGATACCAAAAACGAACGAAATAACGAACGAAGGACGGGCTGGGGGGAAAGATCGCTGGATGGAAGAACGAACGAACGAACGCGATGGTGGGCGACAAAGGGAAACACGTTCGGTGTTCCCTCCTACTTATATCATGGTCGCGAGGACCGAGAAAGGCAGGGACCGACGCAGGGCGGGTAGCAAGCGGAGGAGCGCACCCGAGCAGAATCGGACGATAGAAACAACAAGCGTGGGGAGCCAGGGACCAGCCCGATACCAGAGGAATCAAAGCGAGAACCCTCGTCAGATTCGACGGATTGAAGGTGATTCAATGATCCAACTCTTGTTACTTGGGTGGAACCGAATTGTACTTGTTCGGTATCCCAGCGGCGGGCCCAGAGCCGCATGATCTCCGCATTAACGAACAGCACTACCGGTGACTGTCCATCAGAACCGTTCAACGACGAAACTAGAACCATCGGCCAAGGAGGTGAGAATGCGCCTTCTGGTTATTCGGGCGAGTAAGTGTGCTTTGAATACCTCCCCTGATATGGGTTGCAGATCATCCGATCATTCGATGTGGATCATGTGGCGCGTGTTGTTTTCGAACCTGACGACGACAAAAGGACCGTAGGTATCTGACACGAAGGTCAGCCAGACACCAGGGGTAATGCACAAATATGGTGCCCGTCCGACACAAACTCGGCGGGGGAGCAGCTGGAGGGCGTGCGAGTTGGGCTCTGCAAGATGGTACGTAGGAACCCAGATACGTCCATCCCGGGGCGCCTGGCCACTAGGGCTGATGGTTTTTGGCGCTGCTATGCTTTGGTGACTCCCGGGGAACCGCATTCATAGGTTGACGCCCAGGTGTGGGACCTGTGGGATATAAAGAGAGGTGCGTCAGCGGAATGTTGTTTTTTGGTCGCAGCACGGGTTCTGAGTTGCGAAAGTGTGGGTGGGGGTCTCGACGTGGAATGGTATGACAAGGGTAACTGAGGAAATTATGTCTCACGTCTTGCGATGCGTGATCATGGGGTTGACGTTCACGGTGTCGTTTTGGGGTTGTAATGACGATGAAAGGGTTACTCACGGTGACCTCTCCCGACGATTAAGAGCGAAAGCCATCGATACTTACTCCCCGTGCCTTTACGGGGAGGAAGTGAGTGAGAAATGCCAGGAAACGTAATCGACAACACCTACCAATTTCTCGGAGGCTCACCCCGCGAACCTCATCCCCTAGCTCCCAGGTTTTAACACGTCCGCAGAGCCGTCCTAGGGGACGTGCTCCGTTCCCCCCGGTACAACATCCGGAACTGGCCCACAAGTCCGTTGCGTGACGAGCGAGGGATCGGGCCGCAGTGTTACATCCCGGCGCTGCACGAATTCGAGGCCGTTGGGATTGTCGCGCTTGTGGATAACATCCCAAGGTACCACATCGTTGAGATTCACGTTGTAGGTCCGAACTTTCCGCGCAAGGGATAACGGACCCGCCAACAGTTTCTGTCAAGATGGGCGAGGATGGAAGGTCAGATCACAGATGGAAGAATGCGGCGAGGACATGACGGAAAGATACGAGGCGTGCGTGTGGGAGCGACGGGCCCAGGATAGAAACCTGTCCAATCACCGGGTTCGGCGTGACGTAGCGTGATAGGCGCCCCAGCCACGAACGGAAAAGGCGCGCTGTCAAAGCAGAACGCAGGTTGACGCGACCACCATGGTAAATCAAAGTATGGGACGCGAGCAACCCGGGCTGAACGCGCTCCAACTTCCAAAGGGTGGATTCAAACACCCCTTCCATGGTTCGGAATATCATTTGAGGCAACACCAAGAAAAGGAGTACCCAAGAACTGTTGGTGGTGATTTCCCAGTGTCGCGGCAAGTTTTTTTTTGACATCGCTTCACCAGATCGCCGAGCTGCGGATGTGCGCACTCTCGAATCATATCAGAGAGGGGCCCAACTGGTGGGAGGAGGTGAACGACAAGGTCATTGTTGAGAAGTGGAAAGAAGAAGCTTTGCGACGAGAGGAAGGAGCTTTGCGACGAAAGGAAGAGGCTTCGCAACGGGGGGGGAGAACTTCACAACGGCAGAGAGTGGCTGTTCAACGAGAGATACAAGCTTATGAACGAGAGGTTTTGCGACTAGACGAAGAGGCTTTGCGACTAGACGAAGAGGCTTTTCGACAAGAGGAAGACGCTTTGGAACAAGAGGAACGCGCTCAGGAACCGGAGCTACCCTGGAGGAGGCTGAACCCCGCCATGGTAAATTCTTGCTATCTTTGAACCTCCCTCCCTCTTCAACGCCCTCACATTGATATATAGGTCAGCTACGCACTCGAAGAGCTCCACGGATACGCATCTCTGCGTGATCCTGAGACCGGGGTGGAAGTATGTATTCCTCCCGCCTGGCGTGCTGCACCGGAACTTACGTATATCTGATTCCAGGTTGGTCCTGCTGAGCGCATCTGGAAGTCAGACAAGCTCATTCCAACCTCCTTGCGAGAGAAATTGCTCGCCGCTGTGGCTCCGCTAGAAGCCGTTCCGGATTCTGAGAGGGACTGGCACCCCGGTTCCAATGGTTTCGTCCTCAACCTCGTGCACCCAGCGTTGTATCCGATCGTCTACGGCCGCACGGTGGGACAGTTACCCGGCTCAGACTCCGTCACGATGTTGGTGCCTCCGGAGATCGAAGGTGCTGACCCCGAGTTCGTATCCAGGCGTTTCCAGTTCCTACCCTCCGACTTCTCTGTGGATGGTGATGGGAAAGTCACGCTCGTCTCCCCATATATCAATAACATCCACCCAACTCATCACAAGGAACTGCATTCGGTCATCCCGGAGATCCTGCAGCACGCCCTCCCGATGTTCGGGCGGGTCCTATCTAACTTGCTCCGACCCCTCCTTCCGAGGAGGGTCACAACGTCAGTTGACTACAAGTCACAACGTTCGGTGACCGTTGATTGCTGCGGAACGTACAGCGGGGATCTCGAGGCGCTGAACGACCGAATGTCTTTGAAGGGCCAGACACTCCAAGTTATCGTCAGACTGGCGAACATCATACTTACCCCGGAGCGGCCTGAGTATCCTGGTGGCAAGTGGCACGTTGAAGGTTTGTTGCAGTCGTATTCTGTGCGGAGGGTTGGTACTGAATTTACCAAACTCCAAGGATTGCGAAATGAGACGATCGTTTCTAGTTTCATATATGTGAGTTTCGGGTGGGTTACAAGGGCTTGAGATACTAACAGCGTCCCAGTACTACGATTCGGAGAACATCAGCGAATCCAAGCTATCTTTCAGGAGGGCTACCGCTGAACCACGTTTGAGTACCTACGCCTACGAACAGCCCAACGCTTTGGACATGAGCGAGCTTTATGATATGCAGATGTGCGTTACCCATCATCGATGTCTTCCCAACCCAGTGAACTGATGGTCGGGTGTATTAGGTACAGCCCGTGTGTGCAGGATATCGGTGATGTCATCACCAAAACCCACAGATGTGTTGCGTTCCCGAACTTGTACCAACACCGCGTCCAACCATTCCGCTTGGAGGATGTCACCAAACCCGGTCACCGGAAGATCCTCGTCTTCTTCTTGGTTGATCCGACACAAAAGGTCCTTTCTGCCACCGACGTTGCACCTCAACAACGCGACTGGGTTACCGGCGCCATGCGTGACGCGGGTCAGAACTCTGCTTTCGCAAAACTTCCCATTGAACTCATCAAGATGATCTCGAATGAGAACGGTGTGGCAATGACACGTTCGGAAGCTGAGAAGTACAGGGAAGAACTGATGTCTGAGAGGGTCGTGTGTGTGAAGGAGAACAACTGGGCTTATTTCAGCGCGGTTGGTCCTCGCGGTTGGAGCCGATGTGGGGATTAGACAGACAACAAATAGTGATACGCGGGCCAGGGAGCGCAGTACACGAAGAAAGGCGAGGGGATGAGGGTTCCGGTTCTTCATACGCCTGTGGCGCGGGGTCGCTGCTAGCGCAAAATCCCCTACGTAGTATTAGACGACTCTTGGGGCGGGAGTGAAAGCTACATAGGCTCGTGAAACGCCGACAGTTGAAAATAGGGCTACACATCCGAAAGACTGTGCAAACTTCATTGTGGCGACGGCTGGGTACTCAACTGCTCAGTACTCACTAGCACTATCGAGAGATATGTGCGTTACAGCCTACTGGGCTGGCGTGGACGATCCCTGGTCCGATCCTACGGGAATTCTCTTTTAGCCTCGGCATGACGTAAACTGTACTGGCGCCCAGCCACACAAAAGAAGGATTTGGCAAAACAGAACAATCAAAACCGCAACCGCCACGATGAGATCAAGTGCGAGACGCAAGCAACCCGGCCTGGGACCGGCGTTACAAATTCCAAAGGGCGGATTCAAACACCCCTTCCACGATTCGGACTCTCATATGAGCGGATATCAGGGAAAGGAACACCCCAGGACTGTAAGTGGCGACCCCCAGCGCTGCTGCGAGTTTCGACATCACTTCACCAGATCACAGAGTTGCGGATGTGGGAACTCTCTAATCACATCAGGGAAAGGTCCAACTGGTGGGAGGAGGTAAAATACGAGATCATTGTTGAGAGATGGAGAAAAGAAGCTTTGCAACGAGAGGAAGAGGGTGGCGAGGAACCCTCGAAGAGGTTGACCCCCACCATGGTAAACTTCTGCTACCTTCGGACCGCCGCAGCCCCGTCCTCACCTTGATATCAAGGTCAACTACGTACTTGAGGAACTCCGCGGGTACGCATCTCTTCGGGATCCGGAGACTGGGGCGGAGGTATGGCCGACCCTCTTCCGATATCATGCACCGGAACTTACGTATATCCGGTTTTAGGTTGGCCCTGCAGAGCGCATCTGGAAATCGGACAAGCTCATCCCGACCTCCTTACGGGAGAGGTTGCTTGCGGCCGTGGTCCCGCTGGAAGCTGTTCCAGATTCCGAGAGGGACTGGCACCCCGGTTCCAATGGTTTCGTCCTCAACCATGGGGGAGTCACTCTAGTCTCCTCGTATATCAATAACATCCACCCAGCTCGTCACAAGGAACTGTACTTGGTCATCCCGGAGATCCTGCAGCACGCCCTCCCGATGTTTGAGCGGGTCTTATCTGACTTGCTCCGACCCCTCCTCCCGATGAGGATCGCAACATCAAGAGGCCACGAATTCGATTGCATTTTGACAAGTGGCGTGTGGCACGCGGACCTTCGAGAACGCAAGTTCACCTACCCAGATGCGAGGAAACAGTACGGCGGGGACCTTGATGTTATGAACAACCGAATCTCTTTGAAGGGCCGAACGCTCCAAGTGATTGTCAGGCTAGCGAATATCGTACTCACCCCAGAACGGCCTGAGTATCCTGGTGGGAAGTGGCACATTGAAGGTTTGTTACGGTCACATCCTATATGGAAGGATTGGCACTGAAACCGTCAAATTCCTAGGCCTGCGGAACGAGATGATCGTTTCTAGTTTCATATATGTGAGTTCTGGGCGAGCCACAAACGTATAAGTGCAGAGGTCCTAATGGCATCCCAGTACTACGATTCGGAGAACATTAGTGAATCGAAATTGTCACTCAGGAGGGCGACCGCTGAACCGCAGACCTGTGAGCGGAGCGACACTTCTTGTATGGACATGCTCTATGGTATGCATGAGTGCGTTATCCATCATCGACATCCCATCGACCCAGTGCTGAGGGCCGTGCATATCAGCTCCAGCCCGTGCGTGCAGGGTATCGGCGATGTCATCACGAAAACCCATAGATGCGTCGCATTCCCGAACTTGTACCAGCACCAGGTCCAACCATTCCGCTTGGGGGACCCCACCAAACCTGGTCATCGCAAGATCCTCGTCTTCTTCCTGGTCGATCCGACACAGAGGGTCCCCTCTAGCACGGATGTTGCGCCTCAGCAGCGCGAGTGGGTTACCGAGGCAATGCATTGTGCAGGTCAGATCTCTGCTGTCGGGAAGCTTCCCGCCGAACTCCTCAGGATGATCTCAAATGCGAACGAGGGGGCTATGACTCGTTCAGAAGCTGAGGGTTATAGGAAGGGATTGATGTCCGAGAGGATCGTGTCTGTGAAGGAGAACGACAGGTCTTACTTCGGCGCGGTCGGTCCTCGCCGTGGGAACTCTGCGGGGATTAGACGGCTAAAAACGGCGATAAACCGGTCGGCGAACCTCGTAACACGCCAAGGAAAGCGAAGGGGTGTCTGGTTCTCCTATGTATCTGTGCGGCGCGGTCATTTGTATACTATCCGGAGTCGTTGGTTCCGGTATGGGAAGTCGATGTCCACTGGCAACCAAATTCTTGGTGGACACCTCACGAGAATGAGGGGGCCACGGATAAATCGGCATGGCGCGAGCGGAATCGGCATCGCGAAGATCTCCTAGCAGGACAGGGGGCCGATCGGCAACATGGCCGAACCCGCCATGAACCCAAGTGCGAAATGCAACCAACCCGGTCCAGGGCCGGCAGCCCAGGACGTCCAACTTCCAAAGGGTGGATTCGAACACCCCTTTCACGATTCAGAGTATGATTCAGAGGATGATGACGTGAACGGGTATCACGATGAAGGAAAGGAACCCCCGAGGATTGTGAGTGGACTCGGTCTCCCCACATTGCTACAAGTTCTTGACATCGCTTCCCCAGTTCGCCGAACTGCGGATGTGTGCCCTCTCCAATTATATCAGAGAAAAACCCAACTGGTGGGAGGAAGTGAGGAACGAGGCCACCGTTGAGAAGTGGAGAAAAAGAGCTTTGCGAGAATGGGAAGAAGCCTCCCGGACGGTGATCGACGTTCGGCGGGACGAGGGAGCCTCGAGTCGGAGGCTGACCCCCACCATGGCAAAGTCTTGTTATCTTCGAATCACCACCTCATTCTTATATTTAGCTCTAGGTCGACTACACGCTCGATGAGCTCCGCGGATACGCGTCTCTGCGCGATCCAGAGACTGGCGTAGAAGTACGATTGACCCCCTTGTTGATGTCATGCGCCGAGTCTCACGTATATCCGACCCCAGGCTGGCCCCGGTGAGCGCATCTGGAGATCAGACAAGCTCATCCCAACTTTGTTGCGGGAGAAATTGCTCGTGGCTGTGATCCCACTGGAAGCTGTTCCAGATTCCGAAAGAGATTGGCACCCCGGTTCTGATGGTTTCGTCCTCAACCTCGTACACCCAGCATTGTATCCGATCGTCTACGGGCGCACGATGGGCAAGTTACCTGGCTCAGACACCGCCACGATTTTGGTGCCTCCGGAACTCAAAGATATCGACCCCAAGTTTGTATCCAGGAGCTTCCAGTTCCTACCCTCCGACTTCTCTGTGGATGGTGATGGGAAAGTCACACTCATCTCCCCGTATATAAATAACATCCACCCGACTCATCACAAGGAACTCTACTCAGCCATCCCGGATATCTTACAGCACGCCCTCCCGATGTTTGAACGGGTCCTGTCCGACTCGCTCCGACCCCTCCTTCCGACGAGGGTCACATTGCCAGACAAATATTATCCCGGAAGTACACCACTCACTGTTAATTGTCGCCAAAGATACAGTGGGAATCTCAATGTCGTAAACAACCGAATCTCTTTGAGGAGCCGAACACTCCAGGTCATCGTCAGATTAGCGAACATCATACTGACCCCAGAACGGCCCGAGTACCCTGGTGGGAAGTGGCATGTTGAAGGTTCGTCACGGCCGTGCTTTGTGCGGAGGGGTTGACAAGGAACTTGCCATACCCAAGGATTGCGGAACGAGATGATCGTTTCCAGTTTCATATACGTGAGTTTTGGGTGGCTATGAGGTACTCAATATTTAATACTCAAGAAATGACGACGTCCCAGTATTACGATTCGGAGAACATTAGCGAATCCAGGCTATCGTTCAGGAGAGCTACTTCTGAACCGGTCCCAGTTTCAAATATGGGCCCCGGCCCCAGACCCAATGCTATGCACATGGAAGCGCTTTATGATATGAATATGTGTGTCACTCATCATCAGTGCCGCCACAACCCAGTGAGCTGACGGCCGTGCACATTAGGTCCTCCCCGTGTGTGCAGGATATTGGCGACGTGATCACGAAGGCCCACAGATGTGTCGCATTCCCGAACTTGTATCAGCACCGCGTCCAACCGTTTCGCCTGGAGGACCCTACAAAACCTGGTCACCGCAAGATCCTCGTCTTCTTCTTGGTCGATCCAACACAGAGGATCCTCTCTACCACGGATGTTGCGCCTCAACAGCGTGACTGGGTTACCGAGGCTATGCGTGATGCGGGTCGGGACTCTGCTTTCGCAAAACTTCCCATCGAGTTCATCAAGATGATCTCGAATGAGAACGATGTGGCAATGACACGTTCGGAAGCT
>Ga0307509_10006944_pt1 | contig 15019 bp, 10 predicted proteins | sample 10_EM_MG_FD_202245 | JGI IMG/M metagenome (GOLD analysis project Ga0307509, IMG submission 202245) | Populus trichocarpa ectomycorrhiza microbial communities from riparian zone in the Pacific Northwest, United States - 10_EM | ecosystem: Host-associated > Plants > Roots > Unclassified | place...
TAATTATAAAAAAACTATTGTGAAAAGCCAAAAATACCCCTTGACCTCGAGCTTAATTTTGTAAGGGTATTTTTTTAATTTCATTGTATATTTCATTATTTATTATTATATTTGTGTAAATATCAAAATGCCTCTAAGCTTAAATTATAATAAAGAAAAAACCATTGTGAAAATATAAAAATTTCTTTTGATATTAAATTTATTTTTTTTCTTTCCAATGATATTTGAGTCTTTTTACTGTGGAATCAAAATAAAAAAAATACATATTTATCCTCATCCTATTTGGAATGATAAATGAGTCATAAAAATACTTTAATGTTCTTAATCCTATTTGGAATGATAAATGAGTCATATAAAAATACTTTAATGTTCTTATAAGTCTGTTTTAAGTGTTTTAGGTATAGAAGTAAAAACACCATTACAAATTAACCAGACATAAAAAGAAATTGCTGAAACAATTCGAATCTATGATGTATTAAAAATACAGCAGCTTCAAGGTTGTGCTGCTTCCAGTAGTTTCTCGTACACCTGTCTAGCAGACAGATCCTCCACCTGAAAAAAGAAAAGAAAGTTGATATAACTGGAAACAAACTTCGAGTAGCAGAATCATGGATACGTAAATGCTATCTCCAAATGTCCATTATTGACAATTTGGAGAAAAATTAAGGTAGTTGCCAAATACAATGCCTACAATTCTTCTCTTGTTCAGACTGGCAACGTTCCTAGAAACAACAGATTAATTTGGTCTAGACTGGATTGAATGGTCATCAAAGGCAACCAACTAAGAAGATTTATACGGTAATCAGTTCATTTGGACACAAAAATTTCCACATTTTTATCAATTATATCAAACTTGGTATTACTAGTTCTATTTCATATATGCTTGAAATCTATAAAAAAACGAATAACTAAAGCAGTGAAATGATGGTCTACGCAGTATCAGAGAAATTATGTTCCACATAACAAGCTGATCTCCAACAGATAAGCGAGTAGGTGGAAGTATTTAAATGGATCTCAAACAAAACTTCCATCTTCTTGGATTTTACACATTTACAGAAGATGCAAGCACACATGCGCTCGCATGCAAACCTAGGCTGATGAAGAACAGAACTTTCAATTTACTTACAACAAGCAGCTTTGATTTGTTATTCCATCCTCTTTGAAGAGTCATCTGGCTCAGTTTCAGACCTAACACCTGTGTGAGGGAGGATCATGTTAACCTTGGCACGTCAAATTAATGATGTAAGATTCTATGCCTAATTTTACTAGCATGACTTTAAGGGTAGGGTTATAATAGAAGAGCATACCTTGCCCACAAATTCCAAAAGTTCGTTGTTAGCTTCGCCACGGGCAGCGGGGGCAGCTACAGTGACTCGAACATCATCAGCATTCACTCCTGAAAAGAAAAATATTAAACATAATGTTCACGATTTAAAAAAACAATACATGAACATGCAACAAAAAGCATTAGATAAGACAATTATGATGTTCTCTTCCTTCACCATTCTGAAACTTCTGCATCTTTTTCATGCAACTATAAGTTGAATATAAATGTGTCTACGTAGTATTTGTACGTTTGTATGCTACATTTCATATGCATTCATGCATATCACTGCTTGTGGTTATGACACAGGTGGTTTGTGCCTCTCCAGAATTTCCTCAATTCTAACAAAATATTATGGACATGAGGTCGGATTACAAGTGATCATGCAAGGAGCACAAACCGAGTGGGGAGGGTGTTGCACAGATGCAGGATGACAACAGAGGAAACACTACATTTGTTAACTGGAGAAGACTTTAACAAAATGCATCCCCATGCTTGTTATATCCACCGCACTTCATATAATCACTTCTTATTGATCCAGGAAGTAATTATAACTAAAGGGATGTAATGTGCTAGGAAGATACTATCAATTCTACTGTCAGCTCAGAACTCCATATAGGTCACTCCAATTTTTTCACCAGTACAATAACAGGGGCCTTTTCACTCAATATTCCTTAAGGTTGAGCACTCAACTCTCCCCATTCCTGCTTCTCTCTCTCCCCCTTCACCAAAGAGATACATCCATTTATACTATTTGCATATGCACATTTCCTTGAGTTTGTCAAAAATGAAAACATAATATGTGCCACTTTATGCATGGACAGAACTCAACATCTATGGGGTATATGGATTGGATGCCGAATTTAGTTCAACTGCATCCAACCTGTAAAGCAGGTAGACACATGAGCCAACAGACTACGGACATATCAGCAACTGTTAATTAATTAACACCACTTCATTTGATAATTGTTTAAACAGTGACAGAATGAAGGTCATGTCCATTTTAATTGGGGCCAAGAAGGAGATGCAAGCCAAATAGTATCCAAGATATGCAGATCAAAACATTAGGTTAAAATCACATTACTTGTTATTGCTGATCTTTGTGCACGGTCTTCAACCTCAATGGCCACCTGCACAAGTCCTCCTAATTGTGATATGCAAGGGGGCACAGGAGCATCCTACAGCATATGCCAGAAGACCATATGAGGAAATTTCCAAGGCACACGTTCATTATCATTTTTATGCATAAACATGAAAGGCAGGAAATTATATGATCAATGAACATTGGATAAAATCTCATAATTCATTAAGCAAAAGCTTTGGATGTTTGATTACTCCAAGTCTTAACTCTTAACAACAGTTACTTGTACCTGAGGGTTAGTTTCGGCGGCAACTGTGCTAAGTGCACCATCAACAACATATATAAAAGAAGCAGATTCCAGATCTTCTTCAGCTCGATAGCAAACAAACAGCCCACAGCCCATGCAGTTCATGCGAAATTGCTTCTCAAATTTTCCTTCACCTCTAGACATGAATGATCCAGAATCGTAATGAGCTCTAATGCAATTAGAATCTATCTATCACTGAAACCTCAAGAAATAACATGTACACTCAATAACTTAAAGAAGAACACTTGCAAACATATACTACCTTAGCAGTTCAACATATGACATGAAACGAATCATATGATGGATCGATGCCAGTGAAGAAATAGACAAGTCAACATCTTCAATCTTGATAGTTAGCTTTAAAGATTAACTACCATTTCTAACTTCAAATATACAGCACAGCCTAGAATAGGCATGATGGTTGGAAAAAATAGGTCATGACTCCTGGAAGAGCACTTGTGAATTCCTCCGAAGAAACCATATCAGGAAAGCGTGTGAACATTTGCCAAGAAACAAGGTCTGAGGCGCCTTGCAATAAAATTCCCACCAAAAAAAAAAAAGAATGGCCAAGTAGCCCTTGCATAAAAAGTTTTTTCCATTTCAACCTCAAAGAATCACTTCAATAACAGAGAAGTCAATATCAGATTCCCTTTAGGTTTACTCGTCGACAGCAGCCAAACAACAACTAACTGAAAACAACCTTCCAAACTCGATATTTTTCAATACAAAACCCTCCTCTCGAAAAGCATTCATTCACCTACAATGACTATACCATCACTACATGAAACCAACTAGACGGAAAACCGATACCCTTAAAGTTGTAATGGACAAACAACATAAAAATGAAAGATTGACAGATTCAGTTGGTACTACTATATATAAGTAGAATAAATCCAGCAGCATGTTTCTTTGCGCCCTTAAGAAAATGAAATACCACAAAATAACAAAAGCAGAAAGCAAAGTTAAGAAGCAGAAAGCAATGAATGAAACAAGTAAAGATGGAAGTAAAAATGAAACCTTTTCAGGAGAACTTTTCCAGCCTCATTCATATGGAGCCTTGCAAGATGTTTCTTCTTGTCTAATACATAAGCTCTATCAGTCTTCCTTTTCGGCATTTTCTGCAATTGGTTATCTTATAACAAACAAACAAACATATTTCAGTATTTAAAATTAATAATAAATCAACCAGATATTATTCATAACTTTAACATGGAAATTTGAAGGTTAATATAACAATAATAATAATAATAAAGTGATTGGGAGAGAGGGAGGAACCAGTGATGAGGAGGTGAGAGCCACAATGCTTGCAGTAGTAGACGAAGAGTTCGGAGTCTGGTCCTTCGGGAACTGCGTTCTCGCTTGAGTACGTGTGCGTTGTTCTCTTCGGCATCTCTCTTTCTCTCTCTTACTCCAAATCTAGGTCTAGGTCGAGGACAACCAGGAATCCTCCCTACAGTAATCAAATTCAGAGCGCGGAGAGAAGCAAAAGACAGAAAGAAAGTAGAACCTTTACCTTTAAGGCTCCAACACGGTGTCCTCTTTTTATATCAAACTACAAGACGACTTTGTAACAAAAGGAGAAACAAAACAAATTTATCTGCATATTCTGAAGAAAGCTTGATATAAACTAAAGGATAGTCTTGTCAATTGCACTCAAAGAATATTGTGGCATCTTAAATAGAAAATCTTAATATGCTCCATATGACTTTGTCTTCACCGTTTAATCCACATGGAGGCCAAATCACGGCAATGCATTGAGCAACACTGAGCATGGGGACCTATATCATACCAGAATGAGATTGACTTGCCATCTCCAATAACCCATTTAAGACCTGCTACAAAATTGTCCCAAATCTTGGCATACAGTCCTCGGAATTTGGTATGGTTTGTCTAGCGCTTGGCTTTAGTTATGGCTGTGTTCGTGCTTTTGCGGGCACAAAATCCCATATCATTTTTAGCTTTGGCATTGTAAAACATCAATATTGTTTTGGTTTCCCTGGAATATACCGTCAAAATTTAGGAAAACAGGACGATTTAAACCTTCAAACATTTTTGCAACAAAGGAAAAAAAAAACAATTCTAAACAAAAATTTGGTATTAGCTGAATTCTATACAAACCGAAATGCAACTTTTAATATGATTTTAGTGGTCTGATTACATGAAATGGGGTCCAAGCAGTCAAGGATTCTCAACAAAGAGCAGATTCGAAATTCCGCAAATTTGCTAGTCAGAAGAGCACAAACCGCACAAATCTGTGCCTGGCGAAATTACAAGTTTCTCATGTTGCTTTTTCAATTTTTCCGAAGTTTTTAGGCTCAGTTAAACTTTTGCAAGTACTTTTGTAAGAACCTGTTCACTGTCATCATCAACTTTTAACTGTCGTCCCATTTAACAAAACTCTCAAATCTTAACAGAATGATACGACGTTGGGACATCAATCGCTTGAACCAAGCAAACAACGTAAAGGCTGCCATGGTTAACTGAAAATGAAAAAACCATTTTCACAGCAAACGAGAAAATGATTAACATCCAAAAAAACAAGAAGTTGACACTCATTTTACTAGGACCGCAAACGAATGGGAAAGGACTACAGTAAACTCAGTTTTGAGCAACAAAAATAGGAATAGGAAATATAATAATATGGCTCCGTTAAGAACGAAATAAAATTTATAACTCCTTCACACTCCTAGAAACCTCGCCTGCGCCCATTGTCACCGTGATCCTTCGATTCTGCAATAAAAAGAATAAACAGCATGTAAGCATGAGTCAACACACTTTCGAATACACAGGCTCTGGAAGGTTCCATTATGTTGTCGCATAATAATCATCTACACTTACAGATTTTGTTGAAGGCCACGATGTCACAGCTCTGGACATACTCGTTGATGGGTTCAGTTGTCAAACGTTCCTCGATGAGAGTGTCCACAGAGACCAAGTCATCAACAATTGTTAGCATAATTGTCAATTTCTTAATGCCATATCCTACAGGTACAAGCTTGGCTGCCATAGAAAACCAAAGGTAAGCATCAGAAAAATATGCCAAAATCAACAGTACTCCTTTCAAGACGAATAATAAAACTATACATCCCCCCCTTACAGTAAAAAAAAAAAAAAACAAATTAAAAGACCAGGCAAAAGCGTGCTAGCTTAGAAGAATCAATAAAAAGATACAAGTAACACTCTAAACGAAAAAAAAGAGGCAAAGAGGAGCTCAAACACAACTTTGAAGAAAATTACAGGCACAGCACAGACCATCTTATTCTGTCGTTAAAAATTATCATTTTTTCCTTAAAGGTGCCAGGAGAACAGCTTATGCACATTAGTTATGGATAAAGTGGATTTAATAGCGCAGACCAGTTATGTTTAAAATAATCAACCCTTCTCTATTCTCTTAGAATTCATGGGGAATGGGGGATTGATGAATATCCTAGAGATGTATGAACAGTTCAAAAAATACAAGCCTAAAGAAGAGTTGTATCTGCCTTAATAATCTAAACAGTAAGGTCGCATTAAGTGGCTCTCCAAAGAACTTACATGCTCCCCAAAGAAGTCCTTCCATCTCAACACTTCTAACTGCTTCCTCAAGCTTCTTCATGTCAGTCTCATCATCCCATGGCTTAACATCCAACAAAACAGATGACTTGCCAGCTGAGAACAGAATACAAAGAAAACAGAAAATCAAGTTCGTCGAACTTTACAAACACAGTAGTAGAGAACCCAAATCAACATGAAAGAAACACGTCAAACTATTCCCACATGAATAAAATTTATCTACAGAATTCCAAGAAATTTCTTATCAATGCCTCATTTAAACAAAAAAAAACACTTTGGCCACCTTCCCAATCAGTGAATGAAAAGAAGCTTACACTCTTTCTTCTTCGAGGCTGCCTTAACAGTAGCTGCACGTTCTTCGGCAGCCTTCTTTTCCTCCTCGGTCTCCTCACCAAAGAGATCCACATCATCGTCATCGTCATCCTCAGCAGCCTAAAAACCAATATACAAATCCCACCGATAAATAACAACACATACAGGTTTTACAAAGCAAATTTAAATAAATTCAAAGCAACAATAGAGAGCAAATCTCCCACCTAAATTACTTGATAAAAACGACAAACCAATCGCCAATTCACAAGAAAAATCAATACTTGCCTTTGTCTCAGCAGATGGAGGAGTGGCAATTGCCTCCTCTGTGATGGGAGCAGATCCCTTGACAACAACTCCACATCCTTCAGCTTCGACACCACTACAGCAGACCCAAATACAAAATTGAATACCCCACTATCAAAACTATTGAATTTACATAAACAAAAGATAAAGAAAGTCACGAAAACTTACGAGATCCTCAAGAGAGCATCAATATGAGTGTACCACCGATACACGTTAACATGTTCAGCTGATGGGGCACTTGAAAGAGCTGAGTACACAGTCAGATCATCTTTGGAAGCTTGGTACCTGAGAAGACCAAAAAAAAAAAACAGTTACTAAAGAGAGATCCTTAGTCCCGGCATGGACAGCTTGTTTTTTACTTGACCAAAAAGGTGGACATAATCACCGGATGTGCCAAAGCCCAGCCGATATACCACAAAAAAATCCCAGATAAAAAGAAAAGGATACCCGGAAATGTAGCTGCGGGAAAGGAGAAAGTCATCGAGTTTCTTGAGGCCAGCAGCTGAGGTGAGATCGTAGAAAGTGACTGCCATTGCTTAAAAGCTGAAATAAAAAACATGAAACAGATGGTGATTATATTCAAATATGATAACAAGTAAGAGAAATCGCCAAGGTACGAAACTACGAATATGTAAGAAAATCTGTTGGGTGGATTCGTTCGTACTTTGGAAGAGAGAAGGTAATGACAACGGCAAGAAAGGAGATAGAGGTATGGCACAACGTTAAGAGGTCTAGGGTTTTTTTGGGAGAGTGAGAACGGGAATAAATATATATATATAGAGAAGGGAGAGGTGATCTGGTGTTTTATGAGCAGTGTTACTTCGTGATATTATCGGAACCCATTCTTTAGGCCCAACGTATTGCCACTTTTGGTTTGGGGTACGTTCTGTTATGATACGTCATTTTTTATTTTTCATTCTATTTTTAAAAATGTTTTTTAAACTAGTTTTTTATTATTTTAACGTATTAATATAAATACTAGATTTGTATTTGAGAAAAAATTGATTTGAGAATATTTAAGAAAAATTGATTATATACACTAGATTTTGATTTGAGTTTAAATAGTCACTAGAGAGAAAATGATATTTTTATATATTATACATGAGTAGTTTGGTTTCTTTATGCAATTAATTTTTTTTATCAACCCCGCATGTAAGTTATGATTTTTCAAAATACAGTAGGTAAGTAATTAATAAAGCAAACTAAAAGATATTAAAAATAGTTTTCTCATTAATTTTTAATTACCGTCATCTCTCTTATTTTAAAAGCTTGTTAGTTTAATTATTTAAAAAATAATTAATTGATCTTTTAAATTATTTTTATAGTGCTTCAAAGATATTATTTTAATTTATCTTTGATTTTTTTCTCATCTTAAATTTAAAATGGATAAGTTGTATTTTCACAATTAATTTAGAAGAACGAAAATCATATGTATTTAGCGAGTAAAACTAACCTCAAAAATAAATAAAATAAAATGTAAAAAATAAAAAGGATAAGATAAAACATTTACATGTGCATGTATCTTTTACTTTTTACAAAGAATACCAGCATCCCATTTAGATCTTTAATCAGCATTAACAATTCTTATTCAATTTATCAATTTTTATATTTTTCAATCCATTTCATTAAACACAAACATCATATGTACTTTAATGGATTTAGATTTCAGTTTTTATCTTCGGATTCTCATCCATGTTAGATTATGCTTTTCACTCTACTTGTGATATTCATTTTTTCTTTCTAATGTCGTATGATGAATAAGAATGGGCGGTCTCGAAAGAAAGATCATTTGGTCACAAAAAAAAAAAAAGCAGACCAATGCATATTATTAATTAATAAGTATAAATTTAGAATTTATAACCAACTCATCACTTCACATTATATGGATAAAAAAAAGCAGTCAAAGTCAAGATAGAATCTATTGGTCATTTCATTGTAGCAATTGGAATCGTTTTTGCTTATGGAAAATGTCAACATTGATTATGGAGAAAGGTACTTCGTCTTTCTTTTTACATAAAGAAAAATAGGTGAAATCCTCGGTTTCACGCTCATGTTGCTTCCTCAGTCACCATTTTTTTTACCTAAAAGCAGCATACCTTCCCTGGTCTTCCAGCTGCATAAGGTAGTTTGCTCGTCCGTCTACCCTGGTGGAGATCTCTCTCTAGGACCTCTTTCTCTTGAGCTATACTAAATAAAAGAGAAGTACAAGATAGCTTTGAAGGCATTCTTCTACTGTAACTTTTTCCCCAAGATGAGTATTTGTTTGTCATGAAGATCTTGTCATAAAACATGAGAGGAAAACCCAATTACGAAAAAAAAATGGGGGTTAAATGGGTGTTAAGGAAACTAAATGCCAGTATTGTTCTTATTCAGGAATAAAAGCTTTTTTCGATGAATGGTGCTACAATAAAAGAGGTGTGGAAAGTGAATCGTGTGGTTTGATTAGTGTGGATGCTCAAGGAAATGTGATGCTCTAATTCCATAGTTATAGAGAATAACTAGAATAGGAACTCCACCTTCAATGAAGAGCTACAAAATGATAAATTGTCTTCTCTTATTGTTTTCTACCTTAGATTATACATGTCCCTCTTGCTCTTTGATTGAACTCATTTAGTCACATTGCTTTGTTCATATCTCTTCTTTTTATTTATATAAGGGTGCGCCTCTTTCTTTTTCTTTGAGTCAATCCATAAGGGAAACCCTGAAATCCATAGTAGCTGATGATTATGTGCCGAATTGAGAGAGAAAGGTCGTTCGCCTCCTAGTTGTTATGGATCAAGAGATTAGTTGGCTCTTCTTGTGGCTAGGCATAAATTAGTAATTCCTCCAATCTCTTTAAACTTAAAAGGTTGGGCTGACTTCATTGCCCGATCAATCCTCGAACCTTGAGTCATCTAGTTTCCTAATCATAGGTTGGAAATCGGCTTTAAATGAAAATCATGGTCTTTCTAAATGATTCTACTTTTGTTTGATCCCAATCAATAAAAATGTAATCTTGAATCTTTGATTTGGTAGAGTGAGACCTTTATCCTTTATCTCATCTACCTTTTCAAGGACTTCGACTCATTGGAGGAATTCCAAATCATAGATGGAGGAAAGGTTGAATGTTGTCTTCTTCCTTTGACCCCAAATCACTATTTCAACCTTCGATCATGCGTCTAACTAAAAGGAAGCTCCTGAAGCTAACATCTAACCAAAATCGAATTGACTTTTCATGTTGTTGAATTGAATGGCCAGTGAGTGAAGTTCAAGGGCTTGGCTTGGAGGCTCAGATTCTGTATCGACAATTTGTTCATAAAGCCTGTTCTCGAGCCTATATCTACTCTCTTTTCTTTTAGAGGCGTACCTCTCCACGAGATTGAACACTTTACTAAGGATTGAATCCAAAAGCAAGAACTTAGTTTGGGCGAAAGTTCATCTTCAAATTTGTCTATTGTCATGAACAAACGACTTTCTCTACATTAGAGCGTGAGGTGCACAAGAGATTCATTTAGGTAAGCACACTAAAAGGAATGGACTTGTTTTGTCTGCACTTTTAATGTCTTGGTGCATCCGCTTGAATTAGGAGAAGAGGAAAGCACTCTTCTACAAAAAAGAAGAAAATGATTATTGCGAATAATAAGACGTTACCCTTGCCTTAAGGAAGATATTTGAATTGCGATAAAGGGAAAACAGATCTCAATGAGAATGAGTGGTCTACGAACAACACTTTACCTTCCAAGCGTAGTCGATCAGACTAGGATTGGGCATCAATCAGTTTTAGATGTCCCAAAAAGGTTTTGTCAAAGGCCTATCTTTTGGCATTAAAAGACAAGTTAACAGGATTCCTATCTAGGTTATTAAAAAAGGTATTTGATCTTTCTGTTTATTAAAAAAAGTAACCATGACCTTTTTAAAAGTTGCAATTAGAAATGGTGACATTTTGAAGAAATGGTTAAAATGAGTTAACATAAATTTCAAGAAGAAGAGGGGAGAGAGAAAAGAAAATAAAATAAAGAAAAAATAAGACCCTATAGGCACAACAAAACATGATGACAAATCTAATATTATTAAAAAGATATTGACAAGACAAATCCAACGACACTAAGAAAATGTCACAAATGGTGGCTAAAGTGGGCCATGCGTATTGTCTAGAGGTAATAGGTGGTTTATTTGCTTTTGAGCAACGTGTGTGACCCATTCTGGCTATAATTGTTGACCTTTCTTGGTATTGTTAGATTTATCTTATCGAGATCTTTTTATTGGTGTCGAGGATGTCGTCAACGAAGCTTCAATATGCCTTCAGGATCTTATTCTTTTTTTATTCCCTTTCTTTTCTCTCCTCTCTTCTTTTTGAAATCTATACCAGTCCATTTTAACTATTTCTTTAAAATATTTTATTCCTAACCATAACTTTTTAAAAAGTCACAATTTTCACCCATGACTTTAACCAAACCATGTTATTTTCCAAAATCTTTTTTTGGCTTGTGCTAATTTTCTAAAACACTTCTTAATTTTTTTTATATAAAAAAAATACATGGGTGGTGGGATGGGATGATAAACACCGATCAACACGAGGCAATGTCAATTCTAGTCACATGATCAAGCTAAAACAGGGAAATTATTCATGGTGGATGATCAACTTTTGTTTCTTAGTAAGATTTATATCATCATCTATATTCCCTTTATCAATTCTTTTATCCCACCCAGGTTTAAGAATTTATCTCTCGATTACATTTGTGCACCTTGTTCTTGCTTAATGTTTGCAACGGCCAGGGAGGCAATTGTAAAAGTTAAGTCTATCATCAAATCGACAAAAAATAATGTAATTGACTTCCTTTTTCAAAATTGGATGGAATGGTCCAACCTATCCAAGAACACTTATGTCATATAAGAAATCACTAGTTTGATCCCCCCACATTATACCATGGGGTGGAGTAATTTTTCAACGCAAAAAATACATAGGCGTTGTTATTTTTTTTTACCACTAAGAAAAATTTTAACCGCAAACTAAAAAATTAATACGTGTGTTTAATAAAATAAATTGAAAATTATGTGTTAATAAATGATAACAAATATTTTAATTTCAATAAAAAAAATTGAGTCGGGAAGCTGAGATAAATATGCATATTAATATATCTGATCTCATATCACGAGAGCTCTTCAATTATGTTTTTTTAGAGCATGAATAATTTAAACTTCATGGACAATTATTTCTAGTATAATTTCTGATTTTCTTACTAATATTTTTTCCAAAAAAAAATATCATTTTTTTCTCACAGGTTTTTAATTTGATAAAAAAATAAAAAAGATTTAATATGTATATTTTTCTCATTTAATATTAATGAGCACATTATTAGCAAAAATCCACATATTATGTTAATACATAATTATTTATAAAGCAGTTGATAATATCATCATAATTTTTTTTAATTTTTTTCAAAACAGCATCAATGTTTTTAATTAGGATCACACTTTTTGAATAAAGAGGAAAAATAATTAAAATAAAGGTTTGTTAAAAATTTAAGTCATTTGATAAAATTAAAACTACTCAGCTTAATACACCAAACATACGACCTAGGTCATAAATTTCTTTAGATTTAATAAATTTATTTTTTAAAAATATTTTTACTTAATTATACAATAAAAAAATAAATACTTACAAAATCGAGTACAAATCAAATGTCAGGACATTTGTTTGAGATTATAACAGTTTTATAGATAGCAATTTAAAATAAACTACAAAGACAAATTCAAAATCAAATAATTATTAAATAAAAAAATAAAATAAAAAAACAAATTTTAAGGAATAAATTAAAAATATATATATAAATTGTTACAGTAAAAACCCACTTGTTTTAGTATTTTCTATAATAATAATAATAATTCTTGTCATAACACTGTTCAAGGGTGGAGGCAATGGATTGGCATGGACATGAGCCTGCAAAAAAAAATCATTAATATTATACCTCTATAAAAAGAATAATTTTAAATTTATGGTTAAAACTTTTAAAATTTAAATTTTGACTCCCTGGAAAATTTCTACCGTCAACTCTTAACTAATATGAAATATAAATATCAATAGCATTGAATGTATAACTCAAACACCATTTTAACTCCATGTAAAAAAAATGAAATTTAATATTATTAAAAAAATTCCCACCCTTTTCTTTCTATGAATATGTTTGGTACAAGGGTTATTGAGGTTGAAATTTGCCCTTTCACAATTTAATCATGTTTGGTTGATTTTTTTTTTTAGAAGTTTAATTGTTAAGGATCCTACCCGCATTGGTGTTTTTGAAGGACAAAAAATTACCTTCCATGTAAAATTCACTCTCCAGACTAGGAGTAATTATTTTCGATTCGGTTTGATTTTTATCAAAAAAAAGTAACTAAACCAATTTTTTTAAAAAAAACCAAAACCGGTTCAAACCGACCGGTTTCGGTTCGGTTTTTTAGAACAAAAATAAGTTCAAACCGGTTTGGCTCAATTTTTTTTGTTTTGGCTCGGTTTTTTTTTATTTGAGTTCGGTTCGGTTCGGTTTTTTTTTAAATTCTAATCGGGTTTTTTTCATGGTTCGATTTTTTCTGTTATTTGTTTTTTTATTTTCTCGGTTTAATCAGTTTTTTGATTTTTTTGCTCACCCCTACTCCAAACAATACTATTTGTATTTTCTCTCTCTCTCACTTTCTTTATCAAAATACACACTAATTTTTTTAATCTCCCTCATCAAATATTTTTAATAATTTAAGTACTTTCTCTCTCTTTTTTTACTGACAAATCATTTTTAAATTTATTAACTATTTATTTAGAAGTGTGGTAAAAATAGCATTTTAAAATATTTTTTTACTTAAAAATATATCAAAAAAATATTTTTTTATTTTTAAAATTTATTTTGATATCAATACATTAAAATAATTTAAAATATTCAAAAATAATATTCAAAACTAACTTCAATATTTTAAAATTATTTATATAATAACTACTCATGAAATAATTCACCTCTATTTTATTTTTTTACTTTATACTAAACACTATCCAAGGTTTAAAATTATTTATCCTAAATCTTAACATTCGGGGAACAGCGTTCAACTCCTTTAATAATTCTCCCTCCTCACTCCTCTCTTATTTCTCTATAAAAAATATTTAATTAATAATTAATATTAAATATTAAATATTAAAAAATGAAATAATAATTGACCTATCATTTAATTTTATAATTTTTAATTAATTTCATTTTTAATTAAATATGCAATGCAATTCCCGAAACTATTTCACATATTTTATATTTTGTTTTTATATTTTGTTTTTATGACCAAGAGATGTGAAAGAAAAAAAAATTGAAATGGAAAAGCGTCCATTGTAAGTCTTCTAAACCTTTGGTATAGGTTCAAATCCTATTAAACGCAATATTTTTTTAAAATAATTATTTTATTTTTAAATATATATTGTTATTATTTCTTATTTATTATTTTTATTATTTATTAATTATTAATCTAATTATAATAAAGATTAAGAAAAGATTAAGAGATCAATCGTTATCCTTATAAAAATGAACCACAATATTACCGTATCGCTGGCGTATCCTAAGAAGAATAATTTTATCTCGTCTTGATCATATAATATTCTATTATTTTATCATTGATTTTTATATTTTATTATTGACACCATTTAATGAAAAAAACCTCAACATGTCTAACAACCTCTGTATCTGTAAATTATGTTCCATTCAAACAAGTATTTAATTATGTTAAGAGAGCTTGACCCAACACTACTTTGGCTAGTTCAAGTCATACAATTGAACTGAGTTAATTATTAAAGGATAAAAAAAGATTTATTCATATTAATAATTAATTAAAATAGAGAAGCTTAGAAGTGAAATAGGAAAAAAAAACTTATATATATTAAAAATAATTTTGTTTTATCAGTAAAAGAATTTATTAAATTATACAATATTCCTAGATCCCGTTTACCACGGAACTTCCTCCTTCTATTGTCTTAAACTTGAAATTTGTGTTGAGGTGTGTTTCATTTCAAGCCAATCAAAGTTTGACGTCTCATGTTCGTGATAGTAAGATAAAGTTTGTTGAGGATCAAATTCAGCCTTCCAAAATCTTCGGTAAATTATAGGTTTATGAGAGTTTAATTGTGATTATTTTT
>Ga0307509_10006945_pt1 | contig 15017 bp, 21 predicted proteins | sample 10_EM_MG_FD_202245 | JGI IMG/M metagenome (GOLD analysis project Ga0307509, IMG submission 202245) | Populus trichocarpa ectomycorrhiza microbial communities from riparian zone in the Pacific Northwest, United States - 10_EM | ecosystem: Host-associated > Plants > Roots > Unclassified | place...
CCGACTTTTCAGAAGCGATGGAATCCGTAGGAAACAGCGTAGGAACAGAACTCAAGGCGATTATCGAAGCGACCCTCCGATTCGACGATACGATTAAAACCAAGATCGCTTCGAGTGACATCTATGTCTACGTCGTGCCTCGTGGGACAACTTTCATCGGAGAAACCATGGTGGATGAGTTTGGGAAGGATGGGGGAGGAAAGGAGGGGGGAGAGTGTGGGATTGTAGCGGGGACAATGGAAATTGGGCTCGTTCAGAGAATGGGTGGCGTGGAGAAGGTCCTCCGCAAACCCAAAGTGATCCTGGAGCGGGATCTCCCGGAACTCGAGAATAAAGAGTAGCGGCTGTTCCAAAAACCCTCTCGTATGCACTGTTGATATGCTCATCCGATTATCCTTCGTAAAAAACCTTTGCCGAACTCCTAGGGGGGACATTAGTGAGCGCGGCTGGGAGTATGGGAACCCTTACCTCCTTTCCTCGTTCTACCCGTGAGGGCGCCGATGAGTCAGAAAGATGGATCCAAATGAACAATTCGCACGCACCCCTTCGAACCACTTCACCTCAGCCTTCATCTCCGTCATCCCAAATGAGATAACAACCCAGAACTTCTGCCGGTAGAACGGACGTGTGCCCTCTGCTTGATCGAAATGGATTGATGATCGTTTCAAGGGGAGGACTGGGGCATTCGAGACGTCGGCTTTGATGGTGCACAGTGTCTTGTACTTGCCTTTGTCCTGTGAAGTGAGACACGGGACGAGAGCGGGGGAGCCAAGCGAGCAACCATACCCGGTTCAGTATCTATCCATTGAGGGTTGGCCAAGTCCCCAACGTAGCAAATAATCTCGCATGAGGCGGTGGTGGTTTCCGCTTGGCGATTACATTCGTGTACGAACACCCAGGAAAACTCGCGGTCCCGTGAGACCCTCGTTCCCTACATCACCGGTTATGAGCGCATGGGAAAACCGATCGTAAGCCCTCCCACCTTCTTTAGGATCGCTTGGTATCCATTGGGTAAGAAAACCTTCCCGGAGGGGTTAACGAAAGCGCTCCTCCGCCTTCGCTCGTGTCCCGGGTCGTTGTGCTCGAACTCACGAGTACATTTCACGCCGTACGTGAATCTTGCGACGCGGTAAATGACGTGATTGTCGAGATAGCAGGAGATCGACCCCTCTGATACGGCATGTCCGCTTGGGTTCAGGTAAGCGACGGAAGCGATGGACAGAGGTTCCGCAAACTGACAGTAGGTGCTCCGGTCTGAACACTCGAATGTGCATAAACCGGAGGCGAGCGACCAGTTTCTCGCAAAAACGTGATCCCAAAGAGAGTCCCCCGAGTAAGAACGCCGTCTGCGGATAGAACTTAATCCCTGTCGAAGGATGTCTAACCATGGTGCACCTACCCTGATGCTGGAGACTTTCCCTTGCCTCTGAACGTTTATGGCATCGACCAAAGCTGAAACACAAGATTCAAACATCTTGGCAACATCCGGGCTTGAGGGATAGTTTGGTAATCCGGCAAGGGTAAAGCGGATTTGAGGACGTACTGCACTTTCTCTGTCCTCTGATCGGCAGGAGAAGACGTGAATTGTTCAAAGGACTCATACATATTCAGCGCCTCATGTTTGTCGACAACCTCTGAGCAAACGTTAGGATCGATGCGAAGCGGTGGATAGGGGGAATTAATTACGGTCGAGCATTGCGCGGAACTTGACAGCGAGTACGTGAGAGCCAAGGACCAAGCCTGATACCCGAAGGAGTATTCAGTTGGTTGGGAGTTGAAAGTTTGGGACCGACGTACTCTCTGGGATGTTCATCTCCTCCATGATGAGAGGGAACCACTGGGTGACATTATAGGATCCAATGTCAACAGTACCTGCACCAGCGTCGAGGACGAGAATACCTGCCCCGCTCTGCTGATAAGTGTGAGGATTGGGCTGGTGGAGAGAGTGCGTATCAACATAACCCACATCGCCGGTCAAACCCAACTCATGTCTGTGGCGCATGACGTAGTGCAAGTTCGCTTCTCCTTCACTAACAAATACCACCCTACTCGAATGGGGATCGGGGAGCAGGCCGCTTTGAACCATGCACCTTCGCAGGATGTCATGTTGTTCCCCGCCCCAGGTGGTCGGGTGGCTGAGGATGAACTGGACCTCCCCATGTAAGGATCTCCAGAGGAACGCGCCATCCGGATGTGTGTCCTCGATAAAGTCCCTGGTGCAGTCATGAAGATATTGGAGATAATCTGAGAACACGTCCTCTTTCGTCTTCTTTGGGGGGAGAGGGCAATGAAGGCCGGGTTTTACAGCCCTCTTGGGTCCGAAAAGTAGCTTGAACCTGTCGACGCGTAAGGAGTGAATAGAGATCTGACGGACCCGGGATAACAGACTTGCCATGCGACCTTGATCCAACCCTCTTTTGCTGCCTCGGCGTTAGTTTCGGGGTCCAATATCTCCGCCCCAATCGCGCGCAGCTGCCCGCACTGGTCGTAGTAGATCACAGAGGGGACCTTTTCGATACGGTCTGCATGGTGTTGGCGAGGAAACCTAGGAAGGCTCGTCAGGGCCGTAAACTGGGCCAACGTTGTGGCGCGCAGCCGCACCTGTTCACATTTCGGATCGTGGGGGCTTGGCCGGGGTTGAGGATGCAATAGGAGATAGAACTGAATGATGTGCCTATGTCAAATGCCAAGCAGAGCTTGGTAGATACGCCGTTGTACGATTGTTGTCCGAACGGGTCCATTAGATCGATGGTGGTGAAAGACGGACATTGGCCGTTGTCCGGTGGCCGAAACCAAAGGACACGCCGCTACCACGATGACCAGGGTCATTTCCGGTGGCTAAAGACCACACGTGGCGGGGGAGATGCCGTTTTTGGCGGTCCAGATCTAGTCGGCGATGATCGAATGGATTTGCATTCTCCGTCGTGCCTTTTACCCTGACGACGTTACGCCGGTGTGGTCGCGGCCAAGGAGCTCTTTTGTACACCCCCCCTCGTTCTGCGAAGTTCTCAAAGGAACAAAAACTGTCCCAGCTCAATCTCCGCCTGTTCCTGGCCCGGCGCCCATCACGGACATACATTGACAGTTGATGTGAGCGGGCGAGCGAATATACAAACCATGTATTGGGCGGGGGTTCAGCCAGGGTTGCAACCCACGTTGGAGACCGCACCCTTTCTCCCAACAGCCTTGTTCCCCCGGGGCGCCTCCCAACCGCTGGCTCTCTGGGTCTCCCTCCGCCCTCGACGATCCCAAGTTTCAGTCGCCGTCCCTTACCGAAACACGTTCCTTCACCACGACTGCCATCGGAATACCCCGCCTCGCTCCCAACATGAGGCCGTTTCTTTCCATCCTGTGCGTCCTGGCGGCGACCGCCTCGACCGAAGCGTTTTGGGTCATGAACACGAGTGAGTTGCCCCTCTAACTACGCGCCCGCACGAACGAGCGGGATCTGCTTTTTCCTGGTCTGACTCACTGTGTTCACTCAGAAAACGTTCTCATCACTGAGCGTGTCGACCCTGTCGGCTCACCCGGCACGGTTTCCCCCCACGTTCACACAGGTTCGTATCGCGGAAAATGCCCCCAATGGATGCTTGATCTGATCTTCCATCCCAGTAATCGGTGGCAGTAATTTCGGACCCTATGCCACCTCTGAGGATCTTCGTACCAGCAAATGCACTTCCGGACCGATCGTAGAGGACAAGTCGAATTATTGGACCCCGGCCCTGTACTTCCAGTGGGCCAACGGAAGCTTCAAAAGCGTTGACGGAACGGTTTCTGTCAAATACCTGTTCAATCCCGGCGAGGCAACTCCATTCCCCGATGACTTCAGAATGCTTGCTGGTAGTCCGGCTTCCCGCTCCAAGAACGAATCCAACTCCGTCTCAGACGAAACCTTCCTTTGCCTCAACCCATTGGCCCAAGCCTCTCGTCATGATACCCTCCCACCTCTCCAGTGTCCGGGTGGACTCCGGTCCCAAGTTGTACGTTCCACCACAACATTTACCCACAGAAATGAACTCACATCCGATAGACGTTCCCAAGCTGTTGGGACGGAAAGGTGTGTGTTTTTGTGACATCCCTCAACACGTGTTGACTTGACCACCCTACAGAACCCAGACTCCGATGACCACAAGACCCACATTGCTTATGCCACCAACGGAAAGTGCGAAAACCCTGCATACCCCGTGACCCTTCCCCAAATCCAAGTCGAGGTTCACTGGGACACCACCGAATTCTACTCCCTCGCAAAGCACGCCCTGAACCCCAAGCAGCCTTTCGTGTTCTCCAATGGCGATGCTACAGGGCATGGCTTTTACGCCGCGTTCCTGAACGGTTGGGAGACAAAAGTCCTCGAGCAAGCCGTCGATAAATGCACTTGTGGGATGTACGGGGACGTGCGATGCTGTGCAGACGCTGGCATATTCACCATCGACACGAGCTCCCAATGCCGCATCACTCCACATGTGGAGGAACAGGGTAAGTTTCACCTCCCTCTACCTAGTGTGTAAAGTTCGGCCCTCTTATTGTCCTCGTTTGGTAGTTCAAGGCACGATTGCTCAACTGCCGGGCAGCGTGTCTATTTCGGTACCCGAATCCCAGAAACATTTCGCTGTTCTTCCCGCTCTCACGAACAACGTTACCGTCTGGACCCAACCGGTCGTCCAACAACGACCGAACTGGCACAGGATGATGCGCAAACGTGAAACGAAACACTCGGTGTTCATATTGTAACTTTGCTCCCTCTCTTGCTCGATGTCCTACCTTGTTCCTATTGTTCCCTCCCTTATTCTTCCCATTCACTTTGTTTGTCTGTCCCTCACGTATCAGTTCATCGAAGCATCGTGTGGACCACGTTATATATCATGTTCCTGTATAATCCCTTGCTAAATTTTACGCATTGAATGCGCCTTCCTATGCCGAACAATGAGGTTGAGATTCAAGAATCATCCATTCGCTCAGAATACAGTGGGTCTTTCTCCCCTACAGCCCCTGGCGCCACACTCATAGCCGCAACCAACGTCCTTGTCCTGTCCTTGATCGCAGCCCTCATTTCCTTGTGCAACACGTGCCCTGCACTGGTCGCCAACTGAAAGATCTCCTCAAACCTATCCACGTGCAACCTGGTCTCCATCGTCAGAAGCGTGACGTTTCCTGTCCTGGGCATCATGGCCACCGTGAGGTGAGGGACATCGTTCTCTTCTAGAGTCGTCAGGTCGAGGAGCGGTGAGGCGGATTGAACACCTCCAGTGACCGCGCAAACGAAATCTAAAAGGGGTATGCCGGCGGCGGCGAGAGCCAAAGTGGTGGCGTTTATGCACGCCTGCAAGACTCCGCCGTCTTGTTGTAAAACGTTAATGTAGACGTCAACCTGGGAGCGGGGGTACAGGTTGGTTTGGATGACAGGCTCGAAAGTTGCCTTAATCGTCGATGCGAAATCCAAAACACGTCTGGGAAGGTGCCACGACGGGTCAAAATTAATCAAGACATACTTGGAAAACAAATTTTCATGACTTACTTGTCATTCCGGGAACGTTTTCGCCTTTCCCCCATGCTGAATGGCGCGATCGTGACTTCGACGTTGATGTTCGCTCGGTCGTGCAGGGTTTGAGAACGCATCTTGGCCTCTCGTGGTCCAAACACTGACACAGAGACCTGAGTCAGGCCATGCGAAAGCACGGCAGAGCCATCCGCTGAACCCTGTTGAGAGAGATCGATGATGATATCTCTCAGTTCGTATTGCTTCCGTCCATCAGACCGGAAGCCGCCATCATTGAGGATCTCGACCCTCGAGGCCTAGTCGCAACAAGAAAAAAAGTTGGTTTTTCAAAATGAGAGTGAATGAGTCGCCAACTTGTGTGTTCGTACCATGACGCGAGGGGCGTGGTGGTGATTTCGGACGGAAAAGTTCAATCGGGCTTCGATGATCGAACGGCGCGTCCTTGGTTGTCCTCGCACGCGTCCACCCTAACCTAACCCCCGCTCCTCTCTCGTGATGCATAGCGCAAAAAGTATCGGACAGTTTATGGAAGTTGTCCGGACAGCAGATTTGGCGGATTTGAAATCCCAACGGGAGATATTTAGCAAGTAGTCACAATCTCCCGCCTTCATCAGCGGACGGCTAACAGGAGGCAACACAGGTCATTGGGACAAAAATTTCGACAAATCCCAACCCGCAGTGATTGATATGTTACGCTATGCGGTAAAGGGCATCATATTCCCCGCGCTCATCGTCGACCAAACCGGAGACCTCCTTGATCTTCTTGCACAACTGGAGGCAATCAGGCGGCACACGGTCAATACGTGCCACCATGTGCTCAGGCTGAACAAGAGCTACAAGAACGACGCACACGCCAGGAGGGTCGACGGGTTCGCTCTTCTGCCTGACGACGAGGAGCGTGCCCTTGATTCCGTTTCTTCCTGGACACGACAACAAGAGGCAAGGAAAACGTACATCTTCCTCATTACCTGGTCCTGCCTGAATGTAACCTCGATCCTCCTCCGTCGCCCACACGTGTTTTAACCCCCCTCAATAGTATACCCACGATCTTCTGGCAAGAGGGAGACTCGGTGACGCGGAAAAACGGATGTCGGAATGGTACGGTGATGACCCTCACCGGTCTCTTCCACAGAGACCATTTTACGCCGACTGGGACGAGAGGGAGAGAAGGGTTGTGGCAGATCATAAGGAAGACGTGACCCTCCTAATTTCGGACGCACGAGCTTGGGAGAAGGATCATGGGTGAGTCCGAGGAATATGGCCCAATGCCTGGAATGTTGACCCAGGCTACAGGCGCACCGAATACGGCCAATACGTTAAACACCTGAGAAAAGACTTCGGCATCGACGTTTCTCATTTCAACAAGAATGTTGGAGCGATGGTGGACGGTTACCTTGATGCCATTACGGACGCCGACTCTCGGCTTCGCGGGATCTTGAAAATAGGAACTTCAGGATTTGGTTAGGCTCGCAGATCCCGTGTCACCTTCCAAGAGCACAGGGTCCCGGCGGCTTCATCACGAAAATTTCGGTTCGGCCACCGGTGATGTGCCAGCTTCCCAGACACCCAACATGAAATCTGGACCTGTACGATAGATACCTTTCACCCCTTGCTCCTCTACCTTCAATTCTGATACATACATAGGAGATAGATAACGACGAGCGCTATAATTTGAAGGGCCTTCTGAGAGGTTCTTCGGGTCAACCATTCTACAAGGAATGGGACCACGACCTGCGAAAAAGGAACTCGAGATGACAGAAGTGGGGTTCGAACCCACGCCCTTTCGGACTAGATAGGTTGCCATGACAGCCTGATTCTAGCGCCTTAGACCACTCGGCCATTCTGCCTTGGAAGCCATTTGCGATGCCGCCCCCATAAACCATTGAGGGTCCGCACAACGCGTCTGCCGCACTCTGGGCCAACGTAAAGTGTCAAACCGCAGGCGTCAGGTCCTTTTCGCTCCAACCCGCAGAACTGAGAGACGACACGTTCCCTACTTCCCCGATGACTCCGCCGAATTCAAAAGTTTAATATCACTGTCCACGCGTACGGGAACCAACCCGGCGCTGGGCGTGTTGGCGGCGTGTCGTCAAATGGCATGCGCCTTCACGCAGCCTGCCAATGCGTCCTGGCAGTGGTGCGCCACCACTTAAAAGCCTGACGAGTCGTCGTTCAATGTGGCACCTCACCCTTTCATCTGGTTTCGCTCTCATCGATCTTCCCTGCTGTAGCTGAGCTATGCGTGTGGGTCGACCAATGCACCAAATTACTCTCAGCTTCTTACAATTCCTCTCCCGCCTCTTCTCTTTCCCTTCCCAGTACGCGCCTTGTCTCCCTGCCTTTAGAAGGACCGAAAAAAGGGGCGGAGTCATGACGTTCGCCGATGGAAACCACCCAAGCGATGCTGGCGATCCGGAGTTGGAGTTCGATTTCGAAGACGATTACGAGATCATCAGCCTCAAGAATTTCCGCACCCACGAGAACGAGCTTAAGCGCTCGCTCGCCGAATTGGATCTGAAGAAGGGGGAGGTGCGAACGCTGGACGATCGGGAGAGGAAGGGGAGGGAGGAACTCGCAATCGTCACCCAGAAGCTGGCATCCGTGACCGAATACCTCGAGTTACTGGCGGAGGAGATGGCGAAGAAGAAGAGCGAGTTCGTGACGACGATGGGCCGGCTACAGGAGGAAAACCGCGGGTTAGCTCGACAACTTCAGGAGCAGACCAGTCGGGCGGATCTCCTCACGACCGAACTCAATCAAGCCAAGAGCGTTACAGCAACTCGTGAGAAGGACCTCGAAGCACTTCAAGTTCGTCTCACCAGCGCTCTCTCCACCGCGGAGTCGCAGTCCGCAGACCTTGCAAACATACGCACCCTCCTGCCCAAACCCGACGCCGTCGTGGACACCGACGCAATGAAGCTCGTCGGTCGCCTCAACTCCGAGATATTCCAGGCCGCTGCTCTACTTGCTGAAGCCTGCAGCTCCGTAAAGGCTCGACCTCTCCAAGATATCGACAACCGCACAGCCAGCGCCCGGGTCAAGGAGATGTTCGGCGCCAAGTTCGTGGATCTCGTCCAGAACGTCCCTCACGAGAACAACCCCGCGTTGCTCCGCATCGCGTTCCAGGCGTGCATCGTCGTGTTTGCGGATTGGATAAGCGCGGCCTGGCACTTCCAGACAAACCCGGCTCCCCAGGTCTTTGGCGAGGTTTACAGGAACGTCTGGTTGGATGGTACGTGACTTAGTCTCTAACTGGTTTAACCTTCGGAAACTGACATACCTTCTGTCGCACAGAGGGGCAAGCTGCCGCAGGCCACTGGCGTGCTCAAACTCGCAAACACCTCCAGAACCTTCTCGACCCCCACCCAGACGGAATCCGGAAACGGTTCATTATGCATATCTCCGATTCCCTGGCTGATGTCGTCCTCTGCGCCGGTATTCACAACAAACACGACCAGATGTCTGAGACCATCGTCCGCATGGCGGGTGACAAGATTTCTACGGTCGTCGAAATGGCGTTGAAGCTCAACAGGATGTTGGGGGAGGAGGTGACTGCAGCGGATATCGAGACCACCTGGGCACACGCTCAGGACAACTATGACCCCAAATGGATGGAGGACGAGTATGGGGATTGGAAGTCTTATGGCGCTCGAAGGGAGCTCAAAGTGTTGTGCACCACGGACCTTGGCCTTCGAAGGCTCGTTAAGGCGGATAACGAGGTCGGTTGGGCTGATACAGTCCTGATCAAGCCGAAAGTTATTCTGGAGGAGATTCTCAGCTCTTCTCCCATCGAAGCCAAGTGAAGGACCATTTTTACTATCATGATCACTGTTTATTTCGCATAGGGCTCACTTTCATCTCGGACGTACGATTTATGCCTTGCGTTTCTTTACTCCATAATACCGAGCCCCCAATCCCTTTTCTCAGCGGACTTGACACAACAGCTATTTATTGATTAACTTCTGTGCATGCGTCGATCTGTGGCCCGTAGATATATATGTCAATAACTTATGATCAAGAATAGGTTAAGTTATTCCCTCAACGGAGTGCGTCGCGGTTTGTCTTGTTTATGGGGACCGGCGCAAATGCTCCTGAATCATCTGGATGTCCCCGGTTCAGTGAGTCGATTGTTGCAGGTGTGGGGGTGCAGAAGTACCTGGGTCATCAGGCCCGCAATCCTTGGGATCGTACACTGGTCGTGGATACTGGGTGCCAATGTGGTGTTAGGTTCACCCTCTCCCAAAAACCTGTGCACGCAATGGACGCAGAGCTCCTCCTGGAAGTCGAGATAGAGTTTGCGATTGTACCCTCTCTAAGGGAATGGATTTCAGTGACTGTGCAAAAATGGTAATCGGATAATACCTCTGTCGCCCTTGCTTTTTCTGCGTAAAGGTGACTTCTGTGGATCAAGAAATGGTCGGCAAGAACATAAAATTCCATTCCGCTTATGGACATTTCGAAAAGACATGCTGCCTTGTTTGCGCCATATCCGATAAACCGTTCGTCGCACCTGTGGTCGTCCGGTCAATGCCTTGTGGCCCATGAAAACACTAAACTTACCACACAGCCTTGTTACTGAAGATAGTGTAGGGCTCGTACGCGTTGTCGTGTTTGAGGACTTGGTAGACCTGATCTGACCCGGGGGGGATGCTATAATACTTGGTGTAATTCGTGCTTTGGTGACCGTGTGCCCAGGCAGCATGAAATGGGGCGATCCTGGGGGGATCCGTGTGGAGCAATCTCAGAAGTTCCTGAAGAACTGTCAAGTATGGGTGGTCTGCGACAAACGCGGGGTGACTGACCGCCTTGTCACGAGGGAAGGTCTCGGGATCCGTGCCATCCTCTTGCTTGGCATACTCGAAAGCAGGGACGACAAAGGCAAGGCTCCCTTGTATAAACCGTTCCATAACCATGCGAGCCTCCACGCCATCCGCACCCAGTCCAAGCAGGTGAGCCTTCAGGTTGTGTTTTACGAAAGACCGAAAATCGGTGCAGGGAACAAAGTCAACATCCAGCATCATCACAAAGTCCGTTCGGGCATACAGCCGAGCCAAATTTCGCCAAGCGTTGAATTGCCTAGACCCTTCAGACGTTTGGAATGGGGAGAGAACGAGGTGAACGTCGACGTAGGTTGAGAAGTCCGGCGAAGACGTGTACATGTTGTGGAGATCAGCTAGGATGTCCAGAGAGAGCAAAGATACGTGGATGGTAACAGATATTGGGCCTAGGTGGGCGTCGAGGGTAGGCCAACAGAGCAGATAGGGGGATAGCACACCTTTGTACCTCCGGACTAGATTGCGGAAGACAGGAAACCTATCGCTCGATATCAGAGTTGTTACAGTAATGTCGTCGTTTTCGAAGCTTCCAGAAGCACGATAATAGTGTGGGACGATTCTCGAAGGGTGCATGAGTCGGGGAAAGGCTCTAGATGAGATCGGGTCCCAAGCAACAAAAGGGCGGTGAGTGGAGAGTGAAAAGTTTGACCAGAGGAACTCTTCAGCTTGTTGAACGGTCATATTGAAAGGGGAGGTTATTCGAGTGGGTGGCGGACGAAGCTGATAGCGGAGAACGGAGACACACAAGTTTCCGAGGGTATATATCACTGCCAGTGTAGCATATATGCGGAGACACCAGGAGAGGGAGGAGTGAAGGGGTTCGGATCGTTGTTTCATCGGTAGACGCGACGAGAAGGCGAGATGGTGGTTGGGGGAAAGCCTGATCGAGGCGTGCATCTCACCACCACACCTGTTGGGGCACAATCTGGGGAAAGCCCATACGGTTTTACTGCGAGAACGAGTAGCCATGTGGTTACATCTGGGTTTCTGAAGGGGCTCTGGCTGTTATAAAGTAGAGTGGAATATCTTGGGTCTGCAACCTTCCATCGAACTTGGAGCTTCCACGACGACCAGTCCCCGGCTCCGCCTGAACTCACCCAGCTCTGTATTTCGCGAGGCTTGTCACTTCTGTGGTCTCTTGTACCATCACTTCACAATCATGGCCGAGTCTAGAATTGTTGAAGTGCTTTTTCCAACATTTCAAACCGAGATCAAGACTTGAACCACCTGAGCAGAAATGGGGGTGAACTTCCTCGTCCGCTCTTGTTCTCTATCTCTCTTGGACTCTCACTCTGCGAGTCTGGCCTGTTAACCCCCCCACAGACTATCTTCACGCTCCCTACCGTAGGCCTGTAACATGGCGTTTCGTTTCATGGACTGCCGGGCCATCTTCTTCAGTATGCCGGACGCTGTCGCATCTCCCACATCGCACTGAACATTCCCCATCCGACCCTAGGCTTAATCTTTGTCTTGTCACTCGTCTCAATCATCTTCATCTGGACCGAATATCCTTATCTCCAATCCAAGTCCGCCCTCGTCGTCATCACGCCGATCCTACTTGCGGCTCTTCTCCTCATCTTCTCATCGTACGATAGCGATCCTGGATCATATCTCGGTCTAATGCGCACCCCTAGGTTCTTACTTCCGGCCCTTGGCGAACGATGGAAGTTTCGCCGGATCGTCAAACAGACAGTCCTCTGGGAGGCGGTGTGGACATTCGCCGTGGCACCTTTCGTGATAGGTTCGTTCCCTTCGACCCTCGCCAACCCGTATCGGTGATAAACGGACTCCAGTCGCTTGTATGATGGTCGCCTTTGTGCTCCCCACCGAGATCCCGGTCGACCGACCGTTCGTGACTATGAAGGTCGTTTATGTCCTGAATGCGGCCCTTCGTAAGATTTGGCCAACCTGCAGTTGATTGGCTAACGTTGACACTGACTTTACCGTTAGTCTCGAGCTACTCCATTATATTCTTCACCTTGGCCACCGCGATGTATATCACCGGGCTTGACGTACAAATATGGCATCGTGATATCTACGGCGAGCCGACCCCAATCTCCCTCACCGCACTACTCCGGCACTATCGTGATAAACGGCACCCCCATGAAGACCCTCCTTCACCTGTCCTTGGGATTAGCATGCGCAGTAGGAACACGTCTTCACTCTTGTGCATCGGCACATCGGGAGGTTGCGATTGTGAACAGCGAAAACCAGAACCCTTGGCAGACATCGCAGAGGAGGAATCAGGGGACATCGAGGATACGCCAACGAGGGTCGACGAAGAGCTTGGTGTGGTGAGAGGGACAGCGCGAGGTCCTGCAGTCGGGAGAGGTTTTCATTCTGGCAGGGTTTCGCCCAGGACATCTGGGAGCATCACGGCTGCTGTCTCAGTTCCAACGCTGGCGGAGATGAGATCCCAAGTGGTCATCACTTTGAACCGTTCCTCAGTCCGGTCTTTATGAGTTGTATGTACGAAATTGATCCCCATTTTCCACGATTTTTACCTCCAAGGGCGAAGCGGGATGAGGTTTCCTAAGTGACGGGGGCCCTGGTCACAGTCACGGACAGCCACGGGATCCGCCACAGAGGCTCTCTCATTCAACGCGTCCATCCTGTTCCCCCGTTCCTCTCGCCATCTCTCCCCTCCCCTCCCTTTCGTTCGCGTTTTTCAACCGTGAGACTCGCGATGACCACCCTACTCGAGCGCATGAACATCACCTCATCCGAGTCCGCCGGTCAAACGGGCCCAGTAAGGAACAGGCAACAGCGACCCTCAGGCCCATACGTGCGTCCTTCGTCGACCTCGCGATAAGCGAACATACCCTCACACTTCCCCTTCAACTTTTCTGTTTCTCCTCTTGGCACAAAAGAATCGTAAAGAGCGACCGCCTCGGGGCGACATCAACTCCCCTTGGGAGCACGACATGTTCCTTGGAGGGGGAAGTCAAAAGTCCAGTCTCGTCGAGCGGCTTAGCGAAGAGCAGAAACCGCCGAGGGTTAATATGGGAGCGGCCGCAAGAGCATTGGAGAAGGCGACGGGGACCAAGGATATCAGTATCAAGGGAGCGAGCGTGAGGGGCAACCTGATTGAGGTCAAGGGGTTGGTGGCTGGGACGACTGCTGACGACGTGGAGGTTAGTTCGTTCAGTTTGCTACTTACTCTTTGAGGCAAAGTGTTGACGATGCCGTGACACAAAGGCAATCTTCAAGCGTTGCGGACCCATTGTGAAGAGTTACGTACAGTCACCTGGACCTACCGATGGTTCGGTCGTCGTTCGACTCGTGTTCAAGGAGGAGAAGGACGCGTTGTCTGCCGTGAGGAAGTTCAATGGGGAGACTGCCGATGGGAGGACGTTGGTTGTCAAGAGTGTCGGGGGTCTGCCAGTCAATCTCGCCGCCCGTTTGGACGTGGGTCCTACGAAGGAAGGAAGTGTCGATGCGCTGATATTTCCCTCTTCGACATCGTGCGTGGTCAGAACTGTCCGAAAATCCTGTTGAACTGACTGGGGTCGTAGAAAACTGCGCTCGGACGATGTCATGGCTCAAGATTCACGAGCCCAGGTACTACTCGCCCCTCCAGGCACCAACCCTAAGGATTATATTCAGCAATCCGTCAGGGGTGGTCGAAATGCCAGAGGTCGCGGCCGCGGTCGCCCAAAACGCGGGGGCCAGGGTGGCGATCTCGCCTCCAGAATGGACATCGATTGATTTCTCTCCCTGTTGCTTCGTTCTCCTTACACTCGCACTCAATGTTGCACATGCTTATCGTACTATTTGTACCCTCTAGTCTCTCCCCTCGCTCTCCACTATGGTAGTATATACGAAGACGTCTGAAGCGTATCCCAGTGTCTTCACCTGCGCACATTCCCTTTGCAATACATGAAATACCTGCCAACTGTGACACTGGTTAGAGATCATCCGGTCGAATGCGAAATGTAAATCAGGGGTGTCAAATTCTGGAGCACGCCCGGTCCAGGAAGGACCGGTATTACTCCCTGAAGAAATTCAAACAAAGTTGGAACATCACAGAAGGGAAACAAGGGTTGAATGCTCACCTTGGACGGATCTTGGATGCAACGAAGGGGAAACAGAGCAGACGAATGCTCAAAGGAGAGGGAAAAATAGCGAACCGTGCGGGCCGATAGTAAGCCCCATTCTGTCGAATGAAAGGAACACAAAAGTGCCCGATCAAGCAACCGCATAACTTTGTCTATGAGGAACGGTAGCCCAATGAAACGTACACACCGCAACGCCCAGGTGCGAAGGACGCTCATATCTTCGCGTAACCTCCATACTTTTGGGGTAGACGAAGGGCGTAGAATCAGAGGGCAGATGCAGAGAGGGTGAAGGCGAGACAACTCGTCGGTTCCAGTCAACCAAGACAGGAACACAAGACGGAGAGTCAGAAACACATCATCCTCCCCCGAGCCAAACTTCCTGCCCACGGGGAGCGTGAAGCGAACTAGGGTGAACCTGCTGTGCTTAGAAGCGGTCGCTTTCCTTGAGGGGGTCGTTCACTTCGGAAGATTGAACGGCTCGGGGGTCTGGGGGACACTGCGGAGTCTCCGGGGACTTTCCCCACAGCGGAAAGCGAGGGAAAGTGCGAGCGCACTTTCGACTCTGTACGTGAGCTGCGATAGCGGTTCTTCAGTCCGCACGGGTTGAAGGAAGAAAAAAAAGGGCGC
>Ga0307509_10006946_pt1 | contig 15014 bp, 15 predicted proteins | sample 10_EM_MG_FD_202245 | JGI IMG/M metagenome (GOLD analysis project Ga0307509, IMG submission 202245) | Populus trichocarpa ectomycorrhiza microbial communities from riparian zone in the Pacific Northwest, United States - 10_EM | ecosystem: Host-associated > Plants > Roots > Unclassified | place...
ACACGCAAGTGCGCGTCATGTGAGAACTATGAGTCAACTGACTGCATAGTGTGAAACATAAACATACCTTATGACTAGTAACTACTAGTCATGTGAAATCTGCCTTGCTTAGTCACGATTTGTGACAGGTAGGGAGAGGAAACATCATCAAAAGAAGACGAAATCCATCAACCAAGAGTGAAGAAAGGCCAAAGGGATAAACCTAAGGGAAGGGGAGTGTAGAGGAGGTATGACTCCACCCCCTAGAGCGAGCTCATAGCGGGGGGTGGAGAAAAGAAAAGTGGTGATAATCTCGTGGTGTTGAGATTTCAAACACCGGGTGTGTAGAGGAGACGGAGGATGGCTGTCTTTGTACCTTAAACAAATGCATATGATTTAAAAAAAGAAAGAAAAAAAAAAAAAAAAAAAGAAAAAGTCACAGTAGTCAGAGCTCTTCACGCTACCATCTAAGTACTTTCTTACAATATAACTTTACCTTTACCTTTTATCTCTCTTACCTTTACCTCTCGCTTGTATGCAAGCACACTAGCTCTTAAGCATCAGAGCAAATACGACCTTATTAAGACAAGGACAGTCTCACATCTCTCTCAAGAGAAAAGAGATTATGATATGAAGAAGTTCCCTCACCATCTCTCCCCATTAGGATATTGGAGTGAGATAAGAGGACTATAAGATAATCCAAGACGAAGAAGAGATTACAAGTTAATCTCGGAAGGAAGGACACTCTCCGATACTTCAAAGAACGAGAACTATAAAGCTAGTTTGAAATATTCACGTAAGTGATTTGTTGCCTGTTGCATAACTAACCCCTCCAGAGTAGCATTGTTACATTTGGTAGTGTCAACTAAGCAACACTTAACAAAACACGGCAGCATTACCCCCAAACGAAACCCCCGAGGACGATCTCACACAAGGGGGAATTGACGTTACATCCCTAAGAGAAGCCTTAGCAGAGGCTGCCCGATACTTCTCAACAGCAAGTCCAGTATCCTCGGACTCTGAACAAGAGCCCCAAAACTCAGAAGACGACACTCCAACAAGAACCTGAAGAAACACTATTATGACTTCCAAACAGAAGGAAGGGTAAACATCTAAAAGGGCGGAAGGAACGGGCTTATCCACCAGGACACGAAGACCCAAAATTCGAGAACCAAGCACATTCGAAGGAGACAGAGACCACCTAAGAGGATGGCTAGCACTGCTATCCGTAAATTTTGAAATTCTGGGGTGGGAAGAAGACCACGAAGATAACAAGATCAAATATACCACATGCCTATTACGAGGGGATGCCATGAAGTGGTATACCCCATATGCAGAAAGAGTACTGGCCAAAATCTGGACGACATAGGAAGAATACCAAAACGAACTAAGAAGACAGTTTGGACCGGTCAATGCAAGGGACGAAGTAAGAGCCAAGATAAGGAAGCTAAAACAAGGACAATCGTCGATGACGGACTACTGGAACGATTTCCGACTGATAGCAAGTACGGCCCAGATGGACGGCGCTACTATGTCGGAGTTCCTCATAGCAGGAATGAAAAAAGAATTGCAACAAGCATGGGTACTTGCCGAACTAGATCAAGACGATGTCGAAGCCATAGCACTATGGGCCATCAAGAAGGAAGCAAGAATGGAAACCCTGAAATACAACAAGAACAGTGGAGAAGAACCCCCAAAAACAGACAAGGCAGTAAGAAACCAGAATGGAACGTTCAAAAGTAACCCAATGTACGAACCAATGGATATCGATGCCACCAATAGGGGCCCAAGGCTGAACATATCACGAAATGAATACCAAAGAAGGATGACACAAGGACTGTGCCTAGGATGCGGAAAAGCAGGACACAGGATACAAAATTGCAACGAAGGAAAGAGAGGGATCACCCAACCACCACGATGGAGTCCTAGACAAAACAACCTAACAGCTGGAGGAGTCAAAAGCTGGAGACAGGACACCAAAATCAAAACAATCAATATGGACGAAGAAGAAACGATTCCTCAACTGGCGGGAAACGACGACTGTCCCCAGGAAAGAATGGTCTGAGTGACAGACCCTAGCGAAAACCAATCATTATCAGAAATCTATATGCAGTACTCAACAATACGGAGACATTAGAAAACGAAAACGATCATACCCTGATAAAAATACGATTACATGGTATAAACGATAACACAACTGTCAATGCAATGATAGATTCGGGGGCCACAGAAGACTTTATCGACCAAGAATTCTGCCACAAATATCAGATACGGACGACCAAAGCAAAAAACCAAAGGGAGATCTACCTAGCGGACGGCGAACCTAGCTCAATGGGGCCTGTTACCCATATAGCAACGGTACCTATGGACATCGGAGCCCATAGGGAAATTACGACCTTCCAAGTAGCTAAACTCCAAAATCACGAAGCAATCTTAGGAATGCCATGGTTAAAGAGCCATAACCCCCGAATTGACTGGGGGCAAGGAAAGATCACTTTTGACAGTGAAAAATGCACAACGATGTGCCTGAATGAATCGCCCACGGTATACGCAATACCAGAAGCGGAAGCGTTCGAGGAAAACCTAGTCAGCAGGTTCTCCACGATCCAAGCCAAGAAGGATAAACGTATCCTAGTCAAGAAGATGCATAGAAATGCAAAGATACCCACGAAGGGTACAAGAGGAGCTGCAGGACATGACCTGTATGCAATCGAAGACAAGACTATCCCCACCAAAGGACAACAAGTAGTCAAGACAGGAATATCCTTAAGACTACCCAATGGCACCTATGGGCGGATTGCACCATGAAGTGGACTAGCTGTCAAACATGGCATAACAGTTAACGCTGGCGTAATCGACAGGGACTACACGGGAGAAACAGGAGTTGTTCTAGTCAACCTCTCCAATCACGACTATCATGTCCGGCAGGGAGAAAGGATAGCACAGCTCATACCAGAAAAGATTCTGGAAACGCGATGTCAAGAAGCCACTAATCTCGAAGACACGAAAGAAGGAAAGAAGGGATTCGGAAGTACCGATGCAAGAAGAATCGAGATAGACGAAATATCAACCAAGATGTTTCAAAGATCCAAAAAAGCAAGGAGATGAGGATGGCCTTCTATGGGGAAGGTACAACAATGGAAAACTGGAAATACTAGCAACAAACATTAGTACCAAATTAGCAATTCAGAGCAAGATAGGACAAAGAAGGAAGGATCTCACCGAGATAGTCTCCGAAGAATATTGGGACTACCAAAGTGTCTTTGAAGAAGAAGAGGCCACCAAACTACCACCCCACCGACCAGGGTAGATCTCGAGATGAACATCGAAAAAGGAAGACGATTACCTATAAAAATGATATATCCCTTGGGAGCCAAAGAATTGGAAGAACTTGGCAAATATATACAAATAAACAAGGAGTGAAAATGGATCTGAGATTCGTTCGCTGACGGAGGATCACCTATAATGTTCATTAAAAATAAAAATGGGAAACTACGACTATGCGTCGATTATAGGGAACTCAACGACATGACCAAAAAGGATCGATACCCGTTACCCCTGATCGGCAAAGCCTTAGATCGAATCCAAGGCGCAAGATTCTTCACGAAACTCGACATCAAAGATGCTTACCACAATATACGAATCAGGGAAGGAGATGAATGGAAAACTACCTTCACCACCAAATTAGGAACCTAGGAATATCAGGTTATGCCTTTTGGACTATGCAATGTGCCGGGAGCGTTTCAAAGATGGATCAACCGAACACTACACCAATTTGTGGATATATGCTGCATCGTCTACTTAGATGATGTCCTTATATACTCCGAAACGAAGAGTGAACACATCAAGGATGTACGAGCAATCCTAAAAGCAATCGAAAAATCAGGAATGAAGATTAAACCAGGAAAATGCGAATTCCATGCAACAGAGACGGAGTACTTAGGATTCATCATAGGAAGGGAAGGAATCAAAGTGGATCCTATTAAAACCTCAGCAATATGGGAATGGGCCAAACCTACAAAAGTAAAGGAAGTCCAAAGATTTACGGGATTCTGCAACTTTTACCAAAGGTTCATCGAAGGATTCAGCCGCAAAGCAAGACCCTTATACCAGTTAACAAGGAAGGACAAAAAATGGGAATGGGGAAAAAAAAGAAGATGAAGCATTCAACGAAATCAGAACCTACCTCACTTCAGCACCAACCCTGATACACTTTGACCCAAAACAGCCAATCACGATCGAAACGGACGCTTCAAACTACGTTACCGCAGGAATCCTATCACAACTTGGAAAAGACGGCATGCTACACCCTGTAGCATATCGATCGAAAACAATGACAAAAGCCAAATGCGATTATGATGTACACGACAAAGAGCTGCTAGCCATTGTGAAGGCACTCGAAGATTGGCGATGATATGTTAGCAACACGGAACATTGAATAACGATACTCACGGACAACCAGAACCTAGTGCCATTTATGACAACTAAGAAGTTAGTTGGAAGACAGATCGGATGGATGGAAATCCTAAGTCAATACTACATCAAAATCGAATATCGACCTGGAAAAGAAGGAGGGAAACCAGACGCCCTCACCAGAAGAGAAGGAGACTTACCAAAAAACAACGACGAACGAATTCGGCAAAGGGAACGAACCCTCCTACCAAAAGAACAATATTTCGAAGTAATCGAAATGGTCGAGCTCCAATCAAACGAAAAAGAATTGCTACAAGAAGCAGCAAAGCAAGACTCAGAACAACAAGCAATAAAAAAAGCATTAGAAGAGGGAAAAACGGAAATGAAAGGAGTAGCCTTAGGACTATGCCAATGGAAGGACGACCTTTTATGGTATCAGGGAAAGATATGGATACCCAAAGAAGATAAGCTAAGAGTAGAATTTATCAAACAAGATCACGATATCCCTACAACAGGACACGGAGGAACGGCAAAGACTACCCAGCTCATCCAACCAAAGTATTATTGGCCACACATGAGGGATTTGATCAAAGATTACGTCAAAAACTGCGACATGTGTCAAAGAACAAAAGTAGTCAGACATGCACCGTACGGACTACTACAACCAAACAACGTACCGGAAAAACCATGGAAATCGATATCCATGGATTTCATCATGGACCTACCAAAATCAGAAGGATATGTGTAACAAACCAGCCTTCCGTGAGGTTGTTCTTAACGGGAAACGACTATCTTACTATCATAGGCTATCGACATAGCCTAGGTAGTTTGCTTCGTCTATCGTTATAGACTAACATCTTGCGTTCGTCGTAGGTGTAGTGATCGTAGGAAGTCCTATCGTGTAGGAATAGAGTACTCGCATACAAGCGAGGTATCATAAAGATAAGGACATTAGGTATCTCGAACATATTGCACCTATGGAAGGTCACTGTCAATGGGCTTGGCCCGTGCCCCAGTATCTGAGTGGTGTATTACTTAGATGGTTGCGTGAAGAGCTCTAACTACTGTGACCGAGTCTCCTACTTATAGACTCTTCACGCCAACAACCCTAACCTTTGTGACTCATAACTCGAGTCACGCGGTCCTATGACTCATAATGAGTCATGCCCGAAATCCATCAGATGACTCCTATGAGTCTCTGCGCAACATGCCTTAAACCAATCGCAAATCATAAAACATATCAGGTGCGCAAAGCGCGTCACCTGCGTGGAACTAGTGACTCATAATGTGAGTCACGCGCGAAAGTCATTACATCATTATGACTCACAATCGTGAGTCATAGAAACATCATCCTATCATAACATAACGATGACACGCAAGTGCGAGTCATGTGGAAACTATGAGTCAACTGACTGCATAGCGTGAAACATAAACATACCTTATGACTAATAACTATTAGTCATGTGAAATCTTCCTTGCTTAGTCACGATTTGTGACAATATGACGCAATTCTCGTAGTCATCGACCACCTAACAAAAATGAGCCATTTTATACCTTGCCACAAGGATATGAATACACGGCAGTTTGCGAAAAGCTTTATCAAGGAAATATTTCGACACCATGGACTACCAAACGATATTATCACCGATCGAGGAACTATATGTACATCGGACTTATGGAAAGAAACAACAAAAATACTAGGGATCGAGAGACGATTAAGCACAGCTTTCCACCCACAAACGGATGGACAGATGGAACGAACCAATGCGACACTCGAACAATATCTACGCGCATATTCCAATTACCAGCAAGATAATTGGTGCGAACTACTACCGACGGCAGAATTCGCATACAATAATGGATACCAAGAAACAATTAAGCACACACCCATCTTCGCCAACTACGGAATAAACCCCGAATCCGAGGCGATAGGACACCTGATGCAAGGGAATGTCACGCCACTTGAAGAAATGAGTCAATTACATGACGTACTACGAGCGGAAATGTCGGAAGCACAGATAAGACAAAAGGAATACTACGATCGACACAGAAAACCTGAATCAAACCTCAAATCCGGAGATATGGTATGGTTTCTAACAAGAAATATTCGAACCACGAGACCATGCAAAAGGTTGGACTACAAGAAAATAGGACCATTCAGAATATTGGCAAAGATAGGATCAAGTGCTTATAAACTCGACCTACCCGAAACGATGAAGATACACAATACAATACACATATCCCTCTTAGAACCATACGAAGACAAGAAACTACCATCACAAAGACAAGAACCTCCTGCACCTGTTATCATCGAAGGAGAACCAGAATACGAACTTGAAGAAATAGTTGACGCCAGACTACACCACGGAAAGCTTCAATACCGAGCCAAGTGGACCGGTTATTCACCTGAATACGATAAAGTCTGGTACCCAGCCTCGAACTTCAAAAATGCCGAACATGCAAGGAAACGATTCCACGAACACTACCCCCCATGAAGCACCATCAAGAACGACCTCAAACAACAAGAGAACGGAGAAACATGGGTCACCGTCTCGAGAGCACCAACACCAACAACCCCACCATTCTGTCCACTCAACAGCCCAACACCACCACCAGTCAGGTGCCCAGGACGCGAAATGAGCTGGACGGCATGCACCGAAGATGCATGCCAAACACACTTGAGAGACAAGGAAAGCACCTACTTTCCACAACAACGAAGCCAATCGGTTGCTGTTCCCTCCGAATGGGAACAAACATACGAAGTACAGCCACCAGCGACGGGACCCTCGGGGTTCAACAAAGAAACACCCACTGGCCCAAAGACAACCAGCGGGGTACACGAAAGAAAGAAGGAACAACACACTCAGACCCACTGGACGAAGTGTTACCGAGACAGGTGTTGGATCCACAAGGAAGAAAAGGCGAAAAATCAGCACTACCCCAGGAGACCAGTACCTGGCGAACAAAGAGAAAGGGGATGGGGAAAGGACGCGAGGACATGCCCTTTGGGGGAGGGGAGTGAAAAAACCCAGCCGGATATCGAAGCCAATCAAAGGCAAAGTCGAGAATTGCTGGAAGAATGGGACAGAAACCAGAGGACAATCGCCGACCTCGAAACGAATGTTGGAAACCAGAGAAGGATGATCGGAAGCTCGGCATTCATGCTCGGAAGAGCGGAAAACGAGGTGAGGACCCTCCGTTGGGCAATGGAGAAATACGAGGTCCTCAAAAGCGACGTCAGGCGAGCTGGGCGGAAGTTGTTAGATTTGGAAAATTAGCATTGTGGGACCAATGCTGAGGGAGAGGGGAGCTAATGTCACAAATCGTGACTAAGCAAGGCAGATTTCACATGACTAATAATTATTAGTCATAAGGTATGTTTATGTTTCTATGACTCACGATCGTGAGTCATATATGTTTATGTTTTTACACTATGCAGTCAGTTGACTCATAGTTCCCACATGACTTGCACTTGTGGGTCATAGTTATGTTATGATTGGTTGATGTTTCTATGACTCACGATTGTGAGTCATAATGATGTTATGATTTTCGCGCGTGACTCACATTATGAGTCACGAGTTCCACCCAGGTGGCGTGCTTTGCGCACCTGACATGTTTTATGATTTGCGATTGGTTTAAGGCATGTTACGCGGTGACACATAGGAGTCATTTGATGGATTTCGGGCATGACTCATTATGAGTCATAGGACCGCGTGACTCGAGTTATGAGTCACCAGGGTTAGGGTTGTTGGTGTGAAGAGTCTATAAGAAGGAGACTCGGTCACAGTAGTCAGAGCATCCTCAGTCTCCGCTACACCTCCAGCGATTGAAATCTCAACACCACGAGAAATCATCGTCACTTCCATCCACCCCCCTCTCATCAGACACGCCACATTGCCTCTGTCTGGTTGAAGCCATCTCCCTTCCCTCTTCCTTTCCCTTCTGATGGTCAGGCCTGGCAAGCTTGTTCCTAGGGGTCGGTTGAGTTCGCACTCACCCCCACTTCTCCAGGCTCGCTTAGGCAGCCCCCCATGGTTGGCAACCCCTCACCCGTCAACGGTCGGTTTTTAGTCTCAGTCGATCGGTAAAGTAGCTGTCCCCGGTGGCACTGCTCTCTGGTATTGCACTATCTCCTTTGTGCTCTGCTGGTATGGTCGGACTTTTCGAAACATTGTGACACCATTTCCGTCAGCCTTCCTCGTACTTCTCGTGTCGGTTAGCCCTCTGCCCCCCCCCTCCCCGACGTTTGGATTGGCTAGCACCCTACTGCTCGCGGCTCCACGCCCACCACCAGACCTCTGTTCCCTCCTGATGTCCTCGGACTAGGGGAGCACGTTTAAATCTTCTTTCCGAGTCCCGTTTCCCGAAATAGCCGACCGGATCATTCCTCGGCTTCCACGGGCCTTCCTTCGTTTGGCGACATTCTCTCGAACTCAGTCCCTCTGCCTGAGCCTCGGCTGGCGGGGCTATATCCCTCCGGGAGCTTTTCTCCCCTCGTGCGTCCCCGAGACCTATATTCAGGAGTCCGTATTCCTTCGGGAGCTGGGCCCGGTGGGGTTTTACTACGGTTTAGCCTATAGGTTGTTTCACTTGGGGGAGTGGGTTTGTTTTCCTTTGTTGGTTTTGTCTACTGTCTGTTGGGAATGTTTTTCTTTTAGGCTTGGCTTTCGCGGGGGTTATTGTTTCGATGTTATCTGGCTCGTGTTCTCATCTCCTTGTAGTTTCTACCCATAGTACCGGGCGGAGTTTTCTTTGTCGGGCAGGGTCAGAGGGTTTTAGCTTGGGGATCGCGGGATGGACTGTAGTTGGAGGTTTTGGACGACATGGTCTTCATTCCGGCCAAATGTCTGTTGTACCTAGGACTGTCGGATTGAGCACAGTTGTGCATTCGCCCCGATAGAAACAATTAATAAACGAGATTAAAAAATAAAAAAAGAAAGTCACAGTAGTCAGAGCTCTTCACGCTACCATCTAAGTACTTTCTTACAATATAACTTTACCTTTACCTTTACTTCTCTTACCTTTACCTCTCACTTATATGCAAGCACACTAGCTCCTATGCGTCAGAGCAAATACGACCTTATTAAGACAAGGACAGTCTCACATCTCTCTCAAGAGAAAAGAGATTACGATACGAAGAAGTTCCCTCACCATCTCTCCCCAATAGGATATTGGAGTGAGATAAGAGGACTATAAGATAATCCAAGACGAAGAAGAGATTATAAGTTAATCTCGGAAGGAAGGACACTCTCGGATACTTCAAAGAAGAAGAACTATAAAGATAGTTTGAAATATTCACGTAAGTGATTTGTTACCTGTTGCATAACTAACCCCTCCAGGGTAGGATTGTTACACTGAGGCACGGAACGTCAATTTCGAATCAGGACGAACCGGGCGCACACCTAACACTCAGACGCAACCAGACGCAGCAACCAATCCTTAGGACGCAACCAGACGCAGCACCCAATCCTCAGGACGCAACCAGAGGCAGCACACAATCCTCAGGACCCAACCAGACGCAGCACCTAATCCTCAGGACCCAACCAGACGCAGCACCTAATCCTCAGGACACCACCAGACCTAGTACCTACTCTTCCTGAGATACCTGAAATAAGCGAACGGTCCTCTCTTTACCTGTTTTTGACCTTGGTCACCCGGGTCACAATATATTTCACATCATGGAAAAGTATTAAATTTACAACTAATAGTCTTCTATTCTTCTAATATACAGCTTATTGGACCACACCCCCTTCATCCACCCCCTTCCTCCTGCCCCTTCCCCTCCTAGGACCTTATAGCTCCATGGGGAATTGCCGCCTCAGAACCTCCTTTATACCGACCTGTAGCTGGCGTCGAGCCCAGCAATTAGGTGTCTTCAGATCCGGGATCAGTCTCGCGGTTGTGGAGGGATATGGCATCGAGTCCTGGGATCGCCAGCATCCCCTCTTAGCCTTCCCAGGACCCCCCTCAGAGTACATATCGATTTCATGTGTATTGATGCGCCAGAGACGTAAGATATACCGGCGTGTAGCTGGCGTCGAGCCCAACGACGTCCAGGTGACAGATTCAAAATCGGTTAAGCGGTTGTGGAGGGATCTGCTATCCAGTTCAGGATTAGTTGAAACAAAAGACCACTATCTGAAAGGTGGGTGATCTCCATGAGTATTAATGCAACAGGGACGTACCTTATACCGGCGTGAAGCTGGCGTCGAGCCCGGCAACGCCCAAGTGACAGACCCAAGATCGGTAGACCGGTTGTGGAGTAATCTGCCATCCAGTTCTGGGATTGCCAGCATCTCCTCTCAGCCTTCCCAGGACCCCCCCCCCCCCCAGAGTAGATAGCGACTTCATGAGTATTGATGCGACAGGGACGTTCTTTATACCGGCGCGTAGCTGGCGTTGATCCCAGCAACCTCCTGGTTTCTGATCCAGGATTGGAGGTGTAGTTGTAGTGGAGTACTCTGCAGGATGCCCCGGAATATGGATGTTGAGGGTGATGATAAGAAAGCAGTTTGTCGCGTCGCGTGTGAGGCTAAGTTCCAAGAAACCATCCTGAACTATGCCATGAAATATTCAGCCGTACCCCTGAAGGAAGTATCTCTCAGTGGTAAATCGTGATAAGCAATGGTGTTGAGGGACGAGTCTGGAAGCACAGGAGGCAGAGTTGCTTTATCTCATATGTCAGGACGGAATGTGGTGTATGAGTTTGCCTCCAGATGCATGGAATGTGAGCGGGGGTTGCCAGGCAACTCAAAATGCACAGGACGCAGGGGACGTAGGGGACGCAACTAAGGATGCACAGGATACTGGGGATGCAGATTCAATGTCGCTTGCGTCAGGACACAATGGTGCCATATCTGATGCAGGGTAATCTTTTGCTGATGGAAAGTTAGATCTAACCCATGAACACTCAGACATAGCATATAAATATTGAAGTGCCTCCCACACTTTACCAACATGCTCTGTGCTGTCAACCTTCCACTTGCTTGAAAATATTACTGCTTTCGGCCACTTAAAACTACAGAGTTCTCTGTGGGAATCATTCTGACACATCAAAATCTGCCTGTCGCTTCGGCTTCATCTCTATAAGTGAGGTCTATTCTCACCCATCCAAAGTTGGCCATGATGACCGCCCCTGGCCCGGGTCCTCACAGGTGCTTCTCTGTCTACTTCTCGTTGAATAGGGGCAGTCCATACAGCTCTCACCCCCCTTCTGCTGCTCCACTCTGCCCAAACCTTCTTCTTCTACTCTCCTTTCTTCAGGAGACTGTATCTGTTTTTGATTTCAACCCTGATTACTTCCCTATCTCACCCCAACCTTCAGGACTTCTCATCTGAAGGAACTATAATTGTCCTCCTCTTTTGTGCTGTCCTAGCAGGCATCAACACCATCTCTTCTCACTGCCTCTATCTTGAGAAACAAATTGAGAAGCTCAGCGCCATCCCCTCACTTGCCTCAGCCCCTTGTAACTAGCTTGCAGGCTTCTGTCGGTAACCTGTCTCACCGCGTGACTGCCACACTACAAGCCATAGCTGAGCCAGCAGAGTCTCAGCCACTCCTCCCCCCTCAGCCATGCCAGCGCCCCCCCCTCGCCAAGCACAGCCACAAGAGGCTCAGCACCTCCCACCCATGTCTGCCCCCTGCTTCCCTTCTGGTGTCTATGACCTGGATATCCCCTGTATCGATACTGCTACTGGCAAGTTCCATGCCAATCATGCCCACTACACGGCCCAGTATCCTGGCTCCTGAGAAGGCCAACAATAAAGGGACAGTAAGTACCCCCTCTTTCAGAGTTCCTGCCTCGCCCCTCCTCCCATCCTTCATACCCTGCTGCCACTTCTGCTCCCCCCAATTGTGGCAAGAAATCCAAGAGCAAACAACATGCCTGAGCTGCCCAAGACGTGCATCCAACACAGTCATGTCCTCAGAAATGGAGATAGCACCATTGCCTGCAGCTGAGCGCTGGATTTATGCCCTTAGAAAGCATGCTTTCCCCTATCAGGATGCCCTCTGACTCACTGCAACTGCCCCTGACATCACTACCACAGTCCTTAGGAAAGCCAACTTCTCTCTCCCCTTGTCTTTCACAGCTTGGGTTTCCCTGCACACAGTTCTTACCCTTCTGGCAACTCATATCCACACCCCCACTGTTGAGTATGCCCCCTAGTATGAAGCTCTTACAGCTAGGTTTAACAAGACATTCCTGATTGGGGATAATCCCTTTGTCATCTTCAGTCCTGCTCCAAATGATATCCAACTAGTCATCCATGGCCTTCCGTAGGATTTCATGCCTTCCTAGGCCAAAGAACTACTGTCCGCTTTTTCTGAGTCAATTAAGAACACCACAAGAGTGACAATCTTTTCTGCTCGCTTCGTTCAGCTAGATCCAGCCATCGGCAGCACCTGGTGCTTGGGCACGGTCGTCGTGACCATGGCGCCTATCGATTTCTCCCCCTTTGGATCATCCATGAAAGTCTTCTCTTGCCTGCATCAGGTGGAATGTGCATGGTCCTCGACCAAGCTCACACAGTGTAGGCACTGCTCTAGGTTCTGTTATATCGCCCCTCAGTGCAAACAAGCACACCCCACCTGCCCCACCTGCTCCCTATCTTACAAGTTCACAGCTGAGCCCTACCCTAACTACACATGCCCTAAGCTGAGGTATACGAAACTGGTTCTGTCATGCCGCCAGGCCTGTCCGCCATAGTGGGCCAACTGCAGAGCTGAATGCCAGGCTAGTGACCCCCTCTCTGCGCAGAAACCCAAACCCCCAACCCAACATGAAAGTTACGAAGCCCCCCCTCACCCTACAACTGACCCAGATCAAATTGACACCACACTTGAATGCCTGCTGGAGTCTCCAGCCACTCCCCCTGGGTGTGTGAACCCCCCAGGGATATCACAATGGTCAAAGCCCCCCCCCTACTGTGGTTTGTCCCTTTCCACTCCCCTTGCCAAGGCCCCCGCACAGCTTCCCGACTGGGTGGGTGGCCCCTCCTCCTCACCCCTCACTCATTCCCAATCAGTCTATTCTACCTGCAATCAGCAGGGACTCCGGAATTGATGCCTGCAGCCTCTTTCCGTGTTTTTCCCCTTGTTCAGCACAACTGCTTGGGAACCTGATCTGTGTTTTCTTCCCTCTTTAACAGACTTAAGGCTGCCTCCACTCCACACTCTTTTGTTTTACTTCAGGATCCTCCAGTTTTTCGAAATCATTTACCTTCCTTTACTGGTTTTATGTTATTTGCTCCATCTTTTATGAACGGCGGTATACCCAGAGTAGCATGTTACATTTACTCAGGCATGCTGCAGTGCGTTCCTATTCTTTCTTGTTTTTTTGGCCACCTTGATATCATGGCTTTGGACATCCACACCCCCCAGAGGCTCTTTGACTCCACATAACATGTTCTCAGGCTTCATAATGCCTACAACACTAACAGGTCATCTTCTGCATGTTGCATGATCCCACCTTCCTTGTTATTTCCTGAGCATGACTTTCTCTGCCTGCTAGTAGGTAATTTTAACCTCCATCACCCTCTCTCTAATCCCCTGTGCGAGCTTTGTCCCAAGGATATTGTGGTTGCTTCCCTATACTTTCAGCACACCTCAGACTTTTGGGATTCTTTGTTAAACACCCCTAGGAGTAGACAGTGGTTTTCCTTTTGATTTGTCCACCAGGCCCAGAGTCCTGGATCTCTCCTTTGCCAACCCTATACTGGCCCCTTACTTTTCTTCGTGAATGGCTCACCTCCTGAGCCTTGGTCTCACCAGGTTCCTCTGCTACTTGTGTTTTCAGCTTCATTGCTCCGCTCTCCTTCCCCCCTCTCCCAATTGGGCCATGACCGACTGGCCCTCCCTTCTTCCTATCCTACTGGTCCTAGTGATTCCTCTCCCCCTCCCTTCCTCACAGCTTCATCCCTCTCTGCCTGGGTTGATGGACACCTAGCCCGCATCACTATGCTTCTTCTCTCTTACTCTTCACTGAAAGGACCCTCTCTACGGTCTAAGCCCTGGTGGTCACCCACTCTTACAAGCCTCCATTAGTACTATTACGCTGCTCTCAGAATCCATAGAAGGGAACCAATGCCCTCCTCCATCTCTGAGTTCAAATCTAGAGGCCTCGCCTACTTTAAGGCCATCAAAAAGACTAAGTCCTCCAACTGGAGCTTGTACCACGCTAAGGTACTCCCTCAGGATGTCTGGACACCCAAACACCTGGCTGTTGGGCTAACCCCTGATTGCTTTCCTTCTCTCCTGAGGCCTCCAGGCCTGAGGCTATCAATTCCGCCCTCCGCTCCCATTTTTTCCCACCAAGGTTCCCCTCTGCGACCCCCTCCTTCTTCTGCCCTTTTAAAGATATTCCTTCCCTGCCCTATGAGGAAATTTCCTGTCTCCGTGTCACAAATCGTGACTAAGCAAGGCAGATTTCACATGACTAATAGTTATTAGTCATAAGGTATGTTTCTATGACTCACGATTGTGAGTCATAATTATGTTTCACGCTATGCAGTCAGTCGACTCATAGTTCTCACATGACTCGCACTTGCGTGTCATCGTTATGTTATGATTGGTTGATGTTTCTATGACTCACGATTGTGAGTCATAATGATGTAATGACTTT
>Ga0307509_10006947_pt1 | contig 15013 bp, 15 predicted proteins | sample 10_EM_MG_FD_202245 | JGI IMG/M metagenome (GOLD analysis project Ga0307509, IMG submission 202245) | Populus trichocarpa ectomycorrhiza microbial communities from riparian zone in the Pacific Northwest, United States - 10_EM | ecosystem: Host-associated > Plants > Roots > Unclassified | place...
AACACACCCCCTCAAGTGAAAGCCCTTTGGGCTTGAAACTTGCACAGGCCCACATTACCTTGTGCTTAATTTTTATCAAATAAATGGGGATGGTGAGATTCAAACTCGTGACCGCTTGGTCATCAAGGCTCTGATACCATGTCAAAGAACCATCTCAACCCAATAGCTTAAGCTGTTAGGTGAGGTCCCAGGATATGATTTATATTATTCTCTAACAGACTCCAACATAGGTGCCCTTCAAAAAATTCCAAACAGCAACCGCCCCCCAGCCATCTCACCCTCAGCCCCACTCTTCCAGCCTGACCCCTCATTTGACCCTCTCTCGGTCGCCCACACTCCCCTCTCTTTAAAACCAAACCAGAGCACTTTTCCTTTTCTCCCTCCATTACCGCTTTCTCCATCGTCCCTCTCCTATCTCAACCTCTCCCCACAGAGAACCAGCCAAAGCCGCTGCTCTCCCCTGCTTTGGAATTTCTGCTCCCACAACCATTTCTTCCCCAGCTCACCAGCACAAGCTCGAACCCAACATTTTCCCTATGCTCCCTTTTCCTTCTTCCCCTTCAACCAGCAGACCCAACTCCTCCACCCAACAGCCTCCACACACTGCCTCCTCTCCATCTTCCCCTCATCCCTCTCTCGGTTGCAGCCAAAACAAACCAGCCCAGCCTCTCCATCGTCCTCTCCTTTCTTAGCTTCTCTGTAAACCAAACCCCCAATTTTTCCCTTCAACCAGCAGACCACAATAAACCAGCCACGCACCAGGTCTTCCCTCTCTCAGCCGACTTCCTCTCCCCCCGATGACCGAACATAGCTGCAGCCAACACACGGCAGCTCACAGATCCATGCCATTTCCTTCACCCTCTATTCAGCCTCCAATAACAGCGGCCAAAGCAACTGTTAGAGAATAATATAAATCATATCCTGAGACTTCACCTAACAGCTTAAGCTATTGGGTTGAGATGGTTATTTGACATGGTATCAGAGCTTTAATGACCAAGTGGTCTCGAGTTCGAATCTCACCATCCCCATTTATTTGATAAAAATTAAGCACAAGGTAATGTGGGCCTGTGCAAGTTTCAAGCCCAAAGGGCTTTCACTTGAAGGGTGTGTTAGATAATAATATAAATCATATCCCGAGACCTCACCTAACAGCTTAAGCTATTGGTTTGAGATGGTTCTTTGACAGCAACAACTTGAATCCAGCGCCGTCACCGCCCAACCGCCAGACCTGCCACCAGGTAAAGAAGGAAAGAACGGACGCCGGGAAGAAGAAAGAAGACAAAAAAGAATAGATCTAAAAATGGGAAATTAGAATAGATTTGGACAGAAATGGAGTAAAATCAATTGTTGTGCGTGTTCTCTTTTCTTGTTTTGCAGGTCACCGCCGATGCAGGAATGAAGAAGAGATCATGCGGCTTCAGATCCAACGGACCGCACTCCAACAATAGCAGCGGCACGTGGGTTCACGCGCCTTCAGTGGCAATGGCGCGTGGATAAATGCGCCACTACTATTCCCGTGTGCAAAAACCTTCCAGCTGTGTTTTCGAGTCTATTTTGTATTTTGTTTTTTAGATGTTGAAACGTGTATTTAAATTATTGACAGCATTTTATATTTTTGTTACATTGTGAACTTGTAATTGTGGGTGTGATAAAATATAATAAAAAAGTGATGTGTGTGTTTGTATCGTTTTTTTTTATGTATATTCTTTTTTAATGATAAAAAACTAAAAAGACAAAAAGAATTAAGTAGACAAAAAAATAAAAACATCAAATGTATTGATTTGCATTGAATTCGGTTTATATTTTTTAAAAAATATAATAAAAAAATGTATTTTGTTTTCTTTTGATATTTAAGATTATGATCTTATACGTAAGACGTATTCTTAATATTAAATAGAAAAGTTTGTTTTGTTTTTATTGATTCTAAAGCAATTGAGTTTTTTTTTACCCGATAAGATAAGAATTTCCTTACCGAGAAGAACTTTTTTTCTCTTTTTCAAGAAAATCATTGTCAAGACAACTTTCAAAACCTTTTAAATCACATCAAATCCTGAAGCAGCTTACTTCAGGTAGGGTGCGCTAGGGGTGCTAATACCTTCTCTAGGCACAACCAGTCGCTTACCCGTGAATCTCTGACAAGACCAGTACATTCGGGTTTCCTAGTAACCCTGAATCAAATACTAGGTGGCGACTCCCAAAGAACCAATCAAACCAATCGAAAATCGCCTATCAACGTCGCACAGGTGACGTGCGACAGAATGGCGACTCCACTGGGGAATGTATTGTTTTTGACATTATTGGACTAAGCTTTGTGTTTTTAATGTGTTTAAGTTTTTTGTGTTTTGTCTTATTTTATTTTTTTATCCATGCATTGTATGGAATTGCCTCATGCATCGCATGTTTTTATTTTTGAAAGCACACACAAGCTTCTAAGTTAGGTGGGGAATTAGTGATCTATCCTATGACTATTGGTCAAGGTTCAGATACGTGAAACACCCAACTTATATCTGAGTGCCTGCTTGATAATGGTGGGTATACGTGCCTTAACCATTTCTTGCTACACCCTTATACTGTCTTTAAGAAGATCGTCATTGGACAGATATGAGACCTTTTTGAGACCAGATAGAAAACCTACCCATGTTCACATAATGAATAGTGCATGTCTTTAGGTTATATGTGTTATCGTTATTTGCATCAGGGCAAACCCTTCTTGAAGCATCTTGAACTGAAGACTTGTGGGTGACACAATGGTCGTCACTCAGAAAATTTTCATTATAGAGTTTGGGCAAGAATCAAGATTCTTGTTTCATCATACAAGAGTTACGACCATATGTCACCCCTCGAAGGGCGAGTTCATCATATAGAGTACATGCTCATACATTTGTCATGCATGCACCGGGATGAAAAGTAGGTTCCCTCACCTGAGGTCTACTATACTGGACTAAAAAAAGTTGGAAAATAAAGAATGGGGTCCGATAAGGCTCTTTGTCAAAATGAAATTGAGAGCATCAAATGTGAAGTAGCTAAACTCGTACTTGAACAAGTGTTGGACTTCAAGAGTGGAAAGGGAATGTCTGCACAACCTCTCGTTGAAGCACTCTCAGTCCATGTCCCACACAAGGAAAAAAAATGAACTCTTTTTCTCAGCACTCCACCAGCAGTGGCCAAGACATTGAAGTGGCACTGCCTCTCCTCAGTCATGAACAACAGCAGCAACACCTTTAGTAATCAACAAAAGACAATCTCCTTTTTGGTTTAGCTGCATTGTTAATTGTTCACCGACTCCACATCTTTCAATACCACCCAATAGCTGTCAGCCTTTTACGCCATGAGTAGAGGCCTTCTTTCTAGCCACATCTACTGTGAACTCCATTCCAGTCCAGCAACATAGGATGTTGGTCTCAAAAACATAACTTTACATTGAACTTCAACGTAGCAGAGCTCTCTCAACAAAGATCTGCTTGTGGCTCTGCTAGTGGGGAATACAAGAGGGGATGTAGTAGTTTCAGAAGCTATGAAAATTTACCCCACCAGTTTGAGCACCAAAACACAGTGGTAAACAGAAGAACCAAACCTGGTCTGAAAATAGAGCAAGCATTGAATTTCAATGTATCAGAGCTCTCTCTACAGAGATCTGTTTGTGAAGCTACTAGTGGGGAATCCAAGAAGGAATGCAGTAGTTTCAGATCATCTATAATTTTCTCCTACCAGTGTCAGAATTAAAACGTAAAAGTAGAGAGAAGAGCCATGCCTAGACTGAAAAACATGAAGAAGACTGAAACTTCAACAGAGTAGAACTCCCTCTACAAGTGTCTGTTTGCTGCACCGTTTAGGAGGAATCAAGAGGAAATAAAGGAGATTTATGGTCATCATTTTCTCCCCTAGTAGAGACAATGTGTGATTCCACGCGTCGGCAGTGGCGGTGCTGCGCGCTACCAGGATACCTAACAACCTTGAAAGGTTTCCACCAATCTTCAAACAACCACAACAGCCATAAAAGGTTGGCATGAGATTGAGAGGATTGCTAAAAGAGTTGAACAAGCTATAATGATGGGAAAGATTGAAGGTTCTAACATGGATTCCAGAACAATGATGAGAGATAAATCGGAAGATAACTCTGAAGGTGGAAAATGTTATTTATATGGTTTAGTCATGTCTCACTATAGCATCAACTGCTCAAATGTCTTTGCCAAGATTGACATACCTCGGCCACTCAAGTTTGTCTACAAGCATCTGTTACGCCCTAGATTTGTCGTCCCGACTCCGTCAACTCCTATGCAACCACTGTTTCCTAGGTGGTATAATCCAGACAAGAGATGTGAATATCATGGTGGGGTTTTGGGCCATTCATTTGAATAGTTGCAAAATTTTCAAGAATCGAGACCAGATGATGGTTAGCAAGAAGAGAGTTGAGTTTGTGAAAGATGATGTTATCAACCATATTTTCACCAGAACATCATCAGATTGACAAAAGATCGAAAATGTTTGGCAAAGCACAAATATTGCCAGAAAAGCTGATCCAAGAATGGTGTTGAATTGTCAATCATTTTGTTGTGGAGTTTTGCCCTCCTGCATTTTGTTTTAGGGTCACATCTCATCCTTTAACGAAACATGTCTTTTTATTGTCTCTTTGTTGTTCTGAAAGCATGAGATATTTATTTCAATGTGTATTTTGAAAAAAAAAATTGATTGAACTCCAACATGCAAAATTAAGGCTAGTCAATCCTAAAAAATTAAAAGTATTTTGATTGCAGAAATGACTCGATGCTTGAAAATGAGATGAGGTGACCAAGAAAATTTTCAGCTCACACATGAATTGAACCACACACCATGTAGTTAAATTTTAACAGTATGCATAATGACATGTAGTGGATTCGGTAGTTATGGACTCGTGAATCATGATTCTTAGAAGTCCAAATCATTACACTAGACGGAGTAAAAATGTATCGGTTCTAACCGACCTTGGTTGAAATGAGAAAAGGCCATCTTTGATACCCCCTAACTTTCTAAATATATTTATCCTTTGCAAACCAATTTTGAGCCTGATAGAATATTTCTTTTCAAAAGAAACCCTGACCAGGATCACACCCCATACTGGGGGCAAATAAGAGATTTTGTTAGCAAAGATGAAGACAATGTTAGAGTCAATGGATAAGGGGAAGGCTTATAACAAAAGTTCAATGATTGAGAGAGGGCTGAAATAAAGGATGCATAGACTAAAGGCATGTAAGAAATCTTTGAGAAAGGCTAAAAAAAAGAGAGTAGAAATTGCCAACATGTAAAGGCATGTCAAAGATTAAGAAGGAGAACGCCTATCAAGTCTAGGAAGGGCAAAAGAAGTTTCAATCAAGGAAAGAGACAGCAAACGCCAAAAGTCAATACCATAAAAAAATACCGAGTTACAAACATTGTCTTTTGGTATCAATGATAAAGCCTCTAATGATTAGATTGGTTATTCATCAAAGAAAAAGTTGGATTTGCATTATAACCTATGTTAAGAGAATTCTGATCTTTGAGATTAACAAGGTTATATGTCACTTTCTCTACAAAGACAACGAGAGGAAAAGAGATTGATGAATAATTGATGTTGATCTTAGGTTCTCGAAACCCTCAAACACCTTTTTGAGCTTATGAATTTCCCTTTCTTTCATAGCCATGAACCATAGTCTGCATTACGTGCTTTTAAAAGCCCTTTTCGATCAAGTAAGCAATCTGAACCGATAAATGGCGCTCTCAAAATTGGAATTGATTTTCTATAAGGGCCGTGACTTCATGAATTAAGCTACTGGTTATTATGCATGTTGATAAAATAAATGCTAAGAAAAGAAACAACCTTTCTTGATAAAGCCTTAGCATCTTATTTTTGAAATTCACAAAAATGTCACCTCATCACAGACCATCAAATAGATATACCCAAAATTAGAGTTTAAAATGGATACAAAGAACCATGAAAAAAAAAGCCATTTTAATCTTGCAATGGGTCAATTTATGTTTTCAAAATACAAGACAAATCAAAGGATTACATATTTTGAATGACGTGTGTTGGGTTTATGACCAAAAAGCTTGATTTTCAAAAGATCTTTTCCAAAACCGATATCTCTCTGATTTCATTTCAACAATTAGACTTGAATATACATGACCTTTGAAATATAAGATTTGATTCCAGAACAAGAAAGATTGTCGAACAAAGAAGAACATCGATTGATTCTGCGAAGTCCTTGACATGAAATGACATCAACTCTTCTCATCACTCCTTGAAACGTTGAGATACCTGGGGGCAATACAGTGGACCCTGAAAAGGAAAAACAAGCAGTATTCAGATCAGCTGGGGGCAAAGAAAGATGATTAAATGAAGAATCGGTGAACAGAGGACAATGTGGTTCAAAGAAAGATAATCAATGAATGAGCACATTCAGATCACACCGGGGGCAATATTGTTCAAAGACAATCAAGATCTAATGAACTCTAACAGCAAATGAGAGTGGTGCTGCACTTGAAGGACATCTTTATCTGAGTTTAACATCTTAAACATGGTTATCGACTAATGTGGACACACGATCGAATGTAAATGAATGTTGAAAAGATGCACACCACCAAGACTGATTGTGGAACAATATTGCACTTGAAGGACATCTTCATCTCTTCATCTTGGGTTACCCTCTGAAACATGGCTATGACTCCTGACAGATGTTATCGTGTAAGTGCATTTGAATGAACATTGAAAGGATGCACACCATCAAGACTGACTGTGAGACCATCTATTTTGAAGCTCAAAGGCACACTTCACTGCATGAATATGGGTGATAAATTGAACATCATTGATGAGGCCAATACATTTCTTTTCGCAATCTGATTCAACAAGATAAGAGGAATCCATTGAGAAGAACACTGAGCATACAACAAAGAGCTTTTTACTACAAGCTATGAGATGCATGTCTAAATGACTTGGCAGTTCCATGAAGGTTGATGATCACATATACTTGAAGGGTATGTTTCAACTAGAGGCAGGTTCGTGACTAATTGACAATTTTGATGGTGTTGGCAAGATACACAACTAACCAGAGAACAATTCTTGATAGAATCCAGGAGATGAACAATCAGTTAAGCTCATTCATGATGAATCAAGCAACACCACACTTGGGGGCACACTTATGCTTGACAAACAACGAGAAGACTAATCATCGCGGATAGCCCAGGATAGGCACGACACTTACAGCTGAATGGATGGCTAGCACACGGATAAATTGGTAAATCAGAAGGACAAAGAAGGCTTTGTAATGCAAACAAAGGCACCTTATGACGATAGAACATCAAAGAAGGGGGACCTATATTCCAAATCAGGTAAGAATGCATGCATGTCATCTAACCTCAAAACATTGCACAATTATTTTTGAATTGTTACAGAAAAATCCTTAATGAGGTCCAGCAAGATTGTGGAAAAAGAAAGAAGCATTGCGTTTATGATAACAAAGAATCGGTTTTGATCATGGAATAAGAAGAAGATGAGATGAAACAAAAAAAGAGGAGCCATAAAAAACTCTAAAGACAAAACCCTAGAATCATCTTCTCCAAACAGCAACCGCCCCCTGGCCATCTCACCCTCAGCCCACTCTTCCAGCCTGACCCCTCATTTGACCCTCTCTCGGTCGCCCACACTCCCCTCTCTTTAAAACCAAACCAGAGCACTTTTCCTTCTCCCTCTTCATTACTGCTTTCTCCGTCGTCCCTCTCCTCTTTCAACCTCTCCCCACAGAGAACTAGCCAAAGCCGCCGCTCTCCCCTGCTTTGGAATTTCTGCTCCCACAACCATTTCTTCCCCAGCTCACCAGAACAAGCCCGAACCCAACATTTTCCCTCTGCTCCCTTTCCTTCTTCCCCTTCAACCAGCAGACCCAACTCCTCCACCCAACAGCCTCCACACACTGCCTCCTCTCCATCTTCCCCTCATCCCTCTCTCGGTTGCAGCCAAAACAAACCAGCCCAGCCTCTCCATCGTCCTCTCCTTTCTCAGCTTCTCTGTAAACCAAACCCCTTATTTTTCCCTTCAACCAACAGACCACAACAAACCAACCACGCACCAGGTCTTCCCTCTCTCAGCCGACTTCCTCTCCCCCCGACGACCAAACATAGCTACAGCCAACACACGACAGCCCACAGATCCACGCCATTTCCTTCACCCTCCATTCAGTCTCCAATAGCAGCGGCCAAAGCAACAACTTGAATCCAGCGTCGTCGCCGCCCAACCGCCAGACCTGCCACCGGGTAAAGAAGGAAAGAACGGACGCTGGGAAGAAGAAAGAAGACAAAAAAGAATAGATCTAAAAAAGGGAAATCAGAATAGATCTGGACAGAAATGGAGTAAAATCAACTGTTGTGTGTGTTCTCTTATCTTGTTTTGCAGGTCACCGCCGATGCAGGAATGAAGAGGAGATCGTGCAGCTTCAGATCCAACAGACTGCGCTCCAACAGTAGCAGCGGCGCGTGGGTTCACGCGCCTCCAGTGGACAAACGCGCCACTACTGTTCTCGTGCCCAGAAACCTTCCAGTTGTGTTTTGGAGTCCATTTTGTATTTTTTTTAGATGTTGAAACGTGTATTTAAATTATTGACAACATTTTATATTTTTGTTACATTGTGAACTTGTAATTGTCGGTGTAATAAAATATAGTAAAAAAGTGATGTGTGTGTTTGTATCTTTTTTTTATGTATGTTCTTTTTTAATAATAAAAAACTAAAAAGACAAAAAAAATTAAGAAGACAAAAAAAATAAAAAAAAATTAAATGTATTAATTTGCATTGAATTCTGTTTATATTTTTTTAAAAATATAATAAAAAAATGTATTTTGTTTTCTTTTGATATTTAAGATTATGATCTTATACATAAGATGTATTCTTGATATTAAATAGTAAAGTTTGTTTTGTTTTTATTGATGCTAAAGCAATTGAGTATTTTTTTTACCCGATAAGATAAGAATCTCCTTACCGAGGAGATTTTTTCTTCTCTTTTTTAAGAAAATCATTGTCAAGACAACTTTCAAAACCTTTTAAATCACATCAAATCACGAAGCAGCTTACCTCAGGTAGGGTGCGCTAGGGGTGCTAATACCTTCTCTAGGCACAACCAGTCCTTTACCCGTGAATCTCTGACAAGACCAGTACATCTGGGTTTCCTAGTAACCCTGAATCAAATACTAGGTGGCGACTCCCAAAGAACCAATCAAACCAACGAGCAAAAATCACCTATCGACGTCGTGCGGGTGACGTGTGACAATGTTCAACATGAAGGCTATGATATACAAGATCATGTTTAGGTGGCTTATGGTGCAGATCTGAAAATTGTGTAAAGTGACATTTCTACTATATCGTCTCCCTCTAAATCATTTGTTCTTAATCAAATTTTGCATGTTCCTGATATTAAAAAAAATCTATTATCTTATCAGCGTTTTTGTTTAGACAATAATGTTTTCTTTGAGTTTCATTCCTATTTCTTCATTGTGAAGGACTACTCGAGGAATATCCTACACTGTGGCCCACTCAGTAATGGTCTCTACAACTTCTCAGCTTCATTAGCTCATCTTTAGCAACAAACTTTCTCTAGTATTCACATGTCTTCCCAAATATGGCATCGTCGTCTTGGACATGCTTCATTTCCTGTTATCAATAAGGCTACTTATTTATCTATTCAAAATAAAAATAGCTCCATTTGTTCTGATTGTCAATTGGCCAAGAGCCATGCTATGCCCTTTACAAATATGCATGTTAAAGTTTCGAAACCCTTAGAATTAATATACTCGGATGTTTGGGGCCCAACTTCTACATTATCCACTTCTGGTGCACAATATTACATCAATGTTTTAGATGATGCTACTAAATTCTTATGGCTTTTTCCCTTAAAACTAAAAGTTGAAGCATATCAAACCTTTTTATGTTTCAAAGCTACTGTAGAACGCCACTTTGACAGAAAAATTAAAGCTCTTCAAACTGATTGGGGGGTGAATACCGTAGCTTAAATACATATCTACAAAATCAAGGAATTAAGCATCGAATAACATGTCCCTATACACATCAACAAGCTGGTGCCATTGAGTGACGTCATAGGTAAATTGTTGAAGTTGGATTAGCCTTGCTTGGTCACTCCAATTTGCCTAAATTATTTTGGGAAGATGCATTCTTAACTACAGTTTTTATTATTAATAGACAACCAATTCCAGTCTTAAAACAGAAATCACCATATGAAATGGTTCATCATCAAAAACCAGATTATAATTTTTTACGTGCCTTTGGATGTGCATGTTGGCCCTATTTACGTCCTTATAATCGCCATAAACTTGATTTTCGATCCAAAAACTGCATTTTTATTGGGTATAGTATGGGTCATCGAGGTCACAAAATGTCTAGATGTCTCTATAGGAAAAATCTTTGTGTCCCGCCACGTTGTCTTTGATGAAAATCTCTATTCATATAACGAAAACGAATCCATCAATTCTTCATCAAATGCTAATCCTGTTACGCTAACATCCAATCTCAATTTGTCTTCTGCCAGTTCTTATTTTTTGCAGGTGAACCTCTAACATCTACTACACCAATCAATCTGAATATGGTCTCATCATTTGGTCTTTAACATGATCATTGTGTTGCTTTGGGTTCTTCTGCAAGGGATATCACTCAGCCTCATAATGCAGATAGTCCACCACAAGCTCTTTTACCTTCTCCACCTACTCCACAAAAACAAAATTTGCACCCAATGACCACAAAAAGCAAAAACAACATCCATAAACCCAAATTACCATCTAATTCACACGTTAGATATCCCATTCCTAAAGCCCTTCTGACCACATTCCAAACACCAGAACAAGAACCAACTTGCTACTCAGAAGCTATTGAAAATCAAAACTGGAGAGCTGTTATGAACAAAGAATTTAATGTCTTGTTGAAAAATGGAACTTGGAATTTGGTTCCCAAACCAACTAATGCTAATCTAGTTGGATGCATGTGGGCATATTGGATCAAAAGTAAAGTTAATGGTGATATTGAAAGATTTAAAGCAAGACTCGTAGCTAAATGATTCCATCAACAAGAAAGAGTTGATTTCATCGAGACGTTCAGTCCTGTGGTAAGACCTATAACAGTAAGGTTGGCTCTATCACTAGCTATTTCTCGTGGTTGGCATATTAGACAAATCGATGTTCAAAATTGTGAAACTCTAGAAATTTATAATTTAAATATGCAGATGTGTAAACCCTCATGTAAACTTAAGACTGAAAGTGGTATGATTTCAATGAGTTATGGAAACAAAGATTAGAAATAATAGATAAATAATGATATATAATGGAAAGGATGACCTCCATAAAATGAATTTTGGTTTAGAATTCATAAGGACAGAGAAACTAGTAACGTGTTTTGATGGATAAAATAATGAGAAAAATGACAAATTGTTTCTAGGAAATAAGTGAGGTAATAAAGAATACATTATAATAAAGGATATTGCAATGAAAAGGGTAGGACTGAATGTGCAAGCACCGATTAAAAATCAGTGACGTTATTTTGCAACTTTAATAAGCCCGATAAATAAATAAAGGTGGAAATTATAAAATGAATATAGTCAGAAATAATAAAATGACCTTAAATGTTTAGAAGGAAAATTGATATGATTTTATGTAAAGATTGAACAGGAAAATTTGGATCGTTGACGAAAAAGTCATGAATTGACCAATTTTACATTAGAAAACAGCGCTCTCAATCCAATCGTCGGATTGGGATGAAATTTTGCATTAAGTCTATTAATATGTTTTCCTGCCTTGGTTAAATATCCCATCCCAATCGAAGATTGGTAAAGACTAGCGATTTAAGCAGAAATAAATTAGATAGTTTACATGAAAAATAAAATAAAATACATAAAGGCATAAATGAGGGACAAAATTGTAATTAGGGGAAAAGGTGCCTATAAAACTGCAAAGAGGCCACCAATTCCAAAAAAAAAAAGGTGAGAGACAATAGAGAAAATTCGAATAGAGAGAGAAGTGCAGATTTTGAAGAAACCAATAATGCTCTAGTGGCCATATCTCTGGAATCCATCGTTGGATCATGCTGCGTTTTGGATATATTGTTCTTCTCACACTCCTCTACTAACCGACTGGAGGGATTGGAAGTCACCAATCTGTTTGATAGAAATCATCATCGGAAATGTCATGGAAAATAAAAGGAAATACACCTGCAGGGCAGTTTGGTCGCCGGCTGATTTCGCTCTCTTCCACCGTTGGATCATTCTCATTCTTGGATATGTGGTGCGCCTAGATGTTGCCTTCATTCTTGATGGTGGAGAGCGGAAACACATTCTTCGGCAAGGTTTCATGCATATTGAACAGTAGCTCGTCCATTTTCAGGTTAGCTTGTTTTATTCAGATCTAGGGAGATCCAACCGTTGGATCATTTTGATTTTGAGTTATATTGTGCACAAATCTATGATATATAGTCTGACCGTTGGGTTTAAAACAATAATCATAGGTTGATGACTTATTGCTTTTTGAATCTATTGCTAGTTTTGGAAAAATTTAGTAAGCTTGATTAAATACATGTTTTGATGAAATTAGAATTGTGTGGGTGTAGGGTTTATGGAAGATGTAATGGTAAAATATGTTCTTTTTATTAGTTTTGTTATAGATTAATTGTGTATTCTTTATATGAGGGGAAAAATGATTATTGTGTAAGAATAGAAAGGAACATTGTTATATGAACATTTTGATTGAATAAAAAGCTAACTTGTTGGTTGTGTGGATATGAATGGGGTGGAACAATGAAGAAATTGAAATGAAAGAAGTTTGGAAAATAAAACATATTTAAAGCTAGCCATAACTATTTTTGGCAAATTGGTTCGTTAATGAAGCTTGTCATGGATTCTGACTAGGAGGGTGAAATTATTGTTGTGATAATGATCTAAGAATATTAATTGTTAATATTTGTCGCATATGTTTAATTGCACGAGGAGAAAGTGAAAGAAAATGAATGGTTCATCATTTTGTGGTATTAATAATGCTAAACAAGGATAATAACATATATAGTGTGTGTAGAAAAATAAATAAATAATAATAATAGGAGAAATCCCAAAGGGATGAGTTTCCTTATTTTGGCCTAATCTTGCTATATTGTATAGGTAGGGAAATTGTTTGAAAATGTTTTGCTTTAGAATTGGTTTGAATTTATGATTTAATGATGCCAAATGACCTTGGATAATGTTGTTTTTGCATGAAAATAAGTTGGAAGTTGAAAATGATTTCCAAGGGATAAAAATCCTTATTGCCCAAAATTTTAGCTATAAAGAAGGGGCTATTGTGATTGTTGATTTTAAGCCTTAAAACAAAATAATTTAGAGTTGGTTTCTTCATAAAAGTTGTATTTATATGTTTTAGCCTTTCATAGAGATAAATCATGCCCAAAACTGAGTTTTACAGCTTTAGTTATGATTAAAACACTAGATAGTGTTCTGGGTTGGTTAAGCTAAATTGATCGAAATTAGACAATTTTTAATCTTTGCTTGGAATTGTTGTTGAGTGATGGCTTTTATAACAAAATTATAAGAATGAATATAAACATGAAAATGGGTAAGAGTATGAGATTCTAAAGAAATTCCTTGTGATTGGTTTGAGAATACTAGTTGAATGAAAATTAAATAAAGTTGTGATATTGATTGTATTGTTGATAAAGACTGAATCCCTGGTGGTGCAGAGGAAGATGTGAGGACTGGACAATTGCATGGAGTGGAAGGACATGCACATACTCTAGGTAAGTGCATTGCACCTTGTCTTTTTAATTCGTGTAAACTTATTGATAAATTTTACAATGTATTGTTTTATTGCTTCGATAATATTGGAATGAATATAAGTACCTTGCGTGCTTTGATGTGTATCGACTGGTTATAATCTAATTGAAATGGATACGAGTATCTTACATACATTGATATGTATCAAACTTGTGATGATATTGTTGGAATGAATAAGAGTACCATGCATACAACGATATACCTCCATTAGTTAGGATGATGTTTGAACGAATATGAGTATCTTGCATGCATTGTTATGTATCGAATAATTTTGTTATTATTAGGATAAATACAATTACCTTACATTGATAGACATCGAATTTGTCATGATAACCTTGGAATAGATGTAATTTCTTACATACCTCAGTATGGATTGGGTATACACAATGACTTAGAGATTAGGGGAGAAATGATAGATAATTGGTCACCATAGTGTCGGTGGCTAAGGATATATTACAATGATACTTGACATTACGATGAGGGTGACCAAGGTTATATGAATGATGGTTAGTGGTCGTAGTGTCGATAACTAAGTTTGGTGTGAATGATAATTAGCAATCATGGTTACAATGCATATGACATTAATAAAAAAAAGAAAAGAAAAGAAAAGGGATCGATACGAATGGAAAATTCAGGTGACATTGATTAGCTATCCAGGTTTGGATAGGTAATGGTATCAATGAGGTTTCATTGGTACTAGGATTTTAGACGATATTAATTAGCTATTTGGGTTTGGATAGCTAATGGTATCAATGAGGTTTCATTGGTACCGGCATTTCAGGTGACATTGATTAGCTATCCTAGTTTGGATAGCTAATGGTATCAATGAGGTTTCATTGGTACCAGCATTTTAGACGATATTGATTAGCTATCCGAGTTTGGATTGCTAATGGTATTGATGAGGTTTCATCGGTGCCGACATTTCTTAAATTGATTAGTCGATCCCGAGCAATTGGGTGACTAATGATGTTAGTAAAGATTACTAACATCGGCATGGTTACTCTTGATTCAGTGAAAAAGATAAGTTGATTAACTATTCTGGGTCGAGAATAGTTAATGATATCAATGGGTCACATTGGTATCGGCAACCATTTCTGGTATGATTAGCTACTCCAGGTAAGGAGGCTAATGATGTCAAGGGTCCCTAACATCAGCAACTTTGATGGTAAACTAGATATGAATAAGATTTGATTAACTA
>Ga0307509_10006948_pt1 | contig 15012 bp, 18 predicted proteins | sample 10_EM_MG_FD_202245 | JGI IMG/M metagenome (GOLD analysis project Ga0307509, IMG submission 202245) | Populus trichocarpa ectomycorrhiza microbial communities from riparian zone in the Pacific Northwest, United States - 10_EM | ecosystem: Host-associated > Plants > Roots > Unclassified | place...
CCCCGGCCCCCCCCCCCCCCCCCCCCCCCCCCCCCCCCCCCCCCCCCCCAAAGTTACCTTAATCCTTCCCCCCAAGAATCACTCGCCTAAGATGGGATGAGGATATGATGAGATGAGACAGCATCTCATGTCTCCTCTGAGCCGGGGCCATGGGGGCATTACTGGTATTTAATCAACGGGTATCATACCCGTTGTAAATCCCGCTGTCGAGCCAATCAAGCCAAGTCTCAAGCCCAAGACAAAAATACAAAACTGAGCCTCAGGGTTTTCGACCACCACTCACATCCATACGCGCACACACACACTTGATCTCTCATCAGGCCTTTTCTTCTTACCTCGGGAAAACTACTAAGCACTACTCTCCTGACTCACTCGCCTCTATCCGTCCGCCGCCACTAATCAACCATGGCAGTATAAACATCCCTTCCACCACCACCACCACCTCTTTGCAACCCAGATACAAATACTGGCACTCGGCAACAAGTAAAAAACAAATGACCGACCGCAAAACAGCACCTACCCCCGCCACCACTGGCACGCACGCCCTCTTCACCCTCTGGGCCCGCAAACACGGCATTGAATTCCCAAAACTAATCCCGGCATACCTACCCCCCGCCGGTCTCGGTATCATCTCGACCGAGGAGATCACGGGCCCGAATCATCCGACCCACAACGGACAGGCCAAAACCGCGAGTCCCGCGGAAGTGCTCGCCTTCACCCCCAACGCTCTCCTCCTCACCAGGGAGAACCTCGAGCGGTTCAGTCCCGGCTGTGGGCTCGGGCCGCTTTTGAGGCGGAAGAAGGATGATGGGGGATTGAGCTCGCATGCTGTTTTCGCGGCGGCGATTGCGCGCGAGATGCGCAGGATCGCCGAGGGCCACGAGAACATGTGGAGGGAGTGGATCGATGTGTGGCCGAGGGCGAAGGAGTTTAGAGAGTGCATGCCGCTGATGTGGTCGGCGGAGGAGAGCGATTTGCTGCCGCCGAGTACTAAACGTAATGTTTTCTCCCCCCGGGATTGGTGAAGGGTGGCAACTGATGGGTCGGGGCTGGTAGGATTACTGGATGAGCAGCGAGAAAAGTTCAAGAGGGACTTCAAAATGGTGGAGCAGAAGGGATTCGAATTCACCAGGCAGGAGTATATGTGGGCTTGGATCATTGGTTTGGCTCATTTGTCCTTGTTCATGAAAGATCACTCGACATGCTGACTCCCATGCACTAGTTAATACTCGTACGCTGTTTTACAAACCGACCCACCCTGCCTATAGCGAACTCCCCCGGGAGGATTGCATGGCTTTATGCCCTTTCATTGACTACTTCAATCACTCGGACGATGGTGTAAGCCCCCCTACCCCCTTCCCCTCCCGGGCAAGACATCAACTAACCCACCACAGTGTAAAGCCGAACTAACGCCAACCGGCTTCACCGTAACTCCTACCAAACCTAGCTACCCAGCAAACAGCCAGCTCTTCGTAACCTATGGTTGTCACAGCAACGACTTCCTCCTCGTGGAATACGGCTTCAACCTCCCCCTGGAGAAAAACAAATGGGACGAAGTCTCCATAACACCCAACCTCCTTCCCCTCCTCTCGGAAGAACACAAGCGCGTGCTATCGCGGGAGGGCTTCCTGGGGAAATACGCCTTCGACAAGGAGGCCTTCTGTTTCAGAACCCAGGCCGCCGTGAGGCTGATGCTCATAGAGCACCCGGAAATGGACGCGAATTGGCGGAAAGTGGAGGTGTGGAAAAACTTCCTTGCGGGGTACGACGATGGCGAGAGGGAAAGGTATGCGGTTGAGGAGAAGCTGCTGGGCTTCCTGGACACGTTGGAAGAGGAGGGAGGGCGTGCCCTGCTGGGGGTTGGTAAACTACAGAGACTGAGCATCAGGGACGTGATTGAGATGCGCTGGACGCAGATACTTAGGATGGCCAATGACGTTAGGACAAACATGGTGGGCGAGAACGGGGAGAGGAGAGGGAGCGGATATGTTAGATGAGGAAGGAGGGGTTGAATAATGTATGATAGGACCTCGAGTTGGGAGCATTCTCTCTTCAACACCATTTATCACTACATCCTATTAGATCATCAAGCCGTGGTATAATAATATTCACGATATAAAAAAACAACGAGATAAACAGACAAACAAACACCACAATGCTACCATAATATGAAATCTTGGTTTATAACATGATACCATCTATCATATCCGCCCAACCCCCCCCTAAACAGCCACAATCGGAAAAAAAGAAAGAAAAAAAGACCAACGCCCAACAATTGATCAATACATACATATGTACATACATACATACAGGCATGCAGACGTATTTACAGTAGACAGAAGGAAACTCCCGCCAATTATATAACGGTATAACATGCATATATATACCCATTATCAATCCTCCAACCCGACAAACGGGACCTGCGCCGCCGCCCTCTGCTGCACAATCTTCCCCTTGCCCTTAATCATATTGACAAGCATATAATTAACCGTGCACGCCAGCTCCAGATCGCGCGCACGGTCAAGCACATACCCGTTAATATAATCGATCTCAGTCTGCTTGCCGTTCCGCACATCCTGAAACATGCTGGAGTAATTCCCACCGGTGAGTCTGGCGACGCGAATGACGAGGTCGTACAGACGCTCGGGTGAGAGTCGGACGTCGCGGCCGGGGAGGGCGGCGAGTTCGGGGAGAGCGCAGAGGACTTGAGAGACCTCCCAGAGGATCAGACGCATGTTTTGGACTATGTAGAAGTTTTCCAGGAGTTCGCCGTTCTTGCAATTGAAGAGGACGGTGAGCGGGTTTATCACGGAGTTTATGGCGAGTTTCTCGAGCTGCGCAGAGAGGAGTTCGGCGATGGAGAGGTGGGTGGCTTCGAGAGGCTTTGCGGAGAGGATGGTGGAGAGCAGGTATTCGGAAGATGGTGGCAGGGTGCTCAGTGGCGGGGGTTTGTCCGGGTGTTCGGAGGGGGGTGGGGGGGAAGAGGTGAACCAAGGTCTTGCGGTCCGTCGCCCCTTTGGGTCCGGGGTTTCTGGGCGGCCGCGCTGGACGTAGCCTAGGGATATTGTGCCCATGCCTTTCTGCATCAGGACGAATGGGCCTTCTGGATATATCCCGTGCGAAGTTATCCCGAGTACGAAATTCGGCCGTGAGGCAGGGTCCGGGAAGATTTCTGTCTTGATCTCCTCCAGCACTCCCATCCCGTTTTGCAGTATCAATATTGTAGAGTCCCTGGTCAACCTCTCACTAATCGGTCGTAGAGCAGCAATTGTCTGGTGCGCCTTCGTGGTGATGATTAAGCTTGCGATTCTCCTCTGGGGTGGCGGCAGCGGTGTCGCTCCGGTATTTGGGTCGACTAGAGCCTCGAGAGGTGTGTTCGCCGCGACAACGGTGTTTGGCGGGGCTGTGAGCTCGACATCGTAGCCGTACGATATGCTGACTTCTTTTAGTGGCCTGTGCAATTCGATCCTGCTCCCGCTATTCTGAAAGTCCTCGACCTTAGAAAACTTGTGGAAGAGAAGCGTCACCGGCGGGGGATTCGGCAGTGTGCGCAGCGAGTGGGCAACGAGGTTTCCAACATTCCCGCTGCCGAGAATGTGGATTCTTCGGGGTATTGCCGGGGAGGCGGTGGTCGTAGTGGTAGCAGTGATTGTAGCAGCGGTTGTATCGTGTAGGGAGGGAGAGGCGGTGTTTCTCGAGTCCTGTGGGCCGGCCCACCATTCTGCTTTTGTAGACATTCCCCTGGCTCGGGCAGGAGAGCGAATGAGAAGGTTCAGTCTGACTTTCGGAATCGCGGTGAGGATCGTAGCTGGACCAGGAGTTCGTGGGAGCAAAAAGCGGAGCACTTGGCTGTGGAATTGGCCATGGAGAACACGATTAATGTATTCTCCATGTATCATCAATGCTGTTGGTTGGGAACGGTGTTGGGTGGACGAGTGGGGCCTTTACCGCTGCCTCTACTTCAGGCCGATTAGATAGCGGAAGAGAGAAGAAGAAGAAAAAACAAATCTGACAATTAAGAGTTACGCGTGACACTCCGAGTGACGGACTGCAGGTGAGTGTTAGAGCCTCATACTTGGCGTCAGATCGCCAGCTTTAGTTCGGCTGCGTTTGACTTCACCTCTCTCCCCAGCCAACCTTCTCAAGCCTGCTTGCTTGCCATCGCAACTTCACCATCACCAAAACAGAAACAACCCCTCGACTCCTCACTAGCCATGGACTCCTCAACAGCGCTGGAGCTCCTGGATGTTCTGGACGAGCAAATCGATGACCTCAAGCCCGCAATCGAACCCCTCCTCAAAGGCACTATTTCCGGGGCTGCTATGCAACTCCCAGTCGTCGATAAAGCAAAACTCTACGTTCTCACATCTTATGTTCTAGAATCCCTTCTATTCTGTAATTTCCCCCAAACACCCCACTTAACAATCGTGCAATGCTAACCTTCTCAAGCCTACCTAAAACTGAACAACATCGACCTCAAGTCCCATGCAATCATGTCCGAGCTCGCGCGGGTTCGCAGTTATATGACGAAGATCAAGGAAGCCCAGCCAAACATGCACAGGCGCGAAATGACCATCAACAAGGAGGCCGTGGAGAGAATCGTCAATGCCGGGTTAGCTGGGAATGATAAATGGGATGCTGGGAAGGCTGAGATAAAAGCTACGGAGCGCGCAGCAGCATTAGCAAAGTTTAATGCGCTGAGCGAGAAGATTGAGAGGGAGACGGCAACACTATCCAAAAAGCAAAAGCAAAAGCAAAAGAAAGCGAAGAGGAATCAAGAGACTGCGGCGGCTCGGAGAGAGCTAGATTACGATGAGTCCGGAGAAGTTGTTGCGATAGACGGCGGCGATGAGGTGGTGGAGGATGTCGGGAAGAGGGAAGTGGAGGCAAAGGCGGGTGAGAAGGTGAAAGTTGGAGTTGAAGGAGTGGAGGACGAAGCCGAGGACGGAGAGGTCGTGGAGGAGAAACGGGGCAGCTCTTCCAAGAGGACTAAACAGTCAAAGAACCGTTCAAAAAAGCGTCGGAAGATGGCTGCAGGGAAAGAATGATCTCTCCCATCAACAATTTCACGATCTAATAGAACAGTAGAATGGCCATACCCGCGACACTCCAGCACGGAGGTTCTTATTCAACTTTTGCTATTTTTTTTCTTTGCTGTAGAAGGCAGTTTTCCACTGGCACTCTCTGGCTGTCTACGATGTTTCGTGTTCCGTACAATAGATAACACTTTAGAGCCTGCCTTTCTTTGTCATAATACTATATGACATTGTGTACCAAGAAGTTTTCATTTTTACCCCTCGTATCTAAACAGATCTCTTAATTCCCACCAAACACACTTTCCCGCATACCAGTATCATAAGTCCGCCTGCAAGTTCTGTCCTGGTAACCAGATCACATGACCCTAGAAACTAGATTTTTTTTATCCCGTCTTGGCACGCAACATTTTCCAATGCTTCTCTCATCTTCTCCTGCAAACTCCGCCATCTCGCCATCTCATCCATCGCTCCCTATAAAGCCTCCATCCCAACATTCAAGCACGCAAACCACCCATCAACACTCCCCCCAATCCCACAACCACAACAGATTCAGGATCCAAGGAAAAACCTGGTCCAAAATGGCACGCAGTCGCGGTCCTGCTCGTTCTGCCCGTCCCGCTCCGGCACCCGCCCGTCGTCCTGCCCCTCCGGCCCAACAGCAAACTCGCTTGGCTTCCACCGCCTCTGTCCCCGCTCGCACCGCCGCTCCCCCGGTGCCGGCAACTACACAGGCCCATCCTCCAGCAACCGCTGCACAGGGTCAATCCCCAGGCTTGTTCGGTCAGGTGATCATCAGTCCATCCCTCCATCCACCCAACAGATACGTTGTACTGGGGGGGTACATTTACTGATAAATTGTTGGTTGGGTAGATGGCTTCCACTGCGGCAGGTGTTGCCGTCGGAAGCACCGTCGGACACATGGTTGGGGCCGGGATCTCTGGATTGGTGGGTTTCCCATCACCTTACTGTAACCCAGGCGGACCTGCCTGCTTGGTTGATGGAGTGATTAACTAACAGTTGATTTTTGGATTTTGTTAGTTTGGTGGATCGAGTGCCCCTGAACAACCCGCCGCCGCTGAGCCTGTCAAGTCTGAGTCTGCTTCCTCCGGTAGCTGGGCTTCTGCTCCCTCTTGTGAAGCGGATGCAAAGAGCTTCACAAAGTGTCTTGATGAGAACCAGGGCAACATGCAGATTTGCTCTTGGTATCTTGATCAATTGGTAACTCCTCCCCCTTCCCACTCCACACCCTTCGTTTGGCTTTGGGCCCAACCCGGACTTATATCCAACAAATTTTTCTTGAGGGTGGCAACTGATTATATGCGTAAAATTATAGAGAGCATGCCAGAACATGGCCAAGAACTATTGAGTTCAGCTGCACTTTCTTTTTCTTGATCAATCCTTTTTTTCCTTTTTTTTTTCTTGTAAAGAAAGCTTTCTCAGATAGCTGTCTATTCTGTCGGTATGGACGTCATTACCACTCGCCCAATCTGTATTGGTAAATCCTTGCAGCTAGAATTGTAACAAAAGTATCTTCACTTGCGAATCGGGATGCACATCGGTCAGGAAATTTATGATTTTTTCATCACGGTAGATAGATGCCAACTCGTAAATAAGCAAATGTCTCTCCAATCATTCGACTCCTCTCCCCCCCTTTCTAGCTCCCCCCACCTCTACCGTAATCTACCGTACCGAACATCCATCGCGCTAGCCTCCCAACTAACCTTCACCAATTCCCTTTCTTTTCCTTCTCAGGCTTTAGCTCTTTCGGGATGATGGGACGGAGTTAAATCTTCCCAGCGCACGAGATTTGCGCAATCCCCGCCTCGTTTTTATTTATTTTTAACCGGGGAATTGCATCGAGATCATACCCCTCACTAAAGCTTATGAAATATTTCTAGGATCGCACCCAGACCCCCTCCACGCCCAACCCCCCCTTCCCCCCATCTCTCGGCTCGCTCAGTTGAGATTTAGCCAGGTTGAACATGATGGACGATGGGAGTGATGATGCTGATGACCAGAGAAGAGGAAGAGAAGAGAAGAGGGGTCCCAGTGGGGGGACAGAGGGGAGGGGGGGTGAAAGGAGCGACGCATTGCCACGTCAGCGATGTGAGTGCAGGATGAGAAGGGAGCGAACGAACTTTTTTTTCACGGTACGACCGAGAAGCAGCCAGAGCTTCCCTCCCAGCGAATGAGAAGCTAGAGTCTGAAAACAGTTTCTCCCTTTCCACGTTAGCAACTGTGCTCTCGAGCCCATCAATTGGAGAGGAAGGGCTTGAGGTGCCCGCCATCTGCTCTGGCAGAGAGACTGGGGCAACATTAGGCCTCAAGACGCAGCGCAGTGCTATTCTCACGGACGTCGACCGCTCACTAAATTTATAGTTCGGGATGCATACACTACTGTGCGCAATAGTAAATTCGATATGGCTACCGGTTTTAAGCACGAGAAATGCACACACTTACATGTCTATCTGCAGCCCTCGCCCAAGACCTCCGCCGATAAAAAAAATTGGGAGCGATTTCTCCATCACCGTCGTAGCGCTACACAGGCCCCTTCCGAGTCTTTCTCTCATGCTTCTCACTATTCTCTCAATTGCCTTCTTTCCCCCCCCTCGAGCTTCTCAAGCACTCCGAGGCCCGGCGGACTTGTGACTCGCCATGCTGCGATCGCCCTTCCCCTATTCCTGCAAGATATAGCAACAACTTCTGCACTAAATTGCCCCCTCTGCGAGCAGACATTGTGGGCGTCCATGCATGCCTCTCGCCTTCTGCTATCTTTCGGTCCAATGATTTAACACATGTCACCTGCTATACTTGGCCCCGTGCAGGCTGTTCCTGGATTATGACTGACTCTCTCCTCGTGAGTTGGCCGTCCTAGTTAACGGAGAAGAAAGTATACCTAGTGGAAGCAACGGTAAACCCCTTGAAAGCGTATACCGGATTGAGCGGGCCATTCCATTCGAACGGGGTTGTTCGGCTTATTATGCAGTCAAGGAATGTGGATAGCGCCAATATATATTCATCGCCTGGCACGGAAGGAGGTTGGGAACATTGTTGGATATGCCAATGGGGCGACTTCATGCCTCCCCAGCAGCACAGCTAGTCCCCTGGAGACGAGTGATGGTTAAAGAGCCAAGCGTGCTGCCATGCTCGCTCTCGGGTGCCCCCATTGGTAGGGGCGGGTAGCAGTTGTCTGTCATTCGCTCCCTCACTTCTAGAGCCCTAACACCACACCAAGGCATATTTTGGCCAACGTAACGTGAGATACCGCGGTGCATGTCCCCAATATGAAGAAAGGTGAGGATCATACATGCTAGGCTCTCACAAGGCGAGGACATTGAGGTGTCATGGCTGCTGCAAGCATCGATTCAAGAAATAAATCAGATTGAAAAAATCAAAACTAAAAAAAAAAAAACCGATGCTGCATGCTTTCCGTTGTTTCAATCATGGACCAAAAGCTTGGAATTATTAACGGAAGGGTGGGGACAGGACAGACAGGGTGAGGAATAGGGCTCTGATCTTACTCCAGTGCTGCCAGCGAGGACTACTTATGCGCTGGCATGAATCCTGTGTTCCTGCTTGAGTTCAATCCCATCGCTTTCCCTTTCGCTGTTGCAGACAAGTACTCTCTGCTCCATTCCACTTGTTTGGCTTCGTACAATGTCTGAGAAAATCGATATCGAATCGTCTGTGAGTTGTTCCTTGAGCCTCTGCCATCCAGTCTTTTTTTGTTAGTCATGTGACCGTACAGAGGATTTATCTGATGGTGGTCTGGTTCCTGGAACAGTCCCTGTTGTTGGATACGAGTAGAGATGTCGAAACCGATATTTGGGCACTTGGCATCACAGAGTAAGCCGCTTTCTTTTCCCCACCGGTCTCCGTCGAACGGGCTTCCAGAATATCCACAGAACATAGGCTGACCTGCCGCCGGAAGGAAGTCAATCTCAGCTGAAGTTGTTGGGAACCCGTACAACCCTGGAGATCTCGACAGGTATGTGTCGAATCGAGTTGATATCTTCAAGCACACCCGTGTTCGACCTCTCGCTAATGTTATGTGGGCGGAGATAGGGCTGATCCTGGTAACGATACGCACCCGAACGATATCTCGCAGGAGCAGTTTGACTTCATTCATATACGGTACAAGAACACTGGGGTGACGGATAGCCCACGAATATTCCGTTTAGCTTATGAGTATGTGTTAGCTTTCTGAAATATTGCCCCTCAGAATTTTCGTCAGTTTTCACTCACAGTTTGTCCCCGCACTTCCAGACAGACCAAACCTGGAGGCTGGATTGAAGTCGTTGAGAACCCCCCCTCACCTTGCATGGCTTGTTCACCCACCAGCGACGGCACACAAGGGAAAGGAGGGGCGCCCCCAACCAGCCGGGCGGTCAAGGATTTTGCGACATCTAAGATGGCATTCTGGATCAAACAGCAGCTGATAGAGGCTGGATTTGTTGAAGTGGAAGAGAAAGTATGGAGGGTACCAACTGGCCCCTGGCAAAAGATTGTTGGAATCGGGAGGTTAATCTACTCTCTCCTCAGCTTGAGCTGGAGTAGTAGTACTAGTAGTAGTAGTAGTAGGGTTGGCGACATAGTAAATCCAGGGGAGACATACTCAATCTCTCGCGGGCCAACGTAAGTTTGATACTCCCTTTCATGTCTTTTGCGTCTTATGAAACCGTGTTGACGACCCCCTTCCAGGGTATTTGTTATCGCGAGGAAACCTTGAGTTAGTGATCGGAAGTATCGGTTGTTTTTGATTAGAGAAAAGGGAAAAAAGGGTTGAATTTAGGAATGAGCAAGAAGGGTCCAGTCACCTATTTTATTTTATTTTCCATCTTTCTTTCCTTTTTATTTACCACCGCACTGTATTGGCTTTTTGCAGGATTCGGAAGCTCAGCATCCTCCCTCTTATTTAATGATATTCTACGAAATGACATCCAGCGAGTACTTACGATCTCTATTCGGCATTGTTTGGGGTTATCTTTTTGCATTCTTTTATTTGCCAGAATTAAAATAAATATATATCTCAAAATTTGCCCTTCCCTGCTCCCCTCTATTTATTTTCTTTTATCATACCCCTCCCCATCACCTGCAAAGTCCCGTCTAGAAAATCCAGTCAGAAGACCGCTGGAAGTCCGGGTCCGGAGGATAGCCTCGAAAGAAAGATGTACTGTAAGGACATTTCTTCAAATCGGCGAAAGCCGAATTCAGTGGACTGGGTTTCCTTTCTTGCACTGTGGGGCACTCTTCGAGTAGGAGCTACGATACTGATGACCCCTCCCCCCCAACCTTTCCTACACTACCCACAACATCGAGAGTCCAGAAAAAGCGACTCCGCCTTTACACCAAGTCTTTCCCATCCACAACAATTTATCATACCGTAGGATGCGGTCAAACGAAGACTGGAAAATCGCCGTCAAAGCAAAGATAGATGAAGTCTTGGCCAACGCAAACCCCGCAGAACACCCTCCGCCAGCCTCTCTTCCGGCTACTATTGATCACACACTGTTAAAGCCCGATGCAACCCCAGCTCAAATCGATACGTTGTGCGATGAGGCTATCAAATATGGGTTCAAAGTATATAAAACACCATCCCTTCTTTTTTTGTTCTTGGAAGGGAGGGGGTTTGAATGCTTTGGATGTTGATCTTTTTATATATAAGTTATGGCTAACGATAATACTGTAGTCGTGTTGTGTGAATGGATCCTATATCCCTCAGGTTGCTAGGAGGCTACAAGGGGTCGGGGCGATTCCGTGCGCAGTAGTGGGCTTCCCACTGGGTGCAATGAAGCCAAGTGCCAAAGCATTGTGAGTTTTCCCTCCAAAGCCATATCAAGCAAACCAACGAGCAAACAACCCTCCCTAAAAATGTACATGAACGGTAATAAGTTCCCTTCTTCTCCACCCTCCAGCGAAGCGCAGGAAGCCGTGAGAGACGGTGCGAAGGAAGTGGACATGGTGCTGCACATTGGTCACTTGAAATCCCAAGACTATGTCTGCCTGCACACAGACATAGAAGCCGTCGTCAGAGCGTGCTCACCGATCCCCGTCAAGGTTATCCTCGAGACGGTATTTCTCACTGATGAAGAGAAGATCGCCGCTTCGTTCGTTGCCGCTGAGGCCGGCGCTGCGTTTGTCAAGACGTGCACCGGATTCGCCGGCGGTGCGGCCTCGTCGGGAGATGTTGCTCTCATGAAGAAGGCTGTTGCGTACAAAGATGGGGCCGTGCGAGTTAAAGCATCTGCTGGAGTCCGGACCTATGAGAAGTGCCTTGAAGTTATCAAAGCCGGTGCCGATAGGGTTGGAACGTAAGTTTGATATCCGCGAGAAAGCGATGAACGAATGATCGAGGTGTTGATATTCCACTTTTTGGATTTAGGTCCTCTGGGGTAGCTATTATGGAGAAATCTGATCTAGCGCCGGGATCTTACTAGGGTTTCTCGATTCTTTATAGGGATCAATTAATCCTTCGTCTGGTACTCTGTGTAAGCTAGACGGTAATATGAGATATGATGGATTGCAACTGTGGCGGGGTCAAAAGCATCAAGGGGGAAAGAACCACCTGATGGGCTGAGTATAATTTCTGATACATGAGTAGGGGAACCGGGAGCAAATAGAGTGTCGATATTCAATGGGCAAACTTGAGCGGTATTCCACGGAATCGGATGGATACCGACACTGTGAATCTGCACCATCTCACCGGAACGAAGCTCCATTGTGAGCCTATGCTAATTGCTTGTGATAATTTAATTTTTCTCATGACTCGACCCCCAATCGGTTTAGCAATTCATCATGTCCTTCCCTCAAGAAATGTCTACCCTCTCCCCTCTGCTCGAGTATCTCACCTTATCAAAGAAAAGGCCACCACCATATCCCATCCCCCATATATCCCTCGCAGCGATGATCCGGAAGAATGTGTGTGCTCCCCCCTTTCTTCCTCTACCCATCGGATGCCCCCTCGGTATAGAAAAGGAGATACATTTCGCCTATAGCTTCCGCCGGCCACTTCTTTCGATGCACTTAGTGCGAGTACTGGTTTGCTTTTTCCTTTTTTCCCTTCCTTTTCTTCTTCGCACTCTCTCTTTTTCCCCTTTCCCACTCTACATCTTTCTTTCTTCCCTCGGGGGCACCATGGCAATTCTGCCGGCGCCTGCTTGATCACTCGTATGAGCAGGAGGTAGTCAAATACCGTGCACGGATTATCGTTGTCCCTTCTGGATAAAGGTTTCTGCGGCCGGCATGCTTAAATCTGCGGGGTCCGGAAGTGTAACCTATCAGGTGGATCTATTTTCAGTTTGTGGACTCTCTACTCGCGCTTTCTTCTTTCCCAGTTGCCCGAGTCATGACCGATGACCCTGATATCTGTAATGCATGAGTATATATAGTTGCAAAAAGGCATCTTCTCTCCTTTTTTTTTTACTAGGTAATACCTTGAAGAACGTACTCGTATCGTGCGTGGCAGATACACTACGGTAATTCGTGCCAGTCAGTGCCGAGGGGTTGGTGGAAGAGGACATAATACCTTTTTTATTTCTCATGACATCTCGTTAACTTAAACGCGAGTTGGACTTTCCCCCCTTACCCTTTTTCACCAGCTAGGCCATTACCGTACACGAAGTCCTATGCGAACCTCACTTTAACCCCCCATATTTCCCAAATACTGGCGTGCAGGTGGTCTTTAACCAAAAGGCCTACTTACCATAAAATCGCCCCAAAAAGAGCCAAAAATAATCATAATAATTCGCGTCTCATGCGTTTGACTTGTTGTTCCGGTAGATTTTTACGATTTCTTGGCATGCATGGGACGGGAGGCCTTTCCATTTATCGGGCTTGGCCAATGCTTGAATACCGAACCCAATTAGGTTTAGCTGAGCGGGAAGACACGCAAAACTGGATAAAACCAAAAAATCATTCCCCCTGTAGCTGGGGGGGTGTGATCACTGTGATGGGTGGGGGATGCTCAGTGCAGCAGGCAGCTCAGACGCCCGGGGATGGCACTGGGGGCTAGTATACCCTAGTAGAAGTACAATTACAGTAACCACCCGGAGATGTTTTTTACTCAACAGAGATTTAAAAAGGATTGGAGCCCTCGATACCGCACTATCGTGGACTATCTTATCTATATAAATTGAGAGATGAAAAAATGGAAAGGAAAAGAAAGGGAGGGACTGCCAATATTCAATATCATATAGACGCAAGGACTCTGATGGTGCTGGGCTCTAGCTAATGCAAGAGGCGAAAAGAACTCTAGGAGGGACGAGTTGGAGGATGTTAGAGCCAACACTCTATATCTTCTATTCGACGACGACTGGGCTTGCGGCGGGGTAGAACAGTCCAATTAGTTACGGAGAGTGCTTCATTGCTAATAGAAGGCCAGCCTGAGCCTATCTAGCTTTCGAAGGGGGGGTGGGGAGGAAGACCTCGACAAGGGGATGGGAAGAGCTATGCGAACGGGCTGAGCATTATCTACAGCTAATAAAAGTCGAGACGTACAAAGGTTGTGCCTATATAGCTAATAATGGAGCTACTAATCATAATTAGAATTCTGTAGCTTTGCGCAGCCAGCGACGATATTACGGTGGGACTATCTTGAATCTTATAGTAGGGTCTCCTAGAGCTTTTTTTACGCAGAGGTAGGATTAAATCGGTCACCAGTTATTATTTTTCCTCCTTCCACTTTTCCCCCCTAAAACTCGAATCCATAGGCAGCATCTATCGAGGAACCGACCCCAAAACTAGCAGCGGCCGCCAAATCCGATGGTATCTCGTACATACAGTTACCGATGGATCAGAAGAGTGGATCTGTTTTGCCAGCTTCTATCATCGGGCCCTGAGGGACTTCCATCGATCCCCGATCCTCCAATCATGAACTCTCACTTTTCCCATCAAAACACTAGATTTCTTCCTTTTGAATTAAATATCATTTTGTGAACAATTCCTCGCTTAAGAGCACCTACATGTGATATCACATTATTATCTTGGGTCGGGAAAGTTCTTTTTTGCCTACGATTCCCATGACACCCATTCCAACCCGCTCAAGCCACATAAAATAAAATGATGAATGAAGGAGGCATGGACCCGAGAAAGAGAGGGAATGAAATAAAATAAATGGGATGGGATGGGACGAAAACAAACAAAAAAAATACATCTGTATTTTGGAGTAAAAGGGTAGATGCTTACATACATCTCGTGACTGACCCCCTGCCCTGTGAATTCCCGCGGGAGGGAGGTGGGAGATAGTAAGGTGGGGGGGGGGGGGAGGGGGTTGTGGCAGTATTTCGTTGAGCGAGTGAGAATGAATGTGGGTTGGTGGAGAGGACACACTTTGCTTCGCTGAGATCCTTGTACAATACCGGTAGTCCTTTTTCTCACTCCAAAGTATTCACCTCTTTGATGGTCCTACCGTACTCACTGTGGGTACCCAGGATGTAAATCTGCCGCTGACATCCTCCCGCGTTCTTGGTTGTCCCTTTCCCTTGACTCTTCCTTTTCCTTTCCACCTTCCTTCCCTCTAAGAACTTTTTCTAAAAAAAAAAAGGAACCACTGCTCCCTTTCCCCTTCCGCCATTTATTTTGTCGGGGAAAAAAGGAAGCCACCGCAAATTCAACTACCCGCTCGCAAACAAACGCTCGTCTCTTCACTCGGGTGTTGAATGAGACTGAACAAGAGGGAGGCCGGAGGATAATGACAAACAAGCCCGAGGGTCGTAAAAGGGTGCATCTTGGCAGCGCCCCGACGCATAATATTTGAGGCTCAACATTTCACCCTCACAATAGAAACCCTTTTTTATCCATCCCTCCCCCGCCATAGCTCGCCGGAAGGAGAGCCCTCTCCCAGCTCCTGATCGTCCTCTCCACTCTTTTTTTATAATTAAAAATACGGGGTATATCCATCACGCTCACAACCGCCTCTCTTCCAACTGCACTACATCTCCTTCATCTCATCGGCACACAGAGCTCATCTCGCGGTGGG